>Ga0307968_1001633_pt1 | contig 18424 bp, 22 predicted proteins | sample OrgLakmetagen650_FD_201834 | JGI IMG/M metagenome (GOLD analysis project Ga0307968, IMG submission 201834) | Saline water microbial communities from Organic Lake, Antarctica - #650 | ecosystem: Environmental > Aquatic > Non-marine Saline and Alkaline > Saline | place: Antarctica: Organic Lake...
CTTGTTCAGTCTGGCCTCTTTCTCTTCTTGAAGCTGGCTTTTTTATGCTATAGCTCAACTGCCCTCGCTGGCGGATATAGCTGTGTAACCCTTACCCTTACCCTTATGCTTTAACTCCTGTTACAACACGACTATACACCTTATTCTTTTGTGTCCGAGCTTAAGGATTTAATTGTTGACTGGCAAGTACCAGGCCGATCAGCTGAACAGTCTGGTTGAAGGTCCCCCCACGTCAATCTAAATTTAGTTTGGTGCTGGCTGGCAGACCAGCGAAAAAGCTCATCAGCCAACATTTACGGCTGCTGATTCCTCCCTTGAGAGCCTTGGGTACAACTTGGGCGGGTGTTCCAGCCTCCTGGCGAGGCAGCATATAAACGTGTCTGTGGCTTCACACCTACCTATGTATAGGCCGCCTTTAGCTGAGCTCACTACCCAAATTCATGTGCAATATTGTTGAAATTAAAAAGCCAAATACCCTTAATGTTTGATCCTAAAACAACTTAACAAGGGAAGAAACGTTTCATGAGCTCATGGCTTATACAACCGGCTGAACCTTGAACGCGGTCAGGGGGCTTGCTGGGAACACGTTAGCAATGTTAACTGGATGAGGGGCGTTCTTTACAGCCTCGCTGTCCGTCGTCAGGTAAATCTGCAAGGGACAGATGGTAGCAACGCACGTACGTCGATGAAATTGCACGGCTATCTGCACCAAATTTACTACATCTAACTTCCCTTGCCCGACATAGATGCCTCGACACCAATGACGATAGACACACCAAATGCGAAACCTCGCAACATTTTCCTGTGATTGAAACTGCTTTGATACTGCTCGTTTGCTTACATGAAGGGAGTCAAGGTTGACGGAGCGCTTCAGGTAGGGCAAATAGTTGTTGAGCAGCGCCACCTCATCAAATGGCAGCCTAACGTCCAGCACCTGAGGGCAAGTCAGCAGCACACAAGGAGGTCAGCATGGACGACCAAAGTGTAGCGTGTTCACACGAGAGGGCCACTGCAGGTACGTATGCAACAGGCCACACAAGAGCATTCATCGTGTTCTTTCAGAACAAACCAAGAAGCCTTTTGCTGTCTGTTACAATTTTGCACTGCCTTTGAGTGAAAGCTTTTAAGGGACAGGGAAAGGCCAATTGGTCTTACAAACAACATCGAGATGCCCAATGAGTGTCCATTGCACTTCCTTCACCACTCCACTTTTTGTTATCCCGACCCAAGCCTGTAATTGTTTGGGCAGGCACAGACTATTGCAAGGAAGCAGAAGACGCCAGGTATCTGCTCTGCGATTTAGCTGAAAGTTGGTCAAGACAAGACGCACAAAAAATACTCAACGGCAAAATACGCAACTTATTCACGTATGCACCCACATCCACATCCACATGCACGCACATGCGCACCCACACATTCCTTCACCTACCCTACCTAACCACCCACGCACACAGACGCACCTGCAGACCACCTTTTGTTGCCTCCTCCATCTTTGTTTTGGCAAACGGCAGGACCGTGGCTTTGATCTGCGTACCAGTGTGCACACGGCATTGTGTGCAAACGGATGTGATAATAGATGAGGTGCACTACATTGATCTCCCTCCTTGTGTTACCAGCCAGAATAGAACACAGCCTGTTTTTTTCTTTAAGCAAGTTTGATGCAGAAAACACGCCATACCTCTTTCTCGCTTTTGCCAGACATGCTTTCGTGTACTTTTAAAGCCTCCACTGTGCGGTTCAAGGCGTCTGCTGGGAAGCTCTGCATACAAAAAGCAGACACACACAAGAGTCGGCAAAGTGTGGGATAGCACCTTTTGCTTGGCAACAGACACGGATCTTTGAGGGGGAAAAGAAGGAATGATTTTACGGGAGTGCTGCAGGCCTTGCCTGATTTGGGCAGGGCAAGCCCTCATTTATGTGCAAGCACACACAGGTCCCTGTGTGCATCCTCTCAGTGCGAGCACACACAGTAACTGTTCCCTATGTGCATCCTTTTCACAACACTGCCCGCACATGTTTGTGTCACAGTCCCGTGCCTCCGCCCAAGCCACAGTCAAAAAGGAAACGGACGGCCCTGGTCACCAACGCTCATTGGCCGTTCCTAGCCACACAAACACACACAAACCACGCACCAACACTTGGCAGCTCACACGATCCTCTCATTCCCATGCCCTTAAAATGCCACCCGCAACCCAACTTAGTACCATAAACAGCCCTCACCATGCAACCATGCACGCTCCCACCTTTGTGCTCTGGTCAAACATGCCCTGCAGGGCGAGCAGCAATCCCTCCTGCCACCCAACAAAACGCTCCGCCACAAACAGCTCTCCATGAACGACCTTGACAGGAGGAGGCTGCAGCAGAGGGTGCATGCAAGACAGTATTTGCATGTGTGAAATTAGGTGTGCGCGTGCGTGTGTCTATGTGCACACATGCGCGTGTAGACGTTATGTACAAGACGTGAAAATACAACATTTGGAGGGGAACAGCAAGGCGTTGAAGACGCTGTATTATTAGTTTGGCTAGCTGATTGCTTATGAATGCTTCCTGGTGTGCGCAACTGTGTTGAAGCAGCGATTGAGGTCCAATGGAGAGTTTAGGAGCCTTTGGGATGAGCAGCTGTGCCGGACTGGGGCTTAATGAACTCACCGCTGGTCCTGGTCCTTTCTTCTTTGGCGGCATCTCTGCTTTCTTCATTTGAGAGCGCAGCATTGGGATGAGGGCCTCTATGTACTGAGAAGCGCGCTGCAAGGAACACCAAAAAAAAAACAGAGTCAGAAGCATAATGTTGGGTCAAGTACCTGAATCTCATGCTACACAATTTTATTAATCCCTGCTATTTTCACGTCTACCTCGAGCACGACAATACCTCTAGAATGAAGTCTGGCGCGTCGCCCTGAGGCCAGCCTGAGTTGAGTACTGAGCCAGGATGCTTGAGCAGAGTAGTCCAGATGTGTTCGCTGGTGTGGGGGATGATGGGGGCCATCATTTTGGCGCTCACCTGGAATTTGTGGCATTTATGTGCATGCGTGTTTCTTGCCTTGTGTGTATCCATGATTCTTGTCTGTGTAGGCATCTGTGATGCGTTTCTTGCCGTCTGAAGAGGTCGTCAACGTACTTCATCGCATGGAGATGCAGGGTGCATGCTGGTACATGCAAAAAACGTCAAGGCTGACCGTGATCCGTGCCTCAACACCCGTCCCACATAAAGACACAGTTTCACACACACACACACACACACACACACACACACACACACACACACACACACACACAGACAGACAGAGACACGCACGCATACATACAAACACACAAGATAAAGGGCACAGGCTGCTCACCTCGATGTAGCGCCTGATCAACTCCTTGTTCATACCTTCAGGCCCACACGCCAGCCTGCACACAAACAAGCAGTGCAGCAGGAGTGAAAGAGGAGCGGCAGCCTTGAGGCACACCTGCACCTCACGAAGCCCTGACTCCCTAACCCTAGCGCCTATGGTTAGCTGCACACTGCCTCCTGTACTTGGGGCAGGGGGAAATAACGCCACCACTGGATGCTCCTGCTTGGCGCACCTGTATGCATCGCGTGCATTTCCCAAATCGTAGGCACCGGACTTGACGGCTTCCCGGAACATGAGGCGATCATAGTTATCCTGCATGAAAAACGCCAAGCTTTGTGTGTATTTGCGTGTGCGTTTGTTTGTGTGTATGTATTGTGTGTGTGTGTGTGTGTGTGTTTGTGGGCATGTGTGCATGTAATATGAGTCTGAAGTGCCTAAATTGACTTGTGAAATGCCTTTATAAGTTTGGTGCCTTTTCCTCGTAACCACAAGCTGCGCATTTCATCAGACACACAGGGCCGTAATTGCGCACTGGCAGGCAAGCTACCGGCAAGGCCTTTTAACTCAATGCACACACCTTGGTCTTTACAATGGCGATGTTGATGGCGTTTGCAAAGCTGCGGTCGTGCAGGGCGTTAGGCTCTCCCTCACGCAGGCCTACACACATGCACGTTGACACCACGTGGTAGAATGCCACAACAAGCAGCAGACGGAACGACTTAAGTGCATGGTCTTGGCTTTGATCTATGATGCAGGTGCGCGTCAAAGAGCCCTACAGGACAATCTCTGAACAGCGACCAGGCAATAATATTGTTTTGGACTGACAAGCAGCAAGGAGTGCCCACAAGGGACAGAGAGTCTGCATAGTCGCTGACCCGCTCAGCCCAGATAATTGTGTGCAGCAAACCACCGGTTTCAAACTCTGCGGCAAATCAAACCATGCACACGAAAGATGACCATACCTTGCAGCACCAAACCTTGCGCTCATCAGGTAGCCACCATCCTGAACTCGCACACCTGATTGCGCTGATAGTGACTCCTCAATGAACACCAGCTCCTTGGTCATCCGCAGGATGGATGCGTTGGCTATGGAGGTCTCAAAGTTGGCATCGTCCATGCCATCGCCTGCATCGGCCAAAGCCCAGCGCGTGGCATCTGCACTGAACTCGCCGACGGACTGCGCACGTTCCAGTAAGTTGAACAAACCCTTAAGTAACTTGTCTGTAGCATTGTATAGCATCAGTCAGAACACGGTACCTCCGCGCAAATCTGTCCACAGGTTGTGAGCACAAGGACATAATTGTGTTTGCACGCATTCGCTGATTCACCGGTGCAACACCGAGTTCAAATTCTGGGAACACCTTACTGTTGCACACTTGCAGTGGAATGTTAGGGTCTTCACTTTGGTCGGTTTTCTTTTGCCGGCACTTGCATGCAGCTATGCTGAGGCTCGGCCACGTGCCCAAGTGTGCACACCTGCTTGAGTGTCTTAAAGTTGCCCTTGCTTTTGCTCATCTTCTCACTGTCCAGCATGAGGTGGCCGTTGCATCGAAAGGCCTTAGGCCACTTGCCCGGCTGGTCAGGCCAGATGGCTGTGTGGTTGTACAAAGCCATGGTGAGATGGTTGCCGATCAAGTCCTGTGATGTGAATGTTTGTACGTTGTGTGTATAAAGTACCCTACATTAGTGAGGGTGCAAGTGTAAGTGTGCACTTGAGCAGGAGGCGCCAAAATAACAATCTTGGATAGGCACGTATGATTTCTGGGCTGGACCCCCCTGCCCCCCCCCTAAAACCCCCTTCCGTTGCCCCCACCAGGACAAAAAGGGTACCAATCTGCTCCTTTTTCAAATAGGCATCTATCCGCATACTCATCAAGACCTGAAATTGAAGTGATGCAGAGTTATGGGGCAAAAATTGAGATACAGACGCCCATGCACACGTGACCTACCAGGCACCCATAACTGGCTTGCACAGTCCAACATTGCTTCCATTTCTTCATAATTTCACTGACTACCTCATGCTGGCACAATCCTGTAAGTTAGGGACAATCTGCTGCTCCATTGGCTTGACTCACCCCGCGGCCTGCACCTGAGCGCGTGTGCCTCTGACTTATGGACATGACCACAGACCCCCCCCCTTAATCCAATTTGCCCAAAAAGGGTGCCAATCGACTGGGCTTGGGTTGAGGATTCCGATGGTATATTTAAAATTTCGTAGGAGTGGCCCAGCAAATTTTTGGAGGGAGGTTCCAAAAAACTCGGACCCCCCCAGACCCCCCCCCCCCCTCTGATTTGACCCATAAATATATCAATCGACAGCTCTCGACAAGAGGATTTCGAATACATATATTTTTTCGATGTGACACGTGCCGTCCAAAAGTTATGCTCACTGGCGCCTCCTGACTCGAGCTTCTTTTGTTGGTGACCCAATGCGAAAGTATTAATTTGTGTGAGAGCAACATGCTCAGTGCTGCAGGTCGAACAACAAATATATATTGCAAGAAACTTGGAAATTGGTCATAAGCCTTGAAATTTTGACCAGCGACAGAGCCTCTAACAGAGGTGGTTACCGACAGAGCCTGCAAAGGTCTGACGGATCAAAGAAAAGTTGGCTTGGACTGGTGTAAGGCGGTTTATTTGAAACTGGGATCCGCCGACAATACGGCACTTATGTGATCATGCGCTCCGTAGGAAGTTGCGGTTATATCAAAAAGGACCTTGGTTGCTTGATTGCAAATTTGAGTGGCTGGCTACTAACGAGCACTTGCCATCAGTCGTTGCCAAATATGATGCTCACAGAACACTGCAACAGGGTCAGCACTCTACGCGATTACTGCTTCCTGTCAAAATGTGCTTGCATCATACCACATAGGGGGGTCGGAAGCAACGGTAGGCACACACTTTGACATAAATGTTTCTTCAAAGGGGAGCAAGTGAAGGGGAGCGTACTTGAAGGGCCTAATGGGTTTAAGGGGTCCAACCCAAGTGCAGATGCATTTATGAACAATGGATGGCTGTCCAAAACCCCCTTCGTATGGATGACATCCACGACACACAAGCATGCTTACGCACCTTCCCGCTGACTCGCAGGTCAAAGGGGTACCAGTACTCAAACTCCTGCCGCATCTTGGCCAGTAGCTCTGGAGGCACAGCGCTGTTTGCGGGGGCAGGCTTGCCCAGGAAGATGTGGTCCCAAACCTACGAGTGCAAAAAGGAGGACAAAAGAGGCTGACAAGCGCTCCCAAGCTCCCTCGAGGAGGCATCTTTAATCACTGCAGGAACGAGCGAGCAAATCCATAGTCCCCTTATTTGATCCATTGTGACGCTGCAGGGCGCGTCATGACTCATGAAGTCATAAGTTAAGCATGGGGCAGGCGAAGCATATGCCGTGCTTCCCATTGACGCACCTCGTTGGTCATGTCTTCTGGCCTCACGCCGCCCTTTGCTTGCCCGTACATGTCATCGCCCTGCATACATGCACCCATCGCACATCACACATCACACACACACCCATCAAAGAACTGAGTGCAAGCCTCTTGGAATGGAAAGCGTTCCTAGCCAGCGTGAGCAAGGCATTCTGCTCCATGTAAGTATATGGCAGCTGTTTCTACTGGATCGCTTTCTGCAAGGCCACCAAAGGTAGGAAAGCCTGAAGGAAATGGGTAACACCAATTATGAGATTATGAGTCCGGCAGGAAGCTGGCACTTGCGGTTTGTGGCATGTGCTTGGGGGACTTGTGTTTACCCTTTCTTAGAGCATTAAGTGCAATGTGCTTTCAATTATTATAATAGAGGACTACAAATACACAAGCACGTGCACACAGACGCATAGGAGATACAAAGACAACACCCACATGTGTGTGCGTAACCGCACACACACACGCTCACACCGACCTGCAGCAGGTGTGCCACACTGTAGTAGGCCATGTGTGTACGTAACCGCACACATGTGTGTACGTAACTGCACACACACACGCTCACACTGACCTGCAGCAGGTGTGCCACACTGTAGTAGGCCATGTAAATGGTGGAGTCTGACAGGGACTCGATGAGGAACTGCTCATCCCAAGGCACGCGCGTTCCAAGACCAAAGGAGCGGGAGCACGCCCACCATTTAAGCCAGCCTGCATTTGCAGGCGCGTGTGCTTGTGTGTTTGCGTGCTTGCGCGTGTGCGCATGTGTGTGCATGTGTGTAAGCACGTGTGTTATGTATGTATTTGTGCAAATTGACCTGCTTGCTTGCGACTTTGTAATCTTTTGTATGCCAAGACGCCCAGCACATGCCAAGCAGTGTCTGTCTGACATTGAGCATGAAACGCACCAAGGATGTGGTTAAAATTATTGCGCGCGTCGTCCGAGTAAGTTTCCAAGCCTTCCAAGGCACGTCTGGTCAGTGCCTGTGCACCACAAAGCAGAAATCAGACAAGCAGGAATCATACGAGACTGACCAATGTGATGCAGGTTCCTTACACGCCCAGGATGTAGGCAGGAGCGCTCATGCAGACGTTACGCTGATGAATCAACGCCTGCATGCATGCCTCAAAGCGAGCAATAATGTATCCCTACTGTACATCTGCATGCATGCACCAGCATGCATAATCATGCACAAGCAAGCACACGCGCCCCACCTGCCACTCCTCCTCTCCATACGTGAGGTACCACTGATCCGTCAGTGCCACAACGCACTCATCGCCCGAGCGCGAGATGACAACCTGATTGCGTTACATGGTGACGACGGCAGGTGCAAATGAGTGGCATGGAATGTCTGAGGGTGTCTGTGCATCATGGGAGCTCTCACACGATCATTAAATGAACAGCCCTTTGAATCTGCTTCTTCAGGACTGGTCTATGATGATTGGTGGCCGCATTCTGTTTCACAATGCATCATAACAACATGCCATCACATTGCTTTTAGTGTACACATATGCATGCATGCAACACAACTGCACCAACAAACCTTGCAGCCTCTGCTATCGTCAATCCAAAAGGTGCTTTCCATCTACAGGCCTCTTCAAACCATTGGCCTGACAACAAAGCTGTGCTCGACACAGGTTGCCTGAATGCCTTCCTTTGTTATTAGACACCCACGCTCACTTTTTCAGGTTCGCTGTACGCCAGGCCCTCCTTGGCCGCCAGCATCTCATCTTTGAAGAGCCCCTTGACCTCAGACACCTTGCGGCCCCCGTACTTGCCCCCGTCCATCACACCCTCTGAGAACCCCTGCCGCACAGCAACAACAGATCGGCACGCAAGAGTAAACTCTGATTCAAGATTGTGAGGAGCGTGTTCCGTTTAGTCGTCAATCGCGGGACCTCACAAAAGTTGATTTTCTTCCCCCCCCCCCTGCCCATCCAGCTCTTTCCTGTGAATGATCTACTCAGGGGGGACAAACAGATAGACGCACAAGTTGCAAAAGACAAAACAGATGAGGGAGGACAAACAGGGAGTTGCAAAAGACATGACAGATGAGGGGGGACAAACAGATATGACGCACAAGTTGCAAAAGACAAAACGGCGTTCGGCTGCTTTCAGGACCCATTCCCTTTTTGTCACGTGAGGCTGTCAATTGCCCCTCACCTTCAGGTACACCAATTTTTTGGCCTCGGTCAGCTTGGCCGTGTCGTTCTGGCTCTGGACCTTCAGCTGTTCACACACCACCTGTGCAGCCTTGTTGCCAAAGCCTGTAGGGGCAGACATTTAGGCAAGAGCACACACTCGGGATGCACAGATCTTGGAAAGCTTGAGTAAAGTAAAGCAAGCAAACTTGTGTGCTCGGCAGTACCTGACAGGCTCCAAAGTAAGTTTAGATCTGACACGTAGGGGGGATGACACACAAAACATGCTTTTGTATACCGCATATGGCCAGCAAGAAGGAAGGGCGCCCTTTATCAAGGAGCACCAAACTGCGCACGCAAAGAGAACTGGTTGGTCAGCCTGCAATCAGCGGCACTGGCATCTGCGGTTGTTGCCGTGCTAAACCCTCACTCCCTACTAAGCAACCCTATGTGACTGTGACCACCTGCAACCCTTCCTGTGACACACGTTAACAGAAGCTTCTTCCTGTCTCTTTGTGTGGACCATTCCTGCCAGTCACCATGAGGGAGGACTCTGTACTACGAGGACTCCCTACCACGAGGGCTCCCTAGCCAATTGTTGCCAATTTCACGCCAATTGGTCACACCACATGAGAACCGCCAGCCCATGATCACACCAAATGTTCACATCGAATGTGAAAAGCGCTCAACGCAGCCTGCTGGCTAATTTTTTCACTTGTTCCTTCACATCGAGGGAGGCTGCGACTTTACAAGACGGATCAGCTGAGTTCATCCAGTGGATATTTACGGTAAGTGTATGCTGTAGAAATTTGATCAATCTTCTCCCGCCCTTTCACCAAGACAACAAGAACCCAAGGAGAGCATCTATCATCTCACCGGGGATGTCGATGATGGGGACGACTTCAAAGGGCATGACCCAATCGTCGTGCACGTGAAACTTCTCACGGAGCTTGGGCTTCTTCTTCAAGTCCTGCGTGACGCAAAAAATGCAACGTACGTGTTTGGCAGACAGACCAGACAGACAAACAGCTGGTGTTGAAGTACTCTTTCAGGGCGCAATTTAAAAGATTCAAGGTTATGAATCAAACCCTGCATGCTCAAAAAGGACGGGGGACGAGGAAGCACATCAGCAGCAGTGCACTGAGAGGACACTTTTGCTGAGCGTCTTGCGGATGTTGAACACATGCCAGGAGCATTGAATGGGCAGATTCACATCTTTTTTTCCATCGGGCTTTTTGTGCCATCTACTATTATGAGGTTGACATACAAGTAATCATCTGTCTGGATCTTCTGTGCTCATGGCAGCTGTCCAGTATACTTTTTGAAACATAGCGGCGCTAGTGTGCACTGTTGCACCTCTGCAACTACATACTAGCACTGCAACAACAAGTCCATTTGCCTTTATGATGGTATAAGGTGCCATACAAAATTTTCACGAAGATGCAACTGCCAAACCTGCCACCAAAACAACCACCCACACAGGTGGTCAAAGCACACACACACGCGCAGGGGTACACACACACACACGCAAATGCGCACAAACCCATGCACAAGCACACACACCAGGAGGGCCATGTAGTCATCGGGCGAGTCGGAGGGCACGCTGGTGACAATGCCTGTGCCTTTGTTGGTCAGGATGGTCAGGAGGGGGAGCACATAGCTGCAGGAGGCAGTGGAGGAATAGGGCCAGACAAGGAGGTGAACTTTATCAATGTCACGAGCTTGCAATTAGGTATGTCAGAACAATCACAGCAACAGGCCTTCCCGCAGGTTATGGAGGGGAAGGGCGCCTTTCATGCCTTAAGCATCCCTGGCTGGGATCCAAAACATCCCTGGCTGGGATCCAAAGCAGCAGAGGCAATGTTTGGTTTTTAAGTGCCGTAATCAAGAGGAGGTCCGTGTTGTTGTGGTGAGGACATTTTATGCAGAAGAGACGCCTTGGGTCAGGTGAGTGCTCAAATACTACAGCTCATTCTAAACCTGAATCTAAGCCACGGCTGCAACCCAAAGCTGCAGCTGATCCTGTCAACATAGTTAGGGCACTTCTGAGCTTGCATGGCCAAGGCGCGGCAACCAATGCAGATCATCCCGTCAACAGAACTAAGGCACTTCTTTGGCGCTCAGCGTTAAGAGAACAGCTTACTGCCTACACCAGAAACTCGACACCTAAGAGGTGCATCGCCTGCATCAACAACTCGACAGCTGAAAATAACATACGGAGCAAGCAGGGAGACGCACATGCGCTCAAATGCCGCGTTGGGCGCCCTCAAGGGAGCACCAATCAGGTCCTGGCCTGTCAAATCCAGCAAGCATTCCGGCTGGCCACGAATTGGCAGCTTTTCCTGTGTGTACGTGTGTATATTGTGTGTGTGGGGTGTATGTGTGTATTTGTTTACAGCGCATAAAGTATACCACCACCCCTGATTATTGTTTTTGGTGTGGGTGGTGACAGATTACTCATGAAGCGGTGGTAAAATATATATATTACTAGGGGGTGCGGTTCAGGTTTAGACGGTAGTGAAATATTTAGTTCAGAATGAGAACCGGTAAGGATGCCCGCTCTGCCTGCCCCTTCCCCCCCAGACCCCGCCCGCCTACAGCAAGAGCGGACCGGGCTGAGCGAGAGGCAAAACAGCGCAAGAACAAGAGCCAGCCATGCAGGACTCGCAACAAGGTTTGCCCCCACAGGATTGTACGGTTGGCATAGCATTGGCACTGCATTCTGTGGTTATGCAACAAATGAAGTTGAGACAGAGATGCAAGCATGCTCTCATGCAGCAGCAATGTAGCAGCAGAAATGTACACACGTGCACACATGCACACATGCGCACACACACACACACTCTAGCACCCTTGCACACACACACACACACGCTCTAGCTGCACGCAAAGCTAGCACACGCATGCAGCAGCAGTGACAGCAGTGACAGCAACAAAAGCAAAGAGTGGCAGTGGCAGTGGCTTCCATATTTCCTTGAGTTTGTGGGAGGTGAAGGTGGCCACACACAAACCCCCAGGGCTCCAAAAGCCCCTTTGAGAGGGGAAGGTTGCTGAATGTTACTGTAAAAGAAAAGAACCTAGGGGGATGGTTGCTGTTATTTCTGTTAAATTCAGGGGGGGCGAGTACATGTACGTACATGACGTAATATGTGCTTATGGACGCAACCCCTTAAGCGTGTATGTGTATGTGTGTGTGTGTGCGTGTGTGTATGCGCGCGCCCCAAGAGCCTTGAGCTGAAGCATCATCTCACATACCACATCACCTTGTGCTAGAACACGCTTAGCAATCCTAAGTCGTTGAAACACCGTTAGGACAAGGCTTCTTACCAACCTAGCAAACCCAGTGCCCCCCTCCCCCCATTGACACATCCACACGTCCACAAAAACACCTGGTAGGAAAGGTTGAGTGCCGCCCGCTCGGTGACTACATACACCTCGTTGTTCAGGCCCTTGTACGCCCCGTAGCGGCCTTCTGGCAACGCCCAGCAGTTGGTCTGGCCGGCCATGGTTTCTGGCCGCAGCGTGGCTGCCAAAAGGTACACACGGCCCTGGTCCTTGAGGGCAGCTAGCTTGCCTGCGTCAGTGTATGTAGTTTGTAGTATTTGTGTATGCGTGTATGTTGTGGTGTATGTGTGGTTGCGTTGAAGGCTTGCAAGGATGTCTGTGCCACTTGTGCCACACTCATTGAACGACAGAACCAAACTGCTGAGTTCAGTGTATAACACTCGAACTCCAGTTTTTGGATTGAAGCAAAGTGATATCACTAACATCATTCTTATATTAAATGTGTGTTCATTCATCCCCGTGGTCCTCGCGACTAATCTTCCTTCTTACTAGAGTTGACATGTTCTGCCTTGTTTCTTCTAGTCTGGCACTTGTGAGGACCCTAGCTCCTTAGCGGTTGTGATCAGGCCTTGTAGCTAATTCTACCATCTCACGATGTCAACAACCTAGAACTAGGCCCTTTTTCTAAAGGTGCACCTGTAACTGCTTCCTGACTTGACTATGCACATGTTGACGCTTGCAATAAGTCTGTGCTGTATATCCTCATATTCGCAACACTTGTATGTTGCAGACCTGTCTCTAAGAACATGCCTGTTTTCCAACACAACCACACTTGCTACCTCTTGAATTGCAACCATTCCAAAAGGCAAGGACAGGTCTGCCATGCACATTCACGCTCATGAGCAAACACACACAGCAAACGATGAGGTAGGTAGCTGCGCACCTGCTCACACTCACACCCTCGTAGATAGTTTGTGTGGATGTGTGTTGGTGTATGGATGCATGGAATTGTGTGTGTGTGTCTGTGTCGCCCTGTCCAACAACGCGTGCGCAACTGTATATCATTCACACGCACCGGTGAGCTCCAGCACCTCCATTTTGACCAGCGTGTACTCCTGAGGGTTTACGCCCTCCCCAGAAGCTCGATCGTGGTCGGCACAGGGTTGCTTGTCAAGGGGCGAATAGATGGTGTTCCTGCACACAACAGGATAATTGCTTGTCGATTCAAGGCTGCTACAATGGCTGGCAGGCACGCATGCACACACCTACATACGTACACACATGCACAAGTACGTACGTACGAACAGCACAAGTGTACATGCCCGCAAACACACTCGCACACATACGCACACACACATATTGATACACTAGCACTCATGCATTTGCAGAAACACGTGCCAAGGTCAAGGTGGCAGTGCAACCCAGTTGATTTAATTGGGAAAATTGGTATGCTTCAACCCCCAATAGCTTGAAGTGTATACAATAACGTGCAACAGCATCGCAAAATGCAAAGATGCTGCCTTTTTGTAGCTTACACTTGTGCACACTCGAAAAAAGCAGGTGCTCACCTCTTGTCTTTGATGACCTTGCCCAGGCGGTAAAGGGTCCAGAATTGCCTGTGGAAGGATGGTTGGCGACAAAGGTGACAAGGCTGTACTTGCTCAGCCAGGGCGACTCCTAGTTATTAGCAACAAGTTCTGGATTAAGCGCACAGGCAATGCCTGCACACGATCATCACAACAGGGGGCTTAAAAGGGGCCAACAAGTCAGTTCTGATTCCGCACGATCATCACAACATAAGGTAACCTTGATCATCAGACCAGTAGGCAAATTGCGCGGTCTGTTGAACATTTAAGCGCCTCACGAGTATTGTTTTAGTGCCGACAACAAGTTCACCATCTGCACCATGCAGCAGAGCACAGTCGACAGCTGCCCCAAAAACCCGCCAACTACCACAACTGGCACACAAACGGGCAGACTGCATGCGCACCAGCGCACAAACGCGTCATAGTACGGGTTCCTGTCGGTGGTGATGAAGGAGCGGCGCCAGTCAATACCGCAGCCGATGAGGGTCAGGTGCTCCTTGGCGAGAGGGGGGAAGTAGCGCAGCCAGTGGTCTGAATCCCTGCATGTTGCCACAGGGTGTGTGTGTGTGTGTATGTGCGTGTGCACGTGTTACAGGCTTATGGAGCTCATGTGTGTGCTTGTTTGCACAACCACGTGCTGTTTGTGTTTGTACGTTGAGCAGCACAGGAGTTTAAATTATGTGCTGTTCTTGTTTGCATTTTGCAATTTGCATCGCGTGGCACAAACAATGATAGTTCAAGCACACGGGCAACGCTTTGAGGACGAAGATCTGTGTAGATGGTGAGGAGGAGGAGGTGCATGGACAAGGGCAGCAGCAGCTGCCATCCTTACGCAAGCAAGCTTCCACCCACCTAAATTCAGGGATCTCGCTGAGGGGGATGTCGCTCTGCGCCAAGATGTCCCACTGTGTGTTTGCTGGCCCAGCCTTGGCCGCTACTTTGCCCTTCTTGCCTCCAAACTTGCTGGGGTCCTTCACCTGTGGGGTAGGCCAGTCGTATGCATGGTGTAAGTACGGGTTCCTTTGCAGGGTGACCTCCTCATGTTTGATCACGATACGTGGTGCCTAACATGTTTTACTGGGTAAGGTGCAAAGATGAGGTACAAGTAGAGCAAGAGGGGGTGTTGCTGTTGTGTATGTGTGCTTCAAGAAACGTGTGTCCCAAAGAAGGCACATGACTTAGTGTGTGTATGCTGACACGAAAATCCTCTCAGCACTTTCGCGAGTGCGAGTTCACTCTTATGGTTGAACAGGTAGGAGGCGCATGTACAAGACGTCAGGTCGCAGCCCTTGTCTATACAGCAGCAGGTGTTACGTGGTGCACCGCCTTGCAAGGTGTGACGTGGCGCCAGACCTAGCAATGTATGTTTCCACACATAATATACTTGGAGGGAGTGGAAAATAAATAAGGACTGTGGAAGCAAAGTAACCTTGAGTTGTGTTATACACTTGTGCCACCTGCACCCCCCCCTCCACACATATACACACAACATGTATACAAACCATACCTCTTCTGGTGGCACCTCCCCTGCGGCTTCAGCAGCTTCCAGCTCGGCAGCAGCAGCTTCCTCTGCCGTAGGAAACTTGGGGGGCACACCGTACTTGGCCAACTCTTTGTCCAGCTTGTCTGCACAAGCCTGTGCAGGTGCAGAAGGACGGCTTGTGTGTGATAGGATGGCTCAGAGAGAGCTGGAGGGAGGCAGTCGAAAACTGGCGACCTGGCAGCCTAGACACAGGATGACTTCACTTTGTAGTACTCAGAGAAGGCAACAGATTGGAAAGGAGTGACATATTTGCATGATTGCGCAAGGCGACTGGCGCGCTTTACCCGCGAGAGGTGACCACTGAAGTTTTTACGTGTGCAGCATTACTGGAGCAAACAAGTGAAGCTAACCAGCAAAGATCCTTGGCAGTAGCTTGCCTCAGACAAACAATAATGGTTGGGCACCCAATGGGTGCTGTGCAGTTTGCGTTAGAGCGCACCTTGATAGGCATGCCGGTGCAGTGAAACCCTTGAGGGAACAACACGCGCTTGCCACACAGGCGGTGGTACGCAGAGGCAAATTCAAGCTGCAGCGGAGGTGGAGGACAGGCACAGGTAAGACGGCGCAGGCACTAACAATAATTAGGTTGGCGATCTGAGAGGTACCGAAACCTGTCACTCACGTGCTAAGTGTATACATGGGCTGCATGGGATGGCCATGGAAGCGTGCGGATTTTTGTAATGCAGCACGCCTGAAGCTGCGTGTGTATGTTTGTGTGTACATGTTCAGGCTCTTGTGAATCTGCACCTTTGAGATACTGAAGGCGTGGCCCAGGTGGAGGACGCCGTTCATGTAGGGATAGGGGAAGTTACCAAAAAACTTTCCCTGGGGGTCTGGTTGCCCTGCATTCCCACGTGCGTCAACAAGTTGTGGAACAAACGTACAGATGGCCATGGGACGCTTGCGTATGTTGGTGTCAGTGAATTGTTCTGTACGTGGTGCTTAGCAGATGCAATGTCAGTCTTCCAACAGCATGTCAGACGCAGATGATACACCCACCTGCAGCTGGCGCATCTGCCTGGAACACTTTTTCCGTCTCCCACTTCTTCTGTGCTGCAGCCTGGATGTCCAAAAGCAGGTCGCGCCTTGCATGGGATGCTGGACCTCCCTGGTGTTACGAAACAGTAAAAGGGCATCACTAATTGGCAGTCAAAGCACCTGCACTCGAAATGCAGGCTGCTTGTCAGGCGGGCAGCCACCAAGTATCTACTGCTTACATCTGCTGCTGGAGGAGCCATGGCTGATTTTGAGCAGGAAAGCCAAGCTATGGGCCTTCCAAAATCGGGGGAAGAGGGGAGAGTTAGCTTGCCCCCTTGTTGGCAGAGTTGAGCAGATGAACTTGTAAATTGGGCAGCAGCCCTTCGCATAAAAAAAATAAATTCTTGGTTATTTTCACGCCTCATCAACAATTGCTTCAGTACATCATGCCTAAAATGTCTGTCTTCTCCCCGTCCACCAATTCAATTTGGATCTTTGGATATGGAAGTCTAATTCACACACCGGGGTTCGACACAAGAAGGAGCATTAAGGGATATATACGGTGTGTGCAGATGCATACATGCACGCACGCACGCGCACACACACACACACATGAAACACACACACACACGCACGCACGCACGCACGCACGCACGCACGCACGCACGCGCACACACACACACACACACACACACACACACACACACACACACACACACACACACACACACACACAAACAAACACACAAACACACACACACACACACACACGCACGCACACACACGCACGCACGCACGCGCACGCGCACACGCACACGCACACACACGCACACGCACGCACACACACCACAAACTCTACAAATACTCGCACTATCTCCTCAGGGATTGGAAGCGAGTTTGGCACCAAGGCAGCACCGGTGAGTGACCCCTGAATGAGTCAAGCAAACAGTGGTTGCAATTGGAGGTTGGATGTTGCCTACTGTGCCCTTGTCACTACCAGCCCCGTCCTTGCCCGTCTTTCGCCTGCAGATCACAGGGGCACAGTAGACTTTCCGGGTAGAACCTTGACTCTTGAGCCATCTCCAGGGGCGGTAACGGTGAGGGTTGAATTGGTGCTCCTTTGAGAACACCAACAATTCCCTGCTTTAATCACTCCCGGCTCTTTGATCTTAGGCGATCCAGCTTTGCTTTATGTGAAATGCAGTGGGGCGTTGCTTACGAGTTGGCTGGAAGCCCTGAGCGCCAAGCCAACACATTGAAGTACTTAGAATGGAGAGAGAAGCAGGTCAGTTGGGTCATTTGTTCTATAGGCAATGCCATGTTTGTATAATTTGGCTCTTTTAAAGGTGCGGGGAGGCAGCTGAACTAGTTCCGGAGGGAATCGCTGTCAGATCAAATCACCGTCACTGCAAAGTATAAGACTCAGCACAACGACACAACAACTGGCGTTTTTCCCGCAATAGTCACAACAATGGCAAGAACACTGAGAGTTAGCATGTCTAGGGCATAAGTAATGGAGTTGTAATTCAGAAAGGCCGTTTGAGCTTGTAGGTGCATCGTCATTTCATAGACGTTCATTCGGTGACACACAAAAAGATGCAAGTGTACGCATTTGAGCGCACATAACCAGGCGCACAAACGCCAAATTCTGCTCTTAATCAATAACCTTTTCTATTCAGTATGATGTACGGGAGCGATTGAGTGTTTACGGGCACCTTGATCAGCTGGAGATGCTTCAACAAGATGCTGCCAGCCAAAGCCAAGCATCAAGCATGCACCAGATACCGGAAAATCATCGTAGCTTCTTGGAGGGGCTGGAAGCACACGAAAGGCCTCTGGGTGTCAAAGATGTCAATGCTCCTCAACTACGTGACGTGGACCGAGATGAGGGTACAGCGTTGTGTAAAAATAAGGTGAGGCAGCTGCTGGGGCAGGAGGGTTGAACTGCTTTGCGCCTGAGCACAAGCTTCAAACAAGAAGCAGGTGGTTTGCCCAATTCAATGACTGTTAGAGCACGGATTTTCAAAAATCAGACAGACATTTTCAAACTCTCTTTTGCTCAAGTATACTCTCTCTCTCTCTCTCTCTCCCTCTCCCTCTCCCTCTCCCTCTCCCTCTCCCTCTCCCTCCCTCCCTCCC
>Ga0307968_1001635_pt1 | contig 18415 bp, 22 predicted proteins | sample OrgLakmetagen650_FD_201834 | JGI IMG/M metagenome (GOLD analysis project Ga0307968, IMG submission 201834) | Saline water microbial communities from Organic Lake, Antarctica - #650 | ecosystem: Environmental > Aquatic > Non-marine Saline and Alkaline > Saline | place: Antarctica: Organic Lake...
TTTGAATCCCTGGATGGCTTACCAATTTCCTGTCTGTTAAGTGGCAGCTGATCAAATGGCGTTCATCCTACATCAGCAGGCGCAGACGCACACGGCTTTGACACTCGCAATTGACACTGCCACATTCTTCATCTGTCCCTACATACTTTTTACTTAAAATCCCTGGATGGCTTACCAATTTCCTGTGTTAAGTGGCAGTTGATCAAATGGCGTTCATCCTACATCAGCAGGCGCAGACGCACATGGCTTTGACACTCGCAATGGACACTGCCACATTCTTCATCTGTCTCTACAAACCTGATGGCAAACCTCCAAATCCCTGACATCTTTCCTTGGTGCCTGTTCTCCGGAGCTATTTTTTGTTTGTACCTTGTTCCTTAATATCTTTCTTTTGAACCCTCCATTCACAGCATCCCTCCTCCACCCTCGCAGATTCCCCCTCCATCACAGAGGTGCCTGTGGCATCTGCCCAACTTCAAGCCGCTGCTGCGGTTGCCGCCAAGTGGGTGCTGACATCTCAGCAGCAGCAGCAGCAGGAGCAGCAGCCAGAGCAGCAGCAGCAGCAGCAGCAAGCATTGCAGGAGCTGCAGAGCCTCGTGCTGAATGCTGCAGAGAACGCAACCCAGGCTGTGGCTCCCTTTGTGTGGGTGGACGGGCCGCTGGTGACCGCAATGCGCAGGGGGGACATGCTGCTGGTGGACGAGATCAACCTGGCAGAGGATGCAGTGCTGGAGCGGCTGAACAGGTTTGTGTGTGCATTTGCATATGTGTGTGAGAGTATGCGTGTGTATGTGTTGGTGCGTGTGTAAGAGCATATATGTGAGGCTGCTTGTGTGTGTTCATGGAGGGGGGAAAGGGAGGGAATACGCATATGGTTGTGGCTGTGGTTGTGGTTGTGGGAGCGTCTGTGGATGCCAGTGTTAGTGTGTGATGTGCACAAAGTTGACAGCCATTCCCATGCTGCAATTGAACATTGATCTTGTGCGTTTGAACCACGCATAACTGCAGTGTGCTGGAGCCTGGCCGCACACTGACGCTCGCCGAGAGAGGCGGGGAGGGAGCGGAGGTGGTGGTGGCCGCCGCAGGCTTCCGAATTCTAGCCACCATGAACCCTGGCGGAGATTACGGCAAAAAGTGGGTGCGGACATGCTCCTGATGGTGCTGTTAGTTAGGAACCGTCCTTATTGTGGTGGGAGTGGTGCTGGTGAGGAGCGGCTTGCAGGTACCCTGCTCACACAGTGCTCTTGCAAGCGCACACATACACACATACACACACCCACATGTACGCATGATCACATACGCACGCACATGCACATGCACACTCATGCAAGCGTGCATGACCATACGCACACATGGACGTACATAAACACATTCACACACACAGGGAACTCTCGCCCGCACTGTCCAACCGCTTCACCACCGTGTGGGTGCCTGCCCTGGAGGACGAGCGAGAGCTAGAGGCCATCCTAGCAGCACGCATGGGGACCATCAACCCAGCCGCCACACACACCACTGCAAGCCCCTCCCCTGCTGGTGCCGTAAGCACTGCACACCCACACGCACAACCACACAGCAGCCATGGCAGTGCAGCACATGCGCAGGGGAGCCAGGTGCCAGGCTGGGAGGCAGATTTGCATGGGGTCCCTCCTCGGCTGTTGGCTTTCTGGCGCTTCTTTCGCGACAACATTGCTGCCCTTGCGCGCTGCAGTTTGTCTGTAAGGGACCTGCTGGCGTGGGCCACGTTTGTCAAGACCACTGCACCCCGGCTGGGTGCGTGAGTGCACGTGTGGTAGTGTGTGTGTTTGTGCGTGTGCATGGTTTCATGTGTGTGTGTGCGCGTGTGTGTGTGTTTGTGTGTGTGTGTGTGCGCGTGTGATGTGTAAGTATGTGTGTCTGTCTGTTTGTGAGCCTGTTTCTGAGCCATGTTTGTTTAAACCACTTTGGCTGGTAATGCTGAATTTGTGCAAACGTGTGCAGCTGTGCTTGCGATCAGGCTAAAATTTTGACGTATGCTGGCTTCGCATGCACACGCGAATCTTACCCTTCCACAGCATGCACATACACAATATACACACACAAACACACCCAAGGTGCGCACACGCACACACACACACATGAACACACACATACACTCACATGCACACACACATAATACACACCTCAGGGGCCCTGGGTGCGTACGTCCACGGTGCTCACCTCACTTTGCTGGATGGTCTGGGTGCGGGAGTAGGGCTGACCCCAGCCGCTGCATCTGCCCTGCGTGCTCAGTGTGCAGCCTTTCTGCGCGCGCAGCTGCCAGATCCGCTGCAGCCTCATGCTCATTTGGCAGAGGGGGATCTGCAGGTGTGACTGTGTGCGCCTAATATGTATGTATGTGGGCAAGCTAACTGGTTTCAGCTTAAGGATATTATATTTTCCTTGTACTTCCTCTCCTTATCACTGAACACGCGCACACACACACAGGTTGCGTCCACGTTGGAAACACAATCTCACAGCAGCGCTGCAGACGCAGCGGCTGCTGCCAGCCAGCCACGCTGGGGCTTCTACCCCTTCTACATGCCAGTCCTAGATGCCCAGGGTGTGCCCCTAACCCAAGCCCCTTCGTCAACACCAGACGCAAGGGCAGCAGCTGTTGCCCCTGCCTTGCAGCAGTTTGAGCTGTCTGCACCTACGACAGCACGCAACGCGTTCCGTTTGCTGCGTGCGCTGCAGCTGCGCAAGGCGGTGCTGGTGGAGGGCTCCCCTGGTGTGTGTGTGTGTGTGTGTGTGTGTGTGTGTGTGTGTGTGTGTGTGTGTGTTTGTATGCGAGAGAGTGTGTGCGTGCGTGTGTGAGCATGCGTTTGTGTGTGTGATTGTTTGGGCTGGACATAAAGCACGACCTGCATCTGCTGAAATGACTCAGTGTCGCACATTGACAAAGGTTACGTTAATTGGCTATGTGTGCGTTTGTTTAAACTGTGTGGGGTAGTTAAGGGCTCCAGCTCACACAGAGCTCCCTGTTGTATCCTTTCTCTCCTCTCTTGCATTCAAGGTGGAAAAATATGAAAGAGTGCATATTCCTTAGTCGAACGTGCTTGCAGCTGGATTTGAGTTCTGTTGTTGCAGGTGCAGATTGAAGCATTGTACAAAGTATACATGCACGTGTGTGGCTTGGCAAACCTTGCAGGTGTGGGCAAGACAGCGCTTGTTGGGGCGCTGGCTAGCCGAGCACATGTTCCCCTGGTGAGATAAGATCGTGCTGTGTGTACATATGTGTGTTTTTGCTGTGTGTGTTTGTATGTATATGTGTGTGAGTATGTAATTATATACCGGTATGCGTGTACGTAATGTGTGTATGTTCACGCATACCCTGGACCTTTTCCGTGTTGCTTCAGTACCAGTATACCCTTACCCATTATGCCCTTTTCCGTGCTGCTTCAATACCTTCATAATGTGAAATTACGCATCAGTCATGTGATCACACTTGTAACGACGGACATGTGGATGCAGGTGCGAATTAACCTGAGTGAGCAGACAGACATGATGGACCTGTTGGGTGCTGACCTGCCTTCTGCCAGAGGGGAGCCAGGCCAATTCACATGGTGAGCAATATGGCATTCGTTTGGTGGCAGTCTTATATTGGTGACATTTCAGTATGCATTTGGTGGCCATCTCACGTTGTTGAGCTATTTGGCATTCATTTGGTGGCCATCTCACATTGGTGGCATTCTGGCGTGCCTTTGGTGGCCATCTCACATCGCTGAGCAGTCTGGCATTCGTTTGATGGCAACCTCATATATATTGGTGAGCATTCATTCTGGCATTCACGGTATTGACACACCTGTATCAGCAAGCCCTTGTGAAGGGGTTTCACAGCACACAGTAACAGCGTCAGCCACAGGGGCACCGCTAATAGGAGTACAGGTGGTGGTATTGGGAACGGCTGGTGCAAACATGGATGATGACTGCGCGTTCTTGGCATCGCTGCCAGTGCATCTTGCCAGTGCCCTCGACGGAGCTGATGCGTTGTGTGCCTGTTTGAGCTTAGTAAGACGCTCCGCTTCTTGTGCTTGAAACCTTCATCCAATTTCCATCAGACTTGTAAATTGTCGTGGTCTAAACAAAGCAGCTGGTCAGCTGGCTTTGCTGGAGAGTGGTGGAATCCACTACGTAGGTGTGGTACAATGAATGCACGTCACGTGACGTTAAAACGAAGGCACTCTTGTCACGTGACATTGAAGCACCTGAATGTTTTATGACAACCAACTATTGCAGTTAGAGCCATAAGAATTGCACCCATCCCCTATCACCCTGCGACGTGCAGCTTCTGATACAAGTCAGGTATTCCTTCAAAGGTGTCATGAGGAACAATCCTGGGCTCTCATGCCAAGAACTGGGTAGTTTTTGTTGCATCTCATCAAACAGTGGAGGCACCTTGTCAACCATCAACCATCAACCATCAACCATCTCTTCAAACAGTGTAGGCACCTTGGGTAATCATTCTCGCATCGCAATAAACTGTAAAGGCACCTTGTCAACCATCAACCATCTCTTCAAACAGTGTAGGCACCCTGGGTAATCATTCTCGCATCTCATCAAGCATCAAACAGGTTAGGCACCTTGCCAAACAGTCTGTGTGCCCTGATTTGTGGCCACTGACTGCTGCGAGTTGAGCCGATAAAAAGCCGTACACAAGCAAAGTGTCCACTGCAACATTCCATTAGCCGTGGGCTTGCAGTTGATGCTTGGTGCAACACACAGATGCTGCGACAGGCTAGCAATGGGCTTGCAGTTGATGCTTGGTGCTGCACAACACAGATGCTGCGACGGGCTAGCATCGTAACAAGCAGCAGTTAACAAATATGTCATCTTACATTTGAGTACGTATAATGCTTGATGTATCTTCCCTCACACCTCCTTGCCCGCAGGTGTGACGGGCCGCTGCTTGGTGCCCTGAAAGCAGGGCAGTGGGTGCTGTTGGATGAACTGAACTTGGCCAGCCAGAGCGTGCTTGAGGGCCTGAATGCGCTTCTTGACCACAGGGCAGAGGTGCGACTTGTTCGTACAACTTGTTCGTGCGACTTGTTCATGCGACTTGATCGTGCGACTTGATCGTGCGACTTGATCGTGCGACTTGATCGTGCGACAATTTGTGCAGCAGCGACAGTGCCTTGTTCTTTCCTACATACTAATTCAACTCTCTACCCTTAATATCCCTGGATGGCTTACCAATTTCCTGCCTGCTAAGTGGCAGCTGATCAAATGGCGTTCATACTACATCAGCAGGCGCAGACGCACATGACTTCGACACTCGCATTTGACACTGCCACATTCTCCATCTGTCCCTCCATACTAAATCAACTCACTACCTTTAATATCTCTGGATGGCTTACCAATTTCCTGCCTGTTAAGTGGCAGCTGATCAAATGGCGTTCATCCTACATCAGCAGGCGCAGACGCACATGGCTTTGACACTCGCAATTGACACTGCCACATTCTTCATCTGTCCCTACATACTTCTTACTTTTGAATCCCTGGATGTCTTACCAATTTCCTGCCTGTTAAGTGGCAGCTGATCAAATGGCGTTCATCCTACATCAGCAGGCGCAGACGTACATGGCTGTGACACTTGCAATTGAGACTGCCACATTCTTCATCTGTCCCTACATAGTAATGCAACGCACAACCCTTTATATCACTGAATGCCTCCACACAAACTTCATCTTCTTTCTATGCTTCCCAAGGGATTGGACGATATTAATCAATGCGAAAAAGCCGTCACGCGTTTCAATTTTGTTAAGGGCATTGCAGCGCACCTGCAGCACATCTAGATACCAATGTGCCTAACTCTGTACGCTTATCAATTATAAATCTGCGACTGCGACTGCATTGTCGTCCTTTTAGGTGTTCATTCCTGAGCTGGGTGCCACTTACCGATGCCATCCTCGCTTCCGACTATTTGCAGCCCAGAACCCTCTGCAGGTAAAAGCAGGGAGAAAAACGAATGTGTAAAAGCATGACAGCAACAGCTTTCTACTACAGATTCAACATTGAAGCCATATTCAAGCCCAGGCACAGTATCTAGATTAGTCACACACGCACACAAACACACACACGCACACACATGACAGCTCACTAGCTTGATGTACCTTTGAATGGCCAGATCTGCTTTGTTGGTGCAGGAAAAGTTTGGATTGTGGAGGTTGGGAGTTTGACCCCTACACATTTCTTTGCCGAGGCTTTTGCGTGATTTTTGCTTAGTGACTTTTTTGTAAAAGATGTGCCCTGTTGTCAGTCTCCGCCAGCTACCTTTCACAACTGCATATGCCTCTCTCTCACTCTCCTTTCGACCTTTCAAACTATGTTTCACAACCAAGCCCTTGCAGCCATTGCCATCGGTGGTGTCTCACATGTACCTTGGTATTTTGTATTAAATGCAATATAACGCAGTCATGCCCGTTTTTGCTCCACATCTCCAATATGCTTCATACATGTTTTGCTCCATAATTCCATCCACAGGAGGGGGGTGGCCGCAAGGGCCTCCCGCGCTCCTTCCTTAACCGCTTCACACGCGTCTACGCGGAGGCCTTAGGCCCCAAAGACCTTCGCGCCATTGCCTCCACCCTGCACCCCCGCCTGCCCCTCTCCACCCTTGACCGCATGATCGCGCTACTCGCTCTAATGAGCGCAGCCGCCACCGGCGCCTCGCTGAGTGGCAGCAGCAGCAGCAGCAGCCGCAGTGCGGGCCACACTGCCAGCGGCAGCGGTGCACGCTTTGCTGCGCAGGGAGGCCCTTGGGAGTTTAACTTGCGTGACCTGCTTCGCTGGGCAGACCTCACAGAGGGTGCGGTGGCAGCGCCACGCCCTGCCGTGTCTGGTGACGGGAAGGGGGGGACACAATCAGGAGAAGGAGCAGCAGGGTTACCACAGAGTAATGTTCTGGCAGGGAGTGGCGCTCCTCAAGCCCACGCGCCTGACTCTGCTACACAGCAGCAGCAGATGGGTAAGACGACGCAGCATGGCGTGGCTGGCTTTGACGCAGGTGTGCACGCGCGCCTTGACGAGGCCGCGGAGCACTACGCCCACACCCTGTTTGTGCAGCGGCTGCGCACTCCTGAGGACCGTGTTAGGTTTGGCGAGCTGTTTGCTCGTGCGTGGGGGCGGCCGTTGGCGGTGCCTGGCCGGGTGCAGGTGAGCGAGGGGGGAGAGGGGAAAGAGGGTAGAGGGTCAAGTACAAGTCGCAGGTATGAAGGATGCTCGAGGGGTCAGAGGTCATGCATAAGTTTGAGCTGTGGTAGGCATGGTCTTTGAGAGAAGAAATGGTCAGGCGCCCAGGCCGACGTTTGTGTGCATGAAGTCAAGGTCATCGGCAAGGTGGTCGTGCACTGACAACATCTATTGTGCTGACAACATTTATTATGATGATCTAAATAACAAGTACACCGAAACAGCCGTTTGCAAACAGACCAGACAGGGAAGCGGCTGTACACTCCTTGTTTAAAGTCAGGGTGTAGGGTTTGTGTTGTAAAATTTTCGAACTGGCATACAAATGTGGAGTTTAGAGGCAGATGCTTAGGCGCCCACACAGCTGGTCACAATAAGCTAGATGGCTGCAAGGTACTAAGCAAACCAGGACTGCTGTGCAGAGCAGAGCAAAAGATTTGGTTATACGTGTGACTGGATTTTCATGAGCTTGAGCCTTCCAGGTGTGCATACCTAATGAATTTAATCCCAGTCCATCCTACGTAACTACGTAACCCTCTACTTGCGCATCAGCTTGACAAGCTCCCCGAATCAAATTTGCATGGAGCTTTTCTTGTTCTAGAGCTCGCCTCTTTTCTTGTATCTCTTACGTTCTATTGCACACGCACATTACACAACCCTCTCTAATTTTGCGTGTCGCCCAACAGGTCCTGGTAGGCCCCCACACTGCTTGCATCGGCCGTGCATGCATCACCCGCCAGGGCTGCAGCAACAGCAGCAGCAGCTCGTTGGTTGCCCACACAAGCGCAGCTGGTGATGTGGACGACGATGCTGCAGAATGTGAAGAGTTGCAGCAGCATGGAGGGGTCGGTTGCCCAGATGGAGTGGCAGGGGATGTGAGCGAGGTGTGTGTGTGTGTGTGTGTGTGTGTGTGGTTGTGTGTTCAGAGGCAGGGGGGGAGTAGAAGCGTGGGTGTGGGTGTGGGTGTGGGTGTTTGTGCGAGTGTGGGCATGGGGGTGGGGATGGGGGTGGGGGTAGGGGCTTTAGAAATAGGTCCCTACTCATCTTTTGCATCGACTGTGCTCGTGCAAGATGATGTCCAGCGTCAAGATATATGGAGGTAGCCAAGGAAATACTCACACAGCCACTCTGCCACATCAGCAAGTACAGGGTTTCCACCTCCTTGACTGGCAGCTGCCTATGCCGGAAAGCACTTCTCATGCCCTTTCACCCAACTGAATATATCTAGGTTAGTTTTTAATCCGTTGTTTGCCTGTACACACATGCGTGCAGGAGCTCCACCTCTTCAACTGGCAGCTGCCCATGCTGGAAAGCATGTCACAGGCCCTCTCGCGCAGCTGGATGGTGTTACTGGTGGGCGGACCTGGCTGCGGCAAGACTAAGCTGGCACGCTTGGGTGCGCGCGTAGCAGGGCGCACACTCATTGAGGTGCCCCTCACCAGCGGAACTGACACCTCTGACTTGCTGGGCAGGTGAGAACTACGCATCTTGGGCGTGTTTATCGCGGAAAAGCATTTACCCAGCAGGGCACACGCTCATTGATGAGGTGCCTCTTGATTGATGAGGTGCCTCTTTGATTGATGAGGTGCCCTGATTGACGAGGTGCCTCTTGCTAGTAGAACAGACTCCTCTAACTTGCTGGGCAGGTGGGAGTTATGCCTTTTGTTTTTTTATGACATATGGGCAAAAGCACCTAGCAGGGCACACTCTCATTGGTGAGGTGCCTCTTGCTCATAGAACAGCTACACCTCTTGACTTGCTGGACAGGTGGGAATTATGTGTTTGGCACAAATTAAGGAGGACACTCACGCATCGAGGTGCCTCTTCCCCTCCCTGCAGCTTTGAGCAAGTGGAGCCAGGCAGGCGTGTGCAAGCAGATGCTGGGAAGTCTGTGTCGGTTTTTTCACCATACCTCAATGCTCTTCTTGCCCTTTCTCTTTTTCTTTTCCTGCAGCTTTGAGCAAGTGGAGCCGGGCAGGCGTGTGCAAGAAGCTGCCCGCCAAGTGGCCAGCCTGGTCGCTGCGTGCTCCCAGCACTTGCTTGCTGTGGGTGCTAAGGCCAGCAGCAGCAGTGACAGCGCACTGGCAGCTGTGCTGCGGCAGTGCAAGGCCCTGCAGGTACAGGGACCTGCTGAGATGCCGATGAATGTATGCTGGGTGCTTAGGCTGCTTGCCTAGAAAAAATGTGCTGCGGCAGTGCAAGGCCCTGCAGGTACAGGGACCTTCTAAGATGCCTGTGTATGCTGGGTGCTTAGGCTGCTTGCCTAGAAAAATGTTCTGCAGCAGTGCAAGGCCCTGCAGGTACAGGGACCTTCTAAGATGCCTGTGTATCCTGGCTGCCTAGACTGCTTGTGTTAAGAGAGAGTATGTGCTGCAGCAGTACAAAGCCTTTCAGATACAGGGAACTTTTGGGATGCCTTTCTGAGCTGCTTGCTTAAACTGCTTGCCTAGACAAGATTTGCAGTGCAATGCCCCGTAGGTACAGGGCCTGTTTTATGTGTACTGGTTGCCGTGACTGCTTGCCTATCTACTAGACACTTCTGAGACATTGCTAAAGCTCTTGGATTTGGATAAAGCTGATACTGATTACCTAGACACTAGGCACGTGTGACGTTTGCTTCATTGTAGAAAATGTTTGATTCAGATTATGGGGGGGTACTGTTGCATGTGAGGGGCTGCACTCGCCAGAGGCACGCGTGGTCCTTGCAAGAACTAATTTGCATGCACACACACACACACAAATACACACACATACACACACACACAAATACACACACATGGGCACGCACAGGCACACTCACATACACACACTCACAGACAAACACACACACACACACTCACAGACACACAAACACAAACACGTTAACTGCAAACACACTGATAACTTACGCACAGGCAGCGTGGCATGCGTTCAACTGCCTGTCTACTTCAGAGCGTCATTCTCGCAGCGACGCAACCCCTGAGTCTCATCTTCGGCAGCTAGCTGCCCTGCAAACTACACTGGCGCAGTGCAAAGAAGCAGCGACTGCACTGCTGACTGCGCAGCTGTCTACAGGTGCGGATGCTTGTGCATTGTGTGTAGTTGTGTAGAGTGTAGTCAGTCTGCGGTGCGTGTTTGTGTGTGCCATGCGTCTGTTTGTGTCTACCTGTAATTGTGCATGCATGCATTTGTGTACGTGTGCTTTGAGAGCAGGCTTCTGCTCCTCTCTTTCTACGACCCCCATGCTCACCGTCAACAGGCCATCTCAACAGGCCATCACTTGTTCGCCCTGTGTACCCTAATCCATACGACCAAACACGTGCTACCACAAAGCCACTCCTACTCCTCTCAACAAAGCCACTCCCACTCCTCTCCTCACATGCACCACACCAGGCCGCCTGCTCCAAGCAGTCGACGCAACCACCTGCCAGCTTTCCGCCCTGGAGGCCCTGCTGGCCGATGAGTCGTCGCGTGCGGTGGCAGACCGCTTTGAGTGGGTGGACGGCGTGCTGGCACGCGCCATTGTGAACGGCGGCTGGGTGCTCATGGACAACGCCAACTTGTGCAACCCCACGGTGCTGGACCGTCTGAACCCGTTGCTGGAGCCGAATGGTGAGATGTGCGATGACAGGCGGTGTGTGGTGTCAGTGTCAGTGTGTGCTTATGGGTGTGGGTGTGGGTGTGGGTGTGGGTGTGGGTGTGGGTGTGGGTGTGGGTGTGGGTGTGGGTGTGGGTGTGGGTTTGTGTGTGTATCAAAGCCTTTTCTTGCGGCAGGATTGAAATAATTTCATGTTGGTAAATTGCAGGGTGAAGGGTATATCTATGTGTATGTGGGAACTGGTAGAGCTGAAAGGAAACAAAGGGGAGATTTGGCACACAGTGCACATGTCCTTGCTCTTATGTCACACACACGCACACACATGCACAACTTCACACACATACACACATACCCCCATGCAGGTGTGCTGTATATGAATGAATGCGGCAGCGTGGGCGGTGTGGCGCGTGTGCTGGTGCCCCATCCCGACTTCCGCCTCATTCTCGCCCTAGACCCACGCCATGGAGAAGTACGTGTATGTGTGTCAGTGTGTGTGTATGTGTGTGCATGTCCGTGCATGCATATACATGCTCTCTTCTGTATCTGTCATTGTGTGATATTGTTGTCTTGAGGCTGTGCTGGCTGCCGTTTCCTGAATGAGCCGTCAGCTGCGCATTGTTTTGCTGTTATTAGCTCTTGCCTTTGTAGACCTCAGACCAAATGCAGGTGCATAAAAACAGGCAAATTCCAACACATACACACATACAAATGCATACATGCACATACACACATTCAAACACAGGTGTCCCGTGCTATGCGCAATCGAGGCATTGAGCTCTGCCTGTTACCCCCCTCCCCTCCCCCCCTCCCCCCACTCTTCCACTCCCCCACCGGCAGCAAGAACGCCACCCTGACTCCCTCAGCACTAGCTGCCGCTGCGCTAGCAGCTGCGTGCCCTACAACAGCAGAGGGCCCCAGCCGTAGTGGCGGTGCAGAGGGAGGTGCGCTATCACCAGCACCAGCACCAGCACCAGCAGTAGCAGCAGCAGCAAGCGCAAATGCCACTGCTGCCGCTGCACACCAAACCCATCAGAGCGCACTACGTGTGCTTGCCACAGAGGGCATCGCAGCAGCAGGCCCTGGCTGCGTGTCAGCCATGGCACACACGCATGCAGCGGTGTGTGTGCTTGCAGTAGCAGCGCACAGGAAGCCTCCTGGGCTGGGTGCTCTGGCAGGGTGGGCGAGGCTGGCAAGGGTGCTGGCGCAGAGGGGGTGGGCGGCAGAGGAAGCTTTGACCGAGGCGTGGCATGTGGTGAGTTTTGGTGTGTTTGTGTGTGTGTATGTGTGTGTGTGAGATTGACCTTGTGTCACTGTGCGTATGTGCTTGCTGGTGTGTGAATGTCAGTGTGCTTTGTGTGTGCGAGTTTGTGTATGTGTGTGTGAGGTTATGCATGCAGGAGGAGGATGTGTGGTTCTTGTGGGCGTGGGTGCACAGCACAGTACAGTGTGGGTGTGGGTGCACAGCACAGTGTGCGTGTGGGTGCACAGCACAGTGGGTGACAAAAGAAGCCCTTCATGAGTCACGGCACTGTGATGAATTAATGCGCATATTTGCGGGTGCAGACTTCCAGGGTGTGTGGGTGAATGCCTCAAACATGTTGTCGAGTGCGAGCAAAGTAGAGGGAAAGGCTGGCTTGAATAAAGAGTGCTGAGTCGTTGGATTTGTTTTCACTGCCTGCATACATGTTTCTTATGTTCTTTTTCTATGGGTGGCCTCTGCAATTGCTCAGGGACTCAGGGGCCAGGTTTGATGTTTGGGGGGTCTTGGAGTGATATCAGTGATTGCGTGTCAAGGAAATCTGTGCCTCCTTCTGGTCTCACCTGGGCACTGTCCTCCTTCCTTCGCTCTCCTTCAGATCATAGCTCATAATCTCATCTAGGTGCATGCCCCACTAGTCCTTCCTTCAATTCCTCTTGCTCGTGTTCCTCCTACTCAAGACATATCTGCATATTACGAAATGTTCACACACACACACACACTTACGCACACACACACATACACATACACACACACGCACACACTTGCAGGCGTACCTGGGAAGCTTAGTCCTTGCTCCCCACCAACTAGCTGCGGCCCACGCACTGCTAGCCTCCATGCTTGCCACCATGGGCCTGCAGCCACCCCTTTCCACCCCTCCAGACACCACCACAGACAGATCCCTCTCACACACCAACAGCTGCACACCCCACTCCCATGCGCACGGCTCTATGTGTGCTGATACCAGCACCAGCATTTGGTGTAAGGAAGAGGGTGAGGGGGGCTGGGGCGGGGTAGACACCGCTGCCGTTGCCCACATCGACCTCACCACCTCGGCCTATGCACACTCCCCCTTAGCAGCAGCCGCGCCAACATCAGCAGCAGAGGGTGTAGGAGCAAAGGGCAATGGATCCGCGGCAGAGGCAGCTGCGGAGCGTGAGCACGTGGTAAGACCACACACGATGCTACAGCCATCGAGCTGGCCACGTGTCCTGTCCGGCTCGTCTTTAGCCTCCAGGTGAGTTTCAGCAGCGCGCGTGTATCTCACAGGTGAAGGCCGGGGGCCATTTAGGCTGGCCTTTTAGGCGGTGTGATAGTATTGCAAGTAAAGGAGTAATACCAGTGCAGCAACAGGGTGTTTGTTGGGCTGGTTGCCTGGCATCAAATGTTTAGAGTCGGACATAACCATAAATATACGGTATATGAACGATGTTCTTGGCAGGGAAATCACCAAATGTACAGTCATATACCATATACGGTGTGTATACGGTTCTGGCCAACCCTACAAGTAATGCCACCTGGTGTGGCAGGGTGGTTTGAGCCTGCTTGTGGTGAGAACCCCAGGGAACGCGCCCGTTTCTGCCGGCGTTATGTGCTCTGTAGTCGCTTGCACAGCTCGCTCACCTGCTTGACTCCTGTCGCGCAGACAAGTGAACTGTGCAGACCTCAGCAGCTGCATTTCTTTCTCGTGCACCGTTGGGTGTGCCCGAGCGTTTAGGAATTGATTTTTATCCCGCTGTCTATGATGCTGGGCCCTCGGTATGAAGACTGCTGGCTGTGGCTCACAGGTCAGAGCGGTGCCGGCAGTGATTCAATCGGTCGACCTTTTGTGCCGTTTCACTTTCCATTCACGTTTACATGCAGCTAAGAAAGAGTGATTATACATCAGGAAATTCTGTGGTGACACAAATCGGCCACTCATTGAATCACTGGTGACCGGGCTAGGACGCACGGGTGCACACTGCGCCCCCTGCTAGTTCTATATTTATTGACAACAATCAAACCACGCCCTGCCAGACATGCTCCTAGGGTTCGTGGTTTTTTTCTTACGAAGTGTTTCACAATGTATGGAAACCCTTTCACTGGAAATATGAATTTACAGTATGATTATACGGATTTGGCCAATCCTGCCTGCATTACACAACTGCGCAAGCACGCTTAAGGCAATTGCTTAAGCAAGCTGGATGGCAGCATGGCACAGGTGACGAACTCATACACACACGTGCACACACACACGTGCACACACACACACGTGCACATACACACACAGGCACACACACACACACACACACACACCACCACCACCACCACCACCACCCCCAACCGCATAACTGCTTGACTTGTCTACCCCACTACCCACTACACATCAGTCGTTCATACTGGTCTTCCACCATCTCCTCACTCATCACTAGTCGTACACTCACACTCACAATCCAATATTCCCCATGCTGCCCTCTAAAGGGGGAGATTGTGAGTGTGAGTGTACCTCCTCTCCTGCGCCTTCACCTCCACACCCCCGACCACCATGCTGCCCTTCTTGCGTATCTCACTACCACACACCACCCTCATCTTCTTCCTCCGTGACTTGTTTCTTTGCACATTCACTACCACGCTTCACCATCATAAGCATACATCATGCCGCGTATACAGTGCCCTCACCTCCACTCCTGAGCGCGACACTGCCCTGCTGGCTCACCTTGCCGCTGCGAGCGCGTGCTGCGAGCTTGTGTCACAGCACAGCAGTGACAGGCATCGTCTGGGAGGCCTGCTGGCACAGGTTGAGCAACGACAGCTGCTGAGTTGGTTGCCTCCTCCTGTCCTAGCCGCAGTGCTGCAACCACAAGGAGGGCAAGGCTCACAGGTGTGTGTGACGCACGCATGTGTGCATGTGTGTTTGCAGGCACTTTTATGTGTGTCTCATTTGGCTGCTTCTACTTTTATGCTAGCTCCTGGAGTAAGTCACATGTTTTGCTAGGTCTTTGCTGGAGGCCAAAGCGAAAACAATGTTTTTCAACACAACGTCTCTATTTGAGCAGTGTAGTCTGCACACGCACTAACATTAAAACACATACACACGTACAACAATCAACGTACACACACATTATATGTTTTTGCGACCATGCAGGAGGGATGGGCTGCATGTTTTGATGGCAGCAGTGGCGATGTGCATGGCTTTGATGCTGTGGCGTTGCACTGGGCAGCCTGGGCAGAGGGGCGCTTACTTGTAGAGCGGACGTTGGGGGGTGAGGGTGATGCGGCAGCTCGGCTGCAATGGGTACGCGCACTTGCTGCACAGGCGCAGGTGAGAGAGTGTGTGTGGATGTGTGTGTGTGTGTAGGTGAGGGTGTAGGGGTTGTGTATATACGTGTGCGTGCATGTGTGTGTGTGTTTGTGCGTGCTAGCGCGTAATCAAAGCGGGTGTGTGGGCTTGGTGTGTGTGTGTGTGTGTGTGTGTGTGGGCTTGTGCGTGCTTACTGGGTAGGTGAAACGTGGGTGTGTGCATGGGCGTGTCCATGTGCTCATGCATAAGTGCTAGTGCAGGGATGGGCTGTCATTCTAGCACAATGTTGCATACTATTTGCTTATGCTTTGCCCTTTCCGTCCTTACGAACAGCAACCCCTCCTCCCACAGGACAGTGTCCGGCACACCTCATGCTTCTCTCACCCATACCCCTCTCTTCTCGCCACACAGGACTTTGCACGGCTGACGGGCAACCCCCACACCTCTCCCACTCTCTCTGGAACCCCCACCAGCCCCACTGCACAGCTCCTTGCCCTCATCGCTGCAGTCACGCAGCACCTCCTGCACCACCCCCTTGCCCGCACACTCCGCACCGCGTTCTGCACTCACCTACACGCCCTGGGAGCACCCCCCCAGCTGCTCACCCTACAGCCCCTCGACCCACGCTACTGCCACCACACAGCAGCAGCCGTAGCAGCAGCAGCAGCCACCCCAGCTGGCGGGGTGCATACCACCACACCCTCTGGCTGCCCTTCCCCTGCAGCGCTTGGCGCAGGAGGCCAGGAGCGTGAGGGTGGGAGCTCACACGGCATGACTGTAGGTAGTAGTGGTGGAGGCTCAGGTGATGCACTCTTGAGTGGGCACCAGCTGCGTTTGGCGTGGACACAGTGGCAGGGCCTGGCACGTGCATTACCGCAGTGGCTGCTGCAGCAGCACGTCGCCAGCCAGGCGGACGCTGCGGTGGGCGCAGGTGCAGAGACGCCGTATCAGGTACGGCTTTGGGATGCTTGCGCGGTTCAGGGTTTTGTTGTGTTGTGTTTGACTCTCATGCGTTGTTTTGCATACGTCTTTGTATCTGGTTTTGTTTAGTGTGTAGCAGCAGGGCTCCACAATCTGCTTGTGCTGCTTTGCACACATACAGACGCTCACGTCACACGCGCAAACACACACACACACACACACACAGAGCTCCTGCTGGCGTGCCCCCCGCCCTGAGGCCCGTGCCTTGCACGATCCCCCCTTCCACCCTGTCGTGGATGCCCTTGCTCCCATTCTGCACACCATCACCGATGTGGAGCAGGTGCTGCTAGCACTTCCCCTTGCCCAGCCTCAGCAGCAGCAACAGACACAGCAGCAGCAGCAGCAGCAGTTTAAGGAGCCCTGCTGGGATGAAGCAGTCGCCAGCGCTCTGGAGCGCGTGGCCACTTGGAGGGGTGCACTATGGGAGTTGTGCCATGGCCCGCTTCACGTGCCCCCTCCCCCCCTCACACACACTGACCCTACCCACGGCACCCAACACCCACACCAGCAGCAGCTGCCTCAGGCATTTGACATAGAGGCAGTGTCTTGGGTGTGGCGCCACCTAGACAAGGCCCTAGCCCGCCTCGTGCGCGCCCTGCCTTCCCTCCTCGACGAAGATACTGCCCTCCTCTACACACAGCAGCTGCAGCAGCAGCAACGGAACACAGGCAGTGAGGATTCCTTTGCCACAGCCGGTGCGGCTGATGCACGCCTCGTACTTGCCAGCCGCCTCGCACACGCGCGCAGGGAGGGTGGGAATGCATTAGGCATGCATTCTGCTCCTTGCAAGCCGCTGCTGTGGCGGATGGGGGGGCGGCCGCTGCTGCCTCGAGCACCAGAGGTGTGTGAACACAGATAAATACTCACACATGCATTTGTGTTTCTAAGGTGTAGATAGGCGACTATACATCCGCATATGCAAGAACAATAACAGTATTCTAGGTACGTAACCATGCATGCTCTCTCTCTCTCTCACACACACACACACACACACACACATACACACACACACAAACACACACACACACACACACACACACATGCACACAGGCCCTGGAGGCACGGTTGCGTGCGGCTGGCCTTGGCAAGATGGCAGGCCTGGAGGGTGGAGCACTGGGGCAACTTGATGTCCGTGGCTACCCAGCAGCCCTGACAGCAGCCCTGGGGTGTGTCGGAGATGCTGCATGTGCAGCTGCAACAGGTGCCGCAGCTGCTGCTGCTGCTGCTACGGTCGGTCAGCAGAAGGGAACGAAGGGGGTGGAGGGCATGGATGTGGATGTGGACGGGGGTGAGGGTGGTGGGCAGGAGGAAGTTGCGTGGGGTGGGGTTGAGGGGCTTGTTGAGGCTGCCCTCCATGCAGCAGGTGCGCCTGTGGATGGTGCAGAGGGCTCTGTCGAGGCTCACCACAGTGTTTCGCGCGCAGTGGCCGCAGTTCTGGCCACAGACGCACCCCTGCGTCGTGCAGTGGCGCAGGGGCTAGCGATGCTGGCTTTTGCACCGGTGGCTGCTGCGCTTGCTGCCGCGCCCTCTGCTGCGGCCTCTCCAGCTGCAGCAGGGGCAGGGGCGGCCAAACTTGGCAACAGTGCCGCTGCCACTACCAGCAACAACGCACAACCACAACAGCAGAAACAGCAGCAGCTCGGTGGTGGTACCCCTGGAGGCAAGCACGGCAGCGAAGTGGTGCATGTGCTCTTAGGAGGCGTGCTCGCGCGCGTGTGCTCCGCCGCGCACGCTGCCGCCAAACTGTGCGCAAACCAGCAGGCAGTGGCGCTCGCAGACGACATTGTGAGCATGGGTCTCTTGGGAGGCAGTGCGCAGGGAGGAGAAGATGACGACGCTGCCACAGGCACGCACACGCCGAGCACGGCTGCTGATGCTGGAGTGGGCAGTGGCCAGCTTCTGCCTGCACGCTTCATGGCCTCCCCAGCGTGTCGGCACCTGCAAGAAGGCCTAATGGCGCTGCAGGACGTGCACAGCCTACGCAGTCAGGCAGGGCTGTTGGCGGTGGCTGGACAGATTGTGGCAGGTGTGAGGATGTGTGTGTTTTGTGTGCTGTGTGTGTGTGTGTGTGTGTGGGTGTGTGGGTGTGTGGGTGTGTGTGTGTGTGGGTGGGTGG
>Ga0307968_1001641_pt1 | contig 18387 bp, 27 predicted proteins | sample OrgLakmetagen650_FD_201834 | JGI IMG/M metagenome (GOLD analysis project Ga0307968, IMG submission 201834) | Saline water microbial communities from Organic Lake, Antarctica - #650 | ecosystem: Environmental > Aquatic > Non-marine Saline and Alkaline > Saline | place: Antarctica: Organic Lake...
CTAGGGGGGGCAGAGTGTTTTGGACCACCCCTCCAAAATTTTACTGGGGCACTCCTATGAAAAATTAAATATATCATCGGAATCCTCAGCTCCAGCCCAGTCAATTGGCACTCTTTTGAGCAATTTGGGTTAAAGGGGGGGTCTGTGGACATGTCCAAAAGTCAGAGGCACACGCGCTCGGGTGCAGGCCGCTGGGTGAGTCAAGCCAATGAAGCAGCAACTTACCCCAAACTTACAGGATTGTGCCAGCATGAGATAGTCAGTGGAATCCTGAAGAAATGAAAGCAATGTGGGACTGTGCAAGCCAGTTATGGGTGACTGGTAGATCACGTGTGCATGGGCGTCCGTATCTCGGTTTTTGCCCCATAACTCTGCAACACTTCAGTTTCAGGTGTTGATGAGTATGCAGGTGAATGTCTGTTTGAATAAGGAGCAGATTGGCACCCTTTTTGTCCAGGTGGGGGCACCGGAAGGGGGGTTTAGGGAGGGGGGGGGGGGGAGGGGGGTCCACCCCAAAAAGTATACATGCCTTCCAAAAAAAACTCCCTCCTGGGGGCGACCTCAAATAATCTCCTCCGAAATTTTACAAAGCCACATTTTTGTGTGCAGGCATTATGTGTGCATGCCATACAACCTAGCACCTTGGAGAAGGTAAGCCTTGTTACGTTTATCATTACTTCAGATTGCATTGTTTCCAAAACTGTGCAAGGCTAATACATCCATTGCAGTAGGGCAGCATGCAAGGCGGTGTCCTTTTAAAGGCAGGGAGAAAGTATTTCAAGACAGGGAGAAGATAGAAGAAATGCTGGCATGGGGTAATACACACAAACAGACGCAAGCTTACAACATACACAATGTACCTGTATAGTCAAGGTTGAGCTCCAGCAAAGCTGTGAGGTTGCCTACGACTCTGGGGAATGACTGGAGGGGGTTGAAGCTGACGTTGAGGGCGTTCAGGGCACTCAAGTTGGCAAGGGGCTGAAGGCAGGCAGCAGTGCATGTGGAGTGCAAGTTGAGGGCAAGCATGCCAATGATATCTGCATCCATATGACTGCATTTTGCACGCAAGTAAATATGTATTGCTTTTTACATTCTTCCTATATTTGCATCTTGAAGGAGTAGACATGCAATGATTTGTATCTATCATTCCAGCATCACTGATTAGCAATTTCGCCCGCCCAGCCTGACGGTGTTTTTTTGTGGCAAAGATCCCACACAAATATGTTGTCGTGCTTCCTTATCAAAAAATTAATAAACATCACCCCCACCAAATGTCTCTCTCTCCCTCTCCCTCTCCCTCTCTCTCTCTCTCTCTCTCCCCCCCCCCCTCCCTCTCTCACTCTCTCTCTCTCTCACTCTCCCTCTCTCTCTCTCTCTCTCTCTCTCTCTCTCTCTCTCTCTCTCTCTCTCTCTCTGTGTGTGTGTGTGTGTGTTGCTTGTGTGGAGCATACCAAACATCCTTTAAACCACACCTCAGGGAGGTCCTTGAGCTCATTAAAGCTGACATCTAAAAAGCGTAAGCTGGTGATGTTGCCAAGCCCCTCAGGCACCTGGATGTGAGGCGAGGAGGCGCAGTCATGTAAGGTTTTAGCAGCACATATAGTGATGTAACCTTAACCTTAACCATAGCAGCACATACACACTGTACAAGACTGGGACGCCTCCCTGCTACAATGACCGTATTTACTCTGTGCATGGTCCTGGAAATGCTTTAAGTCACGTGGGCATGGGTGCTACTGCACTCACCTTTACAACCTCACCTCTTAAGTATACCTTTCCCACTCGTGATGAGGGCTTTAAGCAAGCGGGCACCAATGCACTTCTAATCATGCTTTCCGTGTGCTTTTGCTGTTGACAGCGTCTTTCATTTTTTCTCTTTACAGTCAGGGTGAGCTAGCATGCAAACATGCCATTTCACAGGGAGGAAAGCTTCCAGTGTAGGTGCAAAAACAAGTGAATTATACATTATGGGCAAGTAAAGAACAGAGAAGTGCTGAAATGTACAGACATTCTAGCTTTAGCTTGGCACTTTAGCTATGTCTAGTAACTTGCTGGCTATGGTGGCATACTCCAAATCTGCATACATAAAAAAAAATCAACCTAGCGTAAAAATCTTGTGACAGATTAGCCCTAATGTGTCAACACAGTCATTGCCGCACCTCTTGAAGTTTGCAGCAGGCTATGGATAGCTTGGCGAGTTGCTTCATACCCAGGATTGCGCTCGGGACATGTGTGAACTTGTTTTCAGACAAGAAGAGGTCCACTATTGGTAGGAGAGCGAAAGATTTTGGCAGGTCAGTAAGCCTGCACAGAAGTGTGCATGCAGTATACCAAGTCACGTTCATTGCACTAAATCCAAAGTAGCCATGCAAAATGTAGTAGACAAATGTGCATATATATGCACCTTTGGCCACTGCTCTCAATCAAGGATAGGGATCACTCAAGCATGCTTTACAAACACTGAAACGACGTTCTGTCTTTCCCTTATCAATCACACAATTGCTGCACTGTCATACGTTGAGGCCTCACTGCTTTTTGTATTATGATACACCATCCAGCAAAACGCCCAACCATCCCTTTCACACACGTACTGCTTGTCTGCAAAACACATATGTTGCTGCAGCTCAATAAACAATAAAACTGCATCTTATTAAAGCATCCAGCTTTGCTACAATACGCAATGTCCATTCATCCCTGCCAGACACTTTCTGTTTGCTTGCAAGGCACATCTGTTGCAGAAGCCCCAGAGGATGCAATCAAGCTGCATATTACTTAAGCATCCAGCTTTGCTGCAATACGCAATGTCCAATCATCCCTGCCAGACACGTACTCGTTGTTTGCAAGGTACATCTGTTGCAGCACGGGAGCAGATCCTAATGATGTAGGCAGTCCCTTGAGCATGTTAAAAGATAGGTTCAGCACACCCAGGCTAAACGGCACAACACCTGTGAGAGTGGTATGACACACTTTGACATGTTGATCACACAAAGAAGTTCCTGACGGATAATTCTGAATAGAAATACTTTACATGCATTCCAACCAGCCCTTCACGTCTACTTGTGGTCTTACTGATGTTGCACCGTTATTTGAGGAGGCAGGCGTGGAGGTGATTGCATGCAAGTGTGTATACATGCATGCATGTGTGTGTGTGCAAGTGTGTGTATTTGTGTGTCAGGGATGCACTACCTTGGCGGTTGATAACAACTTACAGTGAGGGCTGTGTAATGTGCAATCTGTTGTGTTATCGTTGCATAACTGCTTTAAACCAGCATGGATTGCAATTTACTACTTTGTATTATCAATGCAAAGCCTCAATCCAGCGCGGCCTTGTGTTGCTGTGACCAGCCTTACAAGGATCAAGGCTTGCCTGCAGTGCACTAGTGCGTCCATGCTTGCTAATCAAAACAAAGTCTCACGTGCAACCTATTTTGTGACAAAGCAAAGACTTTGTGGCAACTGGAATTGTTGCAGGTGTGCGCATATGTTTGCATGCTCATCAGTCCATGGCTTTTGTAACCAGCCTACCTTCTGCCAGAGTGGAGATTTTGTTGAAGCTAGCGTTTAGTATTATGAGGCTTTCAAAGGAAAGCGTGCGAGCATCCAGGGACGTACACCTGCAAACAGAAAAACGTCACTAGAACTGTACAGGTGTATGGTGCAAGCAGTGTACCAAGCAAAATGCGTGAGATGCAAGCAAGCAATGTCAAACATGGTAAGCGTGCAAAAACGTGGGGTCCTGAGCCGCTGTCTGGTAACCATCTCTCAATATAACATTGCTGTGTAGACCATTTCCAAATAGTAAGAATTCAGTACTGGTGTCTTTCTAACGGCAATTATGTTGGCAAATTGAATTTAAATCAAGCTTCCCCAAACTCACATCTCACCAAACTGTTACTCTGCGCATACCTTGCTCTACCCCACTCAACTAAACTACACACGCCAAGCCAACTTACCACGAGGAAGCTGCACAAGCAAGAGCACACGCACCCACAAGTTCACACACACAACAGACCATGCACATACAATATACGAGCATATACCCACCCAAACTCATATTCTTCCCTCCTGCAATATCAAGACTCTATGCCATTATGATGTGCAAAAGCACTGGCTTTGAAAATGCAGCATACATGAGACATGTAACGAGTACACATGACACTTACTTCTGCAAAGATGAATGCATACCCATTACATACACGCCCTGTTCCGTACATACCTGCTGCTGCGTAGATCTGCAACGTACACTGAATGCAAGTCTCGATGGGCTATACTCAAGGCATCTGGTGTGGCACAGCCCTTGAAATCTAAGATGCCAGTGCTGCGCGTGTGTGTGAGTGCTCTTTTAAAGAGAAGGCATTCCAAATATTTTGGATGGCTGTGAGTATGTTTTGTTTGTGCATGTAAGGATGCGTGCTTAATCATTTCTCATACTGCGTTCCCAGACAGTCTTTGTCCCTTCAAAGTTTGTGTTTATTACTTTGACAAATAATCTTACACGAATGCTCACATTTGCACACACACACACACACACACACACACACACACACACACACACACACACACACACACACACAATACAAATGCATTTACAGACACACACACACACACGCAAATGCACAATGCACACATACAGGCACGTACACACATGCTTACACAATAAATGAACAGGGACTAAGAAGAACAACAGAGCCACAGACCACACCTGGCCGCCTCAGCAGTGCGCTGCTCCACAGACAGACCTCCCTGCTCTACTGCCCTACCCCCGTGGCTGAACGCAGGCTGCAGAGAGCAGTACGACAGTGCAATAGTGATTTTATAACCATGAGCAATCAGTGCAATACAACACCAGTGTGCAGTTCATCTGCACTCTCACAGGCGGCACACCACTCTCTTCAACTGCTGAACACAGGACGTCAGACACAACAAGTAATGAGTAATGCATCAATGGGAGCTTAGTTTGCTGCAGAGCAAAGTTGGACAAAGGAATAGCAATAAGACGTGTGCCTCGAAGTGTAGAATGTGTGTCAGAGCTTTTTAGCAGCGTGTAAGCCGATGGCATGATGCTTAGAAACCAAAACACTCGACAGTACCAAGGCAGTGCTCAAGCCACATGTGTTAAAAAGGTAGCACACTAGTCGCAGTAACAATGATATCATCAGCAACTCTCACACGACACACCTTGACTAATGAAAACTAGGACAGCCCCTGTGTCTGCACAACAGCTTGTGCTTCTGCATTCCTTTGCCCCTCAACAGCCTTAAATGTGCACAAGCTTGGAAAGCACAGCAGAGTGAGCAAACCTCGATCAAGATTATCAGAGGATTTTCAGAGAGTCTCAGTGAAGTCTCACCTCCTAGAGGCAACAACAACACCATGCAACCATGATTCAGCCGCCTGTGGGTCAGAACGGTTGGCTTCTGGCTGGTCAAGAAAGACCTTGATTGGCTCTGCGAGTAAACCGTAAAGTTCTGCCACAGCATTTTGGCCAGGCCTCACCTCCTCGATAGCCTCTGAATCAGGGTGCGTGAATTTGCTGAGGTGCTGCTCCACCAAACGATGCTGCTCGCACATGACCTGGAGATAACTGATGATGGCCCTGGCGAACAAATATGAGCCACACAAATGGGATTGGCAGAGTGCAATTAGGGGTGGAGCACTGACACTCTGGGCAATGCGGCTTGCACAAAGACCTGGAGATAAATGATGATGGCACTGGCGGCCAAAGCGTACTCGACACTTAGGATTGGCAAATTGCAGTTGGAGGTGCAGCAATAACAGTTTAGGCAATATGGTGGTATTCAAAGATTGGGCATACATCTGGAAAGAAAAGGCTACGTGTGTAGTCTGCAGTGTTGTGCACTGTCAACACACTAAGCGTGATCACATCCTTCCATAGCAAGAAGCAACTTCAAAAAGTGCTACCCTTCAGAATCTGTCTGCCACTTTTAAAGAGCACCCATAAAACATATTGTGAATGAATTTTTTACCTTGGTTACGACCGTTAGCATCACACGTCAGAAATTGTTCAAAGCCACTAGTGATGCCAACCTCATTTGCAACTCGGCAATACCGTGTACACCACACAAATTCTTAATCCTGCTCTCAATTCTTGATGAGGATCTTGACCATCGCCTTGGTCTCCACGGAGGTCACGACAGTCTGGTCTGTGTTGGGGTACGAAGATCCCTTCCTTCAAAGGTCTGCTGCATGGTGTCTTACAAATCAAGCGCAAGCTACCCACCTCGTGAGCATCCATGTGTTGCTCACCTGACCCCATATGTTTTTAAACCATGCTTGGGATCCGCAAGCTTTCAAGTGCAAGCTAGCATCATTTGGATATTTGTCGCTCACCTGACCCCATATGTTTTTGGACCATGCTTGGGATGCGCAAGCTTTCAAGTGCAAGCTAGCATCATTTGGATATTTGTCGCTTACCTGACCCCGTGTTCTAAGACCGTGTTTGGGATGCGCAAGCGAGGGTTGCCAGAGACGTGCAGCTCTTTAAGGGGAAGCCAGCCCACATCAGGGTGCAGGAATTCTAAATCATTGTTGGCCACGTTCAGCACCTGTGTTTGGAAACGTTAGCATCTTTACGTGTATGTGCATGTGTGTGTATCTGTGCACACATGTGTGTTTGTGTTTGTGTGTGTGTGTGTGTGTGAATTTGTCTGCCTGTGTTTGAGTGTAGCTAAGAACAAAGTCAGGGACAACGCAGCCTAGTCGTGCCTTTGACTTGAGCTTATGCATGAGGTGGCATTGATAACAGCACAGCCTGGATGCGGATAGGATCCCACATGCATTTTAGATAGATTACAACTGAACGCCTGAGAAAAAACACATGGACGCATTGGTCATAGATCATAACAAGATCGACGCGCACCTGCAACCTGGACCACAATCGAACGTTGCCCCCTAGGTGCTGTATTGAATTGCCTTTCACGTTCAGCCAATAGAGGCTAGTAATCTGGCAGAGGGATCCCGGAATTTCGTTGAGCTTGTTGTGTGCGACGCTGAGTTTCTTTAGCTTCCTGCAAGGAGGGTTTTTTGTTTTGAAGAGGCAGACATTTATCTGTGGAAAAAGTGAAAGCAACGGCTTTGAGAATGAGTAGATCATGCAGGATACAAGCAAAAGCATTTCGTTCTGAAACAGTAATGCAGCTCTGGATTTGATACATGGAAAGTATTCAAACCTGTCAGGTGATTATGACAAACACAAAGTGTGTGTTTGTGTGTGCGCGCATGTGTGTGTGTGTTAGTATGCATACAAGTGCATACAGACTTACTGGAGAGATGCTATGTCCTCTGGGAGCTGTACCAAGCTGTTCCTACTGAGGTCACATACTTCCAGGTCCCTACTGAGCTTCGGAAAAATGCCAGCCGGGATCAAAGCGATGTCATTGGATGAGAGATCCAGGACCTTGAGGCCTGGTTGAAAAGCCTATTGGAAAGCGGTGGTGATGAGTGATAAGTGAAAAGTGACTGTGCCTAACGGACAGCAGAGGTTTGCCTACGTATGCACCGGACACCGGCCTGACGCTAGTCTACAAGGAACCGTGCCCCGTGGTTTCACTGAAATGACTTGCAAATAATTTGGCAAAATTGGAACCCTACACGTTCATTTAGGGCTGCATTCCGTCCCGCTTTGAACAGTGCTTGAATTAGGTGCACTATGTTATCAACCTGCTAGTGTAGGAATACTAGCAGGCAGGCAGGCTTTCAAAAGTACATGCTGAACACAGGTGCCGGATGGTCTTGAGAGGAGGCATGAGGGAACTATGTCTGTTACATCTAGCTATCTTCTATCTCCCACTGTCACGCAACGGAAAGACCCTAACTACGAGCGCATTTCAAGCCAGTTTGCCTAATTAGGTACTAGGTAGGTAGGTAGACAACTGCTGAGACCAACACCAGAGTTTGGCAACTCTTTTCCCCATAACTAACACCCACTCAGGCTGAAGCTGTTGAACCATGTTCACAGTGCACAGTGTTGTTAAGTATGCCTTAAAGGTATTAAGCAAAGCGACACAATATCTCCAGAGCTCCGTTAAAACTGTTTGCTTAGGCTGACAAACTGAAGCTAGAATGGACATCTGTGCTGCGTCCGTGGCCCGTGCACATGTGCATTCTAAAGATATCGGTAGGTGTCTATTTGTGCACATTTGGATTGCTGTGTTAAGCACTGCATGAATGTTCCTTATACCACTTCGCGCACATGTGTACACCTCGCGCACATGTGCAACCTCACCTGCGCCGGAATGCTAGTGAGGTTTGCATTTCTCTGCGTGACAGTTTGCTGCTCATCACATGCCACTTCAGGAGCCATCAAGGGTTAAACAGCAAGAGCTTGCAAACATTCATTTAAAATCTAGGTATATCGTGATGACATATCGCATGGTATACAGTTATTATCACAATTTAATGATTTGGTACACCGGCAATGCCGAAGACGCGAGGATCCGGGTCGTATTTTAATGATTATGATCAGGTAAATTGCACTATGGGGAAATAAAAAAGGAAATAGCAAAAATGTAAATGCAAGCCAAAATCGTGAGGTGGTGGCCCTCGTCCCAGCGGAGGCCCACGGTGGAGTCCGTTTCACCCAAGCTGTATTTTCAGGACCAAGGAGGACTGGGCGGCACACATCCGCGCACACACAAAAGAGACAGTCGCTCGCCAGCTCCTCCTTGAACATCACGGGAGTGTGGACTGAGATGGTTGAGTTTCTATGTATGTGCAGCAACCATCTAGGCCAGGATGGGGCTCAAACAACCTAACAACTTGAGGCGAAGGTTTTTTCCTTCCAACACTTTTCTTGTGCTTTTCTTAGAACGCACATGCTGGTGCACTGTTGAAAGTAAAATGTTATATTTGAACTCAACTTCCAATTTGTTTGCATGAACAGTCATGGGTCTCTAATGTGGCGCTCCCTTCCTCCCCTTGGGTTTTACATTCTGGTATATGTTCAGTTAACACGACTGAACTGCTTGTTATGGCTTTCCATCAGGCTCCTTTTATTGCCAGGTTTTGCCTTTCATCATTCATTCATCACTCCTTGCTTATCACTTCCTTAGAGAACAATATGGCACTGGCTGAGACCAGTTCATTTTTTTACAACATTACGTTTACTTTACGCTGGCTGATCCAGCAATGCCTATCAGCCCAACATATGTGGCTGCCGGTTACCCCCCTTTGTAAACCCCTTTGTAAATTACACTAAATCAGAGAACAAGTCCTTCAAATCTGTTATTAAAACCCATAGAAATGGAGTTCACAGTCATCTGACTCCTTTGGGAAGTATTTCGAACGGGACAGCAGCGGCGGGCATGCTCGGGGACTTGTGGATGTAAGCAAACCTGCATCCGGGGAACACAGGGTTGTAGAATAAGAGCTGTATCCGCACGTTAGTTAAATACTAGGGGAGAGAAATAATCCTTCAGGAAAATAAGGTTTAGCTTTTTGTTTAAACTTGGATAAATAGACATGATTTCCTTCTCGGGAGGATAAAAGTACTTCTTAAATTTGCCCTCGTGCCACTGATTTAGGTTCATGTCATCCTCGACCTACTTCTGAGCTGGCTCATTCTTGCCACAGGAAGGGTCAAAACGCAATAATTCATACAAACCCATCAATTAATCCGTGGAAGGATCAATTAATGTATCCTAGTGGTGAGGGGCTTGCAGGTGCTAGTGTCAGTGCTCCTCCTCTTCATTACGATGGATGTATTAACTCTACCAGCGGAGCCTTTCCTTGTTTACTTTCCTATTTTTACTGGCACACCTCGGGTATTAGATATCTTAGGCAAGCAACGGAACAAACGCACCTCTGATTGCCTTGCCAGTGCAGGATGACACGTGTGCTGGCAGCTTGCCCCCAGCTCTCTCCTGCGGATGATTATGGTTACATTCAGGGGTTCTATAGCCAAATTTTTTATGTGAGACAGATTTTTCTGTTGAGAAGATGATTGTGGAGGCAGACATACAGACCAAGGCAAAATATATGCATTTTTTACAGCTAGACTCTCGGTGGCATGATGAAAAGGGTGTGTGAAACACAGGAAGTTTGTTGTGACCATAAATGGTCCCAGCACCTTTGTAGTATGTTCTCATCTGAACTAGACTCGCAGACACCTTGCATGAAATGGAGAGGATAGGCAATTTAACGCTTAAAAGAAGGTGCGCTTTTAAGACGCACCTAAGGCTGGAATCAACTTTGATTGCTCATTTTTGAGGACCCGCGTCGTGACCTGGTTTGTGAAAACAACCTGCAAGCAAATGTGAAACAAGTAGCAGTGAGTTTGACGAGTTACAATAGGTGAGCGCTTACATGAGAACCGAAACAGAAAATTTCCAGGTGTAATTACGCAAGTGGCATAGGCAACCTCCAAGAAACCCACGTTTTTCAAAAGCTGTACAGGTTTGGTACGCTTAACAGAGATGGAAACTTTGCGCTTGATCTCATTCACAGTGTCTCTCCAGGTCATGGCAAGCACTCTTGCCGTACCGCAATGTTGTGCCTCTCTGCAAGGTCCATAAAGTCCTGGCCAACGCGGGTGAGCTGTCTGGCCCGAGCTGCCAGATCTAGCACGTCCTGCCTGTAATGGAAGGTCATGCTGTCTACCACAATCAGATGAACCTGCATTGCAAGTAAGACAGGCTTTTCCTATGTTTTTCCTTATCAACTGTCTTTTCTAAGGCTCAGATCAAAAAGTGTAATGGGCAGCCAACAATGAAGCCAGAAGGAAAGAGTGTCCGCCACTTACGTTTGGATTTTGAGAAAGGTATTCTGGCAGAACATTGACGAGTGCGATCTGCAACAATCACAGGTTGTTAAAGGTTACGCTTGCAACTGAATATCCTTATCCGTAGCAATGTGGAATGTCCTGGCAAAACATAATCACCTTCTACGATTGAGCGACTGTAAACGTACCTGCTCAGTCACATTGTGCACACGAAATAAATGGATATTTTCTAAGATGCTGTTGGTCGTAAAGGCTTGAGCCTGCGCATGTCCAGACAAAGAGACGGTGGATAACAATTGCTATTCTTGTATACTCGTATGCACATCAACTTCCTCGATCTGTGCATTGTCTATAATCTACCAGGCTTATGTTGCTGTAGCATATACAATATACGCACACACAGACACACCTGGGCAACGGCAAGCGGGTTTTGGCGAACCTTTGAGGTGGTAGCTAAGTGCTGGATGTGCTGGGCAACAGCAGCTGCAATTTCCGCAACCCGGTCTACCATGAAGCTGCCTTCCGTGTCTGGGCGTGTATGTGTGTGAGTGTGAGGGTTTGTGCATCTGCTTCAATCTGCTTACTTCTTTGTCTCAGCCCGGAATGGGCAACTCAGGGATACAGAAGCAGATAGTCTGCCCACAACACCTCTAACATTGCATTGCCTTTTAATCAAATGTTAAACATGCAAATGTTTCACCCCCACAACATTGATAAGAAGATGAAGCACCCAATTGCATGAATCAGGCATAGCACTTCTACGGCAAATTGAATAAGCGAGTAAAAAGAGACCGAGGTATTTCCTGGGACCGAAAAACTTCCACTGTGCTTGCAGTAGAAGCTGCCCCAGGGGGAAAACGAGCACAGTCCTATACTTTCCAGATCTCCTCTTGTCACTTCTATTGAGGCTAGTATTGGAACTGTGTACATGTTACCGTATGTAACCGTAATTTGTAATTTGAAACTTTCTCTAAAGTAGGCTGCATACACCTAAATTAGTCATACGATTATATTCAGGCCAGCCCTAAATGAGACACAACGAGTTTAGTACAAACTTCACCTTCGTTGGTAGATGGGTACTGGAGTAAGCACATGCTCTTTGCATGAAGAGCCTCGACCTTTTATCTATGGTTTAAAACACAAATGAGCTGAAAAGTGCAGAATTGAATTGCGCACCTATGTACACAGCCCCTCCTCCCATTCCAAAGAACTCTGTTGGGATCTGAACGTCTACTGCCAGCTGCATCCTGCAGCAAGGTCAGAAAAATATGGCCATTGCTAGGTCACGCCTATTCACACGCTTGTTGCACGCAGATATTTGATATCTGAAATTAGAAGTTTTGGACACGGCACCAATTGTGTGCACACGCACTCGCACAGTCTCACACACTCTCAAGCACGATATCAGATTCAAAACATGCAAACTTGCACGTTTACGTATCTCATTGTTGCAATTGCAGCAATTGAAAACCCTACACAACACACTCTTATTGATCACAAAATCAATTTCTGGGATACAGGACCAGGCATGCGCTTTGTAGTATACTTAACTTTGACACTGTCAAACACACCCACCCAATCTGCGTCTTGCCCACACCCGGCACTCCACAGAACTCCGTGACCTGCCCACATGAAATACCACCCCCTAAGATCCTGTCCAATTCAGCACAAAAGGTGACGATCTGCTGTCCTGGTTGCTGCACGGCCAGCAGGTCCAAAGCCGAGCTGGCTGCTGGAAGGTGAAGGCCAGTGGCACCACAATAAAAAGGGTAATTGGCAATGGGAAGGGAAAACGATAAGGAAAACAGGTCAAGCAATACGCAATGGGGCCAATTAAACGTTGCTATCATCATATTGGGACCATTAAAGGCTTAGAGGCGAGCTCAACGGTGTACTATAAGAAGTGCCAGGGAAACGTCAACACACACATACACACACCTGCTGCCTGCCGGTTGGCTGAGATCCCCGCTGCTGCCCGCAAGGCTTCCTGGGCATCGTCAAAGCTGATCCCAGCAGCTGGCAAGGCGTGTGTGACGTGAATATGAGAATTGCTTGCCACGATCTGCCCATCCAGCCTATCCCATTCAACATGGTTATCATCAAAGAGGCGATGCAAAGAAGAGCTGCTGACTAACCTGCAGCCAACTCAAGGGGAGGGCTGCACCTTAAATCATGCACATTACTGAATCCTGCTGCCAAGAGGTTTGATCGTAACCCGGGTGCTAAAGGCAGGCTGATCACCTTGCGTTTGAGTGGAAAGCATGTATAGCATGTATACATGTGTTAGATGTGTCTGTGAGTGCTGTGCGTTTGAGCACTCGTATTGTTAATTTGCTTGTTTGCTTGAGTGAGTGAGTGTGTGTGTGTGTGTGTGTGTGTGTGCGTGTGTGTGTGTGTGTGTGTGTGTGTGTGTGTGTGTGTGTGTGTGTGTGTGTGTGTGTGAGTGTGTGTGTGTATGTGCGCGTTTGCGTGCGCGTATTTGCATGTGTTTGTGTGTGTATATGCGTGTGCGTGTGCGTGTGCGTGTTTGTGTATATGTGTGTGCATGTGTACGTGCGTGCATGTGTGTGTGCGTGTGTGTGTGTAAGTCACCTCTTGCATAGTCACATTCCTATTTGTTGCAAAACAATATTTACGCACAATTGTGGTTGGTCACCGAACCAAAAACAATTAAAAGTATTATACGAAATATGCAGGCATCCATGTACACGCAGAAGCAACTGGCCCAATGCACGGCCAGTGCTCCTCGCGTCAGCGCCATCCCCCCTCGAGCTGCGCCCTTCGCAGCAGCATCATCGACACCACTCCTCTTGCCTGCGCCTTTGACTTCCCGCAGCATCAGTAGCAGCAGCAATGTTTCCCTAAACTGTAGTTTGACCGGGCGAGAAAACGCTCGCCGTCCCTCCCAAGTGTGCAGGGCCACCCAGGGCATGGGCGAACTCAGGAACGGACAACAGGTGGGTCGGGTTGTGCAGGTGTCGAGGAGGGCAGAGGAGAGTGAAGAAGGGAACGCAGTCGTCGTGTGAGTGTTTTCGCCTCATTCTTTCTTCCTGTCTAACCCATTCCACGACAGGCCGTGATTAAAGTGTTTGGAGTCGGTGGAGGCGGTAGCAACGCGGTCAACAACATGCTGCAGCACGACATCCAGGGTGAGTGGGCAGCAAAGTTGACTGCCTCCTGTCTGTCTCTTCCTCCTCCCTTCTCTCTCTCGCCAGTTCCTTGCTCCCCTACTGCAAATCTAAAGCTCACTAATTATGTGTATCCTTGATGCAGGCATCCAGTTTTGGATTGCAAACACTGATGCCCAGGTGCGGACTCGGAGTCTGGTCAAACCCAGCTGTTTTTCTTTTCCAGCACCATTTCGAAGGGACGAGGGCAATTGGAAGTTTCTTAAACTTGACCACCTTGCAGGCCTTACAAACATCCCCTGTTGAGGCAGACCACAAGGTGCAGATTGGCTCCAAGCTTACACGTGGCCTGGGCGCTGGTGGAGACCCCGCCATCGGCACGGTGCGTGCTGTTGTGGGAAAGCAATACAAAGATGGTGTCCAGCCAATTCACCACATGGAGAATTAGCTATCCCTGAATGAATTACTTGTGATGCTGCGCAGAAAGCTGCAATGGAGAGCCGGGACGCCATTGAATTTGCACTTGAAGGGGCTGACATGGTCTTTGTGACGGCAGGCATGGGCGGTGGTACCGGCAGTGGTGCGGCCCACGTGGTTGCCTCCATTGCAAAGGACATGGGCATCTTGACTGTAGGCATCGTTACCACCCCCTTCACGTTTGAGGGTCGCCAGAGAGCACTACAAGTGGGTGAATGTTGACTCGTTCCCTTGTGGCAATGCGCAACTCCTTTGGGTGACTATACGGCCACTTACTGTTAGTAGTTAAAAGTATTGGCACACACTTTCAAATTCACAACAATTACGTACACACTCAAAACATGCGCTCCCTTTCCTTGCAATCCCACCTCTCAGGCTCGTAGCTCGCTTCAAGACCTCAGGGAGGCTGTAGACACCCTCATTGTCATCCCTAACGACAGGCTGCTCACAGGTCTGTTTCAAACGTTTTACTGTTGTTGCTTGTGTAGATGCAGTCAACTGATTCACTGACTCAACTGCAAATTTGTTCACTTCAAGCCAATGCATGTGGTAATACAGACTCCTGCACGATCAGAGAGGAAACCACGCACACCCACACCCACATTTACTGAGTTGCTTTGCTTGTGCAGCCATGGACTCAAATGTGCCCATCAAGGACGCCTTCAAGATGGCTGACGATGTGCTGCGGCAAGGCGTGCGGGGTATCTCTGAGATCATCACGGTGAGCACAGCAGTCGTGCTGAGGGCTAACAACGTGTTGTGCTTTGGCGAACTTGCTGCACATTGCAACTCGCCTAGGCATCCCAGGAGGCTAAAGTCATGCCACATGGGACATAAGCTGCACTGATCAAAGGACCACTAAACTTCCACCTGTGGCATGGCGCATGAAAAGTTGTCACGACCCATGAATGCAATAAGGCAACCTTCCCCTGAAGTCTTAAAGTGTATTGACCACGAACACATCACAGCATGTTCTGCACAACGACGCGTTTCATATCGCCTGAGGCCTCCCAGCTCAAAATATGTGGAGGATTGCAGCCTCCCCGTAATGCCCCATAATGCCCTCCTCACCTTCCTACTCGCAGGTGCCTGGGCTTGTGAACGTGGACTTTGCTGATGTGAGGGCCATCATGGCTGGTGCTGGGTCCTCTCTCATGGGCCAGGGTACTGCCAGTGGACCTGAGCGCGCCAAACAGGTGTGTGTGTGTATATTTGCTCGCACGCGCCGCACAACAAACCAGCTCAGACGTTTACCAAACTACTTGCGCACCTTTTCCATTGCTCAGACTTAGGTTTAACTACTATTGAACTCACTTCGCTTAGACACAGATCGAACTGTTTTGGACCTTTCTGTTGCTCAGGCTGCCCATGGTGCCATCTCCTCCCCCCTCCTAGACATTGGTATAGAGAAAGCCACCGGTGTGGTGTGGAACATCACCGGCCCCGCTGACATGACCTTGTTTGAGGTGAGGAACAAGTGGTCTGCCGCGTGTTGGGGATGCCCGACTATGTAACAGGTGTCGTGCATAGTTTCTAACAAGTGCCCCTGCTTGAGACGGGGAACATTCTTTGCTTAGACTTATATGGTTAGCCAAAATGGTGTGTGCACAGTACACACTGTGTGACTGCGCTCTAAGACAAACGTGCTGTTCGTCTGGCTAATCCAGAGGTGGCAGAAAGCTGCCTGGCATAAGACAGCAGTGAGCGCCTCCATCACGTAATGCCGTATTGTGTGACGCAGCTTTCTGGTCACACCCCTTTTCTGAGGCAGGAATTTGCTGCTGCACTGAATGTTGGAAGAGTAGGAAACTGTTTGAGACGTGACAGCACCTCAAATTGTTTGGCAGCCCTCTAGATTGTTAGCGCGCTCTCTCTTGTGTCACCTTCCTTCCACAGCTTTAGCGTGAACCAAGTAATAAGTTTGACGCACCCTGAGCTGGCTGCTCCACCCCTCTCATCTGTGATATATAGAGTGGTGCGAGCAAGCCTTCTTCTTGCACCAACATTGCCTGGCATCTCCCAGCGACACACAAGGTTAGCAGGGCAAAAATTGCTGCAGGAGGTGCTGGTGTTAGTGCCTGGCGTCCCAGAAGTCGGAACACACACATAGCCTTGCCCAGAAGCTGGACCCTGTGTACCTCCGCAGGTTAACGAGGCTGCCGAGACCATTTACGAGCTTGTGGACCCCAACGCCAACCTCATTTTTGGAGCCGTCGTGGACCCCTCTCTGGGTGATGCCGTCATGATCACCATCATGGCCACAGGTGGGCACACGCGTCAGCGCATGTTTTCATGTCATTCTATGATTGACTTGCCTGCACCAAAAATCCAGTGCGTGTGTCAGGGCATGCACACGGTTTCGCAGAGCTGATCTGACCGCCAAAAAAATAAACGCAAGCTGCTCATCCTTAAAGGGTATTAAGGGACGGACTTTGCTTGATCAGCACTCGGAATGTAAGCACACAGCACACGTCTCTGCATACGGTAAAATCACATCACTGCATGCACACAAGCTTAAGAACTCGCAAAGAATCAGCGCAGCCACACTCCTGGCTGACAGAATGTACATGAGTGCATGCATGAGCTCAGAAAACCGCATGTGCATGCACATATACACACAGGCTTTGGTGCAGTGGAGCCCGACATCGGCGCTCTACGCAACGAGCGCAGCCACAGCCGCGCAGTGCCTGCCGCTGCTGCAGCAGCCCCGAGCAGTAATGCTGTGCAGCAGCGCATGAGCAGCCGGTCCTCCCCAGAGCCCGTCCCCAGTGGTGGTGGTGGAATTGAGATCCCTGCATTCCTGAAGCGGCGACGGCTGCAGGGCAAATGAGTGCGCCCTCTGATTCAAATATATTTGTAGTCGTTGATGATGGCAAGGATCAGCGCACCACCCTCGGCTGGCAGTTGTGACGTGTGGGAGGTTGAAATCTGTGAGGGTGAAAGGGAGCAGGCTGTTGCTTTTCTCAGGGAGGCGTATGTGCACCCAGCTGGTGTTCGTCGTCTCCTTTGTATTGTAAGTGGTGGGGCACTGCAGGTGTGATTATGCTGAGATAACATGGTGTGATCCAAACTAGGGAGAGCCCAGAATGTAGTTAGACCAGTGCAGGAATTTTGAGTTCTTAGTGTTTTTTGACTGTGACCTGGTAACATGCCCGGCGCCACTGTGCCAAGAGAGCGTGCATTCATTGCTCTCTGTCGCTAGATATTTAGTTGTCTGACTCTAGATGTTGTGTGCTGCATTGTCCTCTTGTGGATGAATAAATCACTGTGTGTTGGTCGCTAAAAGCATTGCCTTTTCCTTAATTCATCATCAGGTTGGATGCCTTTGTAACTCAAACTAAACTGACTCCGAGACTGAGTCAGTGGACTAATTCACCATCTGGTTGACAACAACGCAAAGAGGGATGCTGCTTTCCTGTGTGGGGGATGATTTAAGGCGGATTACTGCTGATGTGACCCAACTCTTTGGTGGAGGCCAGCGGATTTAATTTACATGGGGGGACCTTCTGCCAGACTGTTAGGCTGATCGCAGGCCAGCGGAAAGCAGCTGCAGTGCAACAAACGTGCAGAATAGAAAGTGCTCACAGCTAATCGCTTAATGCGAGTTTTGTTTCAGTAAGACATGATCATGACCAGGAATATTGGTGGAGCCACCGTTCGTCATGCACGAAGTCAAAGTCAACGCTAGCAAGGAAGTATGATGCAGCTCTGAAGACCTAAGGGTCCGAGGAAAGAATTAATATCATTTTAAACAGCGCTACCTTAAACACATTTTTACTTGCCCCCTCGTCCGCTGGGCGGGGGGGCCGAAACATCTCAGGCAAACAGCGAATCGGGTTCGGGGCAGCAGCAGGCGCACAGCAGCTATACAGCAGCATCATACAAGCACGTAGTGGGACAGCAACCCCTTTAAACAACAAAGCACACATCAGCGCCAGAGGGACCTTTGACGGCTGAGTTTGCAGCTTTCGAGGGAGGGACGGAAACCCTGTAAACAGCAAGCATACAGCATCAGCACTCACCGGGACCCCAGGACGTCATTGG
>Ga0307968_1001642_pt1 | contig 18387 bp, 17 predicted proteins | sample OrgLakmetagen650_FD_201834 | JGI IMG/M metagenome (GOLD analysis project Ga0307968, IMG submission 201834) | Saline water microbial communities from Organic Lake, Antarctica - #650 | ecosystem: Environmental > Aquatic > Non-marine Saline and Alkaline > Saline | place: Antarctica: Organic Lake...
CTCACTTTCTCTCTCTCTCTCTCTCTCTCTCTCTCTCTCTCTCTCTCTCTCTCTCTCTCTCTCACACACACACACACACACACTCTCTCACACACACACACACACTCACCCCCCCACATACACCGTCATTCCAAAACACACATATATACACACTCTCATCCCCCCTCCCCCTTCACACACACAGTCATACACACAAACGAACAATCATACACTTGCACACACACTTGCACACACACTCACACACCTGATGACTGGTAGCACATACACACACTTCTACACCTGATGACTGTTAGCAGACACACACACACACCTAATGACTGGTAGCACATACACACACACACTCACACACACCTGATGACTAGTAGCACACACACACACACACGCACACGCACACACATACACACACACTCACACACCTGATGACTGGTAGCACACACACAATCACACACACCTGATGACAAGTAGCACACACGGGCATACCTGATGACTGGTAGCACACACACATACACACACACTCACAAACACCTGAAGACTAGTAGCACACACGCACACACCTGATGACTGGTAGCACACACACACATACACACACACACTCACAAACACCTGATGACTAGTAGCACACACACACATCTGATGACTGGTAGCACACACACATACACACACACTCACACACACCCGATGACTAGTAGCACACACACATCTGATGACTGGTAGTACACACACACACTCACACACACCTGATGACAAGTAGCACACACACATGCACCTAATGACTAAGAGCACACACACACACTCACACACACCTAATAACTAGTAGCACACACACACACGCACACGCACACACATACAACACACTCACACACCTGATGACTGGTAGCACACACACGCATACACACACACTCACACACACCTGATGACAAGTAGCACACACACGTGATGACTGGTAGCACACACACACACATACACACACACTCACACACACACCTGATGACTAGTAGCACACACACACATCTGATGACTGGTAGCACACACACACATACACACACACTCACACACACCTGATGACTAGTAGCACACACACACATCTGATGACTGGTAGCACGCACACATACACACACACTCACACACCTGATGACTGGTAGCACACGGGCCAGCTCTTGCTCTACACTGACGGCCACTGCCCCAGGCCTTGTGGACTGCCCCCCAATATCGATGATGCCAGCACCCTGGGATGCCATGTGCAGCGCAGCTTGAACTGCAGCCTCCACATTGACAGCCGCACCTGGGTGCACAACAGCATGTGTGCATGTGTGAGCGTGTGTGTGTGTGTGCGTGTGTGTGTGCATGTGCGTGCCTACGCGTGTATGTGTGTGGGTGCACAACAGCATGTGTGCATGTGTGTGTGTGTGTGTGTGCATGTGCGTGCGTACGCGTGTATGTGTGTGGGTGTGTGTGTGTGTGCATGTGCGTGTATGTGTGTGGGTGTGTATGTGTGCATGTGAGCGTGCGCGTGTGTGTGTATGTGTGTGTGTGTTTGTGTGTGTGAGTGTATATCTGTGTGTGCATTTGTGCGTATTTGCGTGTGTGTGTGCGCTTATGTGCATGTTAGTGACAAGATGCAGAGCTCTTGTTGTAAGTGAGTGGGCAATCAGGTTGTAAAGAATCAGTGCTGTTTCCCCCCTTACTCCAATACCCCTCTTTCTACATGCGGCAGAAAGTATACACACATCAGGCAATGAAATGAAGTTGGCCAAAACCATATACCCCCCCCTCCAAATGGAAGCGGTAGCAGGCAGAGCCATTCTTTGCATGCATTGAGGAAAGGGACCTACTACGCAAGGCAGATGCACAGAATGTTCAGCTTAAAGATCTCCTGACAATTTTCACACATACAGTCCTGAGCAAACGATGGCCAAGAAGAGAAAAAAAGAAAAGGAACAACAACTATGCAGGCAGCAAAACACTCCCTTTATCAATTAAGAAAAGGAGACACATTGACCCAAAGTGCCGTGAGTCTCCCCCACCAAAGGAAAATAGAAAACTAGTGGCCAAACAATGTGCAGTAGTCTGGCTTCATCAGTATCCAGGATCTGCAATGTTACGACCATCACAGACAGTCATTATTTTTGCAGCTCAGGAACCTGAAACGATTCCTTGGCCAAAGAGAGGGGCGAGTAGTAGCTTTCTTTTTAAGTTTAGCAAAGGGCAGGGGTACTGGGTCAAAGCAGACATGCTTATCAGAGCTGGTACCTGGATGTCTATGTTTGTTCCCAGGGTCTACCCATACGTGACCTCAGCTCTACTCCCGTCCACAGGCCTGATTTTCAACACTAAAATATTTACCACAGCATAAATATATATACCGTACCTTACCTGATCATCCCGTACCCCAAATTTTTATTTTTTAGTAAAATCCCGCACCTTCCCCGCACCCCAAAGATATATAATTTTGCGCTCCCGCATCAACCCCGCAGGGCCTTTAGCCCTGTTTCACCAATGAGCTGTGGATTAACAATTTAATTGAGAGAGAACACCACAAAAAGGCAAAGGAAAGCCAACATGCTGTTTGCATGTGCGTTTGCTCTCTGTTCTCTACTACTCTTCGCCCCCCCCAAGATCTGCTTCCTCTTCCTCTAGCCACTATCATTGCTGTTGCAGCTGCTGCTGTCGTCCCCGCTCTCCACGCTCTCTTCGCTGTTGCTCACGCGTGCTGATGGTGCTGCTTGGGTGCGGGCAGCCTTGGTGCGTGACCTTGTTTGCCGCACCAGCTGCCCAACCTAATCCTCTGCGAGCTGCTGGGCTGCTCTGACTTGCTCTGCATATGCAAGCCTTGCAGCTTGGTCCTCTTCCACCCCTACGCCTTCCTCCCACTCATCTTCGCCCTGCCACACAGCTTCCCCCTCATCCTATTATAGGAAAAGCAAGTGTCAAACACCACCCCTACTATTCACATATCAACACATCCATTTTAATACTCCATATATATACCATACATATTTAAATAATATATATAAAGGAGGGGGTCAGCGGAGGAAATGCCTGAAAATGTGCATTTTTGCATTCAGAAGGCAGCCACTCACAGCCTCTTCATCCGATCGACACCATTTTAGTACCAAAATGTAGCTGGCATTGAAAGCTACCCGGGCATGTGCCCAGTTTTATGTGTCTTGCTTTGCGTGCTGATTTAGACTGGATTAAGCACACATGGTGCAAGTGAACCCTTATGTCGTGATTTCTATGGGAAAATGGCTCAAATCCTCATAAAACACCAACCACTCAGCCGTTTTTTTAATTTTTGTTGCAATGGTGTTCTTTTCTAAGGATTCTACACCATTAAAAATATTCTAGGTTGGTGCAGTGGGTGATCTGGTATGAAGAATTTGTGGTAAAATGGCCTGCACGCCACAGCAAACTGAGTATATGCGCCCCAATTGCTAAGCTCCAAATTTTACACCCACTGACATATTATGTAAAAATGGAGCTTAGCAATTGGGGCGCACATAAGCCAAAGAGCATATTAAAAATTTCCCATTTTGGGCCTCCGTGGTCCCCCTTTGATATATATTCATGTGATTAACACCATCCATATCTACTCTACACCGATCAACCCGTCCACTTTACTACACCTATCCATACCTACATCCTAAATATATGTACATGGTATATACATGGTGCATATAAACATGGTATACACATATATGCCACTTTACCACACTTGTCCATACCTAGCACCCAGATGCTCATATGTGTACTTCTTCAAATGTGAACTTCTCCAATACATAGGTGCTCAGATCATAAATGTGTACTTCTCCAAATGCTCACAACTTGTTCTCTGTGCTGGCCAGAACCATGTGTGCTTTGCATGTTGATACAGAAAGCCTCCTGACAAACGTCAGTGTACGTGTCCTGACAAACGTCAGTGTACGTGTCCTAACATACGTCAGTTTAGTGTCCTAACATACGTCAGTGTAGTGTCCTAACATACGACAGTGTACGTGTCCTAACAAACGTCAGTGTACGTGTCCTGACATACGTCAGTGTAGTGTCCTGACATACGTCAATGTACGTGTCCTGACATACGTCAGTGTACGTGTCCTGACAAACGCCAGTGTACGTGTCCTGACATACGTCAGTGTAGTGTCCTAACATACGTCAGTGTACGTGTCCTAACATACGACAGTGTACGTGTCCTGACATACGTCAGTGTACGTGTCCTGGCATACGTCAGTGTACGTGTCCTGACATACGCCAGTGTTCGTGTCCTGACATACGCCAGTGTCCATGACCCAACATACAACATGACCCAACATACAAATTTATTAGTGCAGCTGTCGATCTTTTTGATTGATTTATTTGTTGGGACCTATAGGTCGAGCAGCCATGCCAGGCTGGAGGCCTTTGTAGTCCAAACTAAGCTACACTAACAACATACGTGAAAATCTTAAGGTGGGTACGAACGAAAACAATCAAAGAAACTTAATTGTATTCTGCTACCCCTTTATGATAAAGTTGGCCAGAACCGTATATTAAATACCCCGTATATGACCGTACATTTGGTGATTTCCCTGCCAAAAATACCGTATAGTAACCGTATATATATATGGTTCTGGTCAACCCTATTTAATGAGGATGCTTTACGGTACCCGGCACCAAAGTGGCCCCTTCTCCTTGATCCATACAGGGAGCAGTTTTCACAGCCTGCGTAGTTTTTTCTTTTTTCTAACAGCTCGTTTTATAAGCAGAACAGATGGGCATAAGCATTTTAGAAGTGATCCCCCCTGACTCCCTGTGGTAGAGGAGTTCTGCAGTACCCAAGGTAAGCGTATTTTTGTATTTCCTCCTTCATGTGGTGAGCAGCCTACTTAGCTGCCTGGGTAGCCTTTCTTATCCCAGAATCCAGCCTGCAGACATATTTCTGTATATCTCCTCATGTGGTGAGCAATTCTCACTGCGTAGCTTTTCTTGTCTTAGGGTTTATAATCCGTCTCACGGGCCTCTCCAGTACTACTGTTCTCCACAAACTGCCCCCCATCACTGAATGACAAACTGCCCTCCATCACTGAATGACAAACTGCCCTCCATCACTGAATCACAAACTACCCTCCATCACTGAATCACAAACTGCCCTCCATCACTGAATCACAAACTGCCCTCCAACACTGAATCACAAACTGCCCTCCATCACTGAATCACTAACTGCCCTCCATCACCTCACCAGTGCTACTGTTCTCCACAAATTGCCCTCCATCACTGAAGCTGTCGGGGGTCACGTTCAGGATGCCCATGACGCACGTCTGTGCGTGAATGTGCGCAGATGTTGCAGAGATCGCACGCACTCATTCATGTTTATTATGGCGAGGACCGTTATGAGGGTCACATTCAGGATGCCCATGATGCATCTCTGTGCGTAAATGTGCGCAGACGTTGTAGAGATCGCACACACTTGAGTTCATGAAATGGCGAGGGCACTCATGAGAGTTATGAGAGCTATGCCTTTAAAGGATGTCGGTGATACATTCATGTTTGTGCTTATGCCCAGACGTTGCGGTGATTGCACCTGCACAAATGCGTGTAGTGACAGGAGCAATTGTGCTGCAAGGAAATCCGTGTGTTGATTCAGAGCGCACCATGCGCTGCAGTGTGCAAAGCAAGCGTGCGCAGCTGGGTGCATGCACAAGGCATGTGTAGTGGACATACACTGCAGGGCTTGTGTGTGTGTGTGTGTGTGTGTGTGTGTGTGTGTGTGTGTGCGTGTGTGCAGCAGAGCATGCTACCCCCGTCCGAAAACTCTTACTTTGCTAAACTACACACACAGAGTTGAAACAAAAACTCCATTCCTGTTTGACCGAGAACATTTTAGACAGCTGATTACCTGCGCACCCCACACCACCAGACGGCTGCCGTTTAAGCCCACAGGCATGACTCTGCGCATGATGTCACCCCCGTCTGTGCTCAGCACTGTGTCGGAGACACCCTGCGGGTTTTGGGGTACGGCAGCTGGCAGTGGAGGCAGTGGAGGCAGTGGTGGCAGTGGAGGAGCCTGAGGAGGAGCCTCAGAGGGTTCTGGAGTGGCTGCTTCTGGTGCGGGTGTGGGCGAGAGGGGAATGGGAGTTGAAGATTGTTGTTGTGGTGTGGATGCTCCTGCTGGTGTGGGTGTGGGCGAGAGGGGGGTGGGTGTTGAAGATAGCTGTTGTGGAGTGGCTGCTCCTGTTGGTGTGGGTGCGTGTGAGGGAAGGGAGCAAGGTGGTGGTAAAGGAGCTGCTCGAGGCTTGCAATGAACCGCCTCGCGCACCAGACATGCGGCTTTAGACAGCCAGAAATGCACGCTACCCTCTGAACCAAGAGGCAGCCTTCCTATAATACCACTGTGACTTTGACATCTACTGCTACTGCTACTCCCACTCCCAAACCCCACCCCATTGCCGCTCCTGCTCCCACTCCCAAACCCCACCCCATCGCCGCTCCTGCTCCCACTCTTAACCCCCACCCCATCGCCGCTACTGCTCCCATTTTTAAACCCCAACCCATCGCCGCTGCTACTCACACTCCCCCCCTGAGTGTTGCCAGGCGTGGTGTTTCCACTGCTGGGTGTACACTCGGAGCTGTTGCTGCTGCTGCTGCTGCCGCTGTCGTGTTGCTGGCTGGTGCTGGTGCTGCTGCTGCTGCCGCTGTTGTGTTGCTGGCTGGTGCTGCTGCTGCTGCTGCTGCTGCCGCTGTCGCGTTGCTGGCTGGTGCCACTGCTGCTGCTGTAGCTGTTCTGCTGGCTGCCGCCACTGCTGCTGCTGCTGCAGCTGTGATGCTGGCTGGTGCCACTGCTGCTACACTGTTCACAGTGAGTAGAAACGCCGTGAGGAGGTGCCTCTGGACTGCTGACAGAATGATGAATAGGGTAGGCTGGAGCCGTATGGCTAGCTGCTGCAGTGTGCGCCGGCTGAGCATCTGCTTCGTACCACAGATCGCTGACAGGGACGGTCACAAAGCTCCGCTCAGACCACCTGGATGGGAAGCATTTGAAACAATTGCAATGGCGTGATGGGAGGGAGGGGTGCTGCGCTTGGAGGCTGAAGTCACACTCAATTTGGGAGGGCAGGCCAGAATGCACACACACACACACATCACACTGTACACAACCGTACACTCATAATTGTGCACGCACACTCAAACTGTGTACAATCGTACACTCATGAATGTGCATGCACACTCACACAGCGTACAACTATACGCTCACCTAGGGAGGGCTGGCCAGAATGTGCACGCACACTCACTCCGTGAACAACTTTACACTCACGAATGTGCACGCACACTCACTCCGTGTACAATTTTACACTCACAAATGTGTACACACACTCACTCCGTGTACAATTCTACACTCATGAATGTGCACACACACTCACTCCGTGTACAGTTTTACACTCACAAATGTGCACGCACACTCACTCCGTGTACAATTGTATACGCACAAGTGTGCACGCACACCCACTCCGCGTACAATTGTATACTCACAAATGTGCACGCACACCCACTCCGCGTACAATTGTATAATCACAAATGTGCACGCATACTCACTCCGCGTATAATTGTATACTCACAAATGTGCACGCACACTCACTCCGTGTACGATTTTACACACGAATGTGCAGGCATACTCACTCCGCATATAATTGTATACTCACAAGTGTGCACGCACACTCACTTCGCGTACGATTTTACACACGAATGTGCAGGCACACTCACTCCCTGTACAACTGTACACTCACTTAGGGAGGGCTGGCCAGAGTGTGCGCACACACTCCCTCGTATACATTTGTTACAAACCCTAAGCATTGCCGTAAAGTTCTAGTTTTTCTGCTCAAGTGCTATGTGTACATAAAGGTGTAGCCGACCTTGAATACGTAAAGATGCCTTATGAACGCTCTAAAAATATGGAGGAAACATCACCGTGGGTGATGAAGTGGTAAGATATGCGACTTTAGGTCGCAGATTTGACAAATCTGTGACCTTGGGTGCAAGTGCGGGGGTCAAAATCAATCTGGAATTAAAATTGGATATCATAGTAGGAACTCGGGATCAAACTCACTCCAAGGAGTGAGCGGACAGAGTGGTAGTTGTAACAGCGGAAAGCATATACAGTGTACATACCATGCATATACGGTGTACATAATCTTGGCAGGGATTTCATCAATATACGGCCATATACGGCGAATGCATACGGTAGTGGCCTACTTTAAATAGAGAGAGATGGTGCACGTGAGCAGCTGCTGTGTTTATGCAACCTCTTTGGCGTATGAGACTCTGCCATATTGACAGCCCGAATGAAGCACAATAAAACAACCTGCTGTACCTAACATGTGAACTCGACTCGACTCTGAAATACTGAAATATGTTACAATGTAGGGTACAGCACTCCCTGCATCAACTTGGGCAATCGGGCTACTATAGCGCCCAGTATTATCAATTGCAAGTCTTCTCCACTAGGTACATGAAAAAGAGGGGACACAACCACAGGGGATCAGGGGAAAGTGTAGGCTTCTTCGTTACCTTGTTGCGTAACATCCAAACTGTACGCGCCAAACGCCTAGAAACAATGGCGGCAAAAATGAGACGCCGAAACTGCTACACAGCATCTGCATTCCACGTACATGTCTGTGGACCTTAAAACAACCTTATAACTTGAAAGCATGCGACATTGACTTACCGACTACTGCGAAGCAATTTTATAACTTGTAAGCAAGCGACATTGACTTACCGACTACCCCGAAACAGCCTTATGACTTAAAAGCATGCGACATTGACTTACCGACCACCGCGAAACAACCTTATAACTTATAAGCATGCGACATTGACTTACCGACTACTGCAAAACAAGAGTGGGTGCCGGTTTGCGTGCAGCATGTTTGTCCGGATGGATAGTCATGCAAGCCAAGAGGAGAATTGCGCACCTCACCTGGGGTGGGGCACGTCTAACGCATTGTCCTTGTACGTGCCAGATCCGTAGAAAATGATGTCAAGGTCCAAAGGCCGAGGCCCCCACCGCACGCCCCCCAAGTCCCTCCCAGCCTTTGCTTCTAGTGCCTGCATAAGTGAAAAGGGATAAGTGTGATGGTGTTTCCTTTCGGTTCAGCAATTGAGCAAACATTCTCTGGCTGAAGGGAGGCCTCGTCGCATGTATATCAGGGGAAGCACTTGCTCGAGTGTCTTGAAATGCAGGAAAGAGGCACGCCTTAAACGCAGGAAAGGTAAAACTTAAATCAAGCTTTGCTAGGTAAACTTCAGGCGTATCACACAAATGAGTGTAAATCAAGGGGATGCACCAGGGACGCAATTAAAATTCCCCAGTTGCCTAGTGCAGTATGTACCTTTCCTCTCACCAACCAAACTGAAACTCACCTTGAGCGAGCGTAACAGCAAGGGTGCCGTAAAGACAGTGCGCACGAGGACTGCAGCGTTCAGAAATGCAGGCTGGTCTGTCACGTAGGCGGGTGCTGTTTCATACAGGGAGGAGCAGCGCAGGACCTGCAAAGGAAGGACGAGAGCAGGTGTTGATGAGGACAGTTGCCTGTGCTTGCACCTTGTTGCTTTCACTGTACCTCAATCTAAGCACAGCACCCGACAATGTCAAAGCGGCTACGAGCACTTTGAAAGTAAAGGTAGCAGGTAGGGCAGCGCATCTCGTAAGGCAGCATGCTCACCGCACCTTTATCCCCTGCCCGTTGAGCTGCTGGATGGCCCAGTGCATCGTGAACGCTCGGTTTCCCTGTCAAGAGTCGGGCAAGCAGAGCAAGTTCCTGCTTCAGTGTGATTTCTTCTGTCAAGGCAGCAGGGAACGAATGAGCCCTACCATGTTGGAACCGAGTGCAAGCACGGCCTCTGTGGCTTGAGGCTCCGGGGTTGCATCACTGCTCTGGTTGCGATTGAGGCTGCTTGAAAAATTAGCAGCAGTATTTCTGGTGTGTGTGGACCACTGCCCGTGCACGTTTACATGTTTCAAGAGCGAGAGGTGGAATGGATTTATGTTGTGGCATCTCAATATCATTGGAGGATATCAGTTACAATAGACACTCAAGTTAACACATGTTCTCTGCTGCCTGTACCTAGCTAGCTGTCACTGGGCTGCGAAGCGTTGAGACTTGATTATTAAAATCTGGCAAATATAGTATGTTATATTGTACATTAGTTTGATATCACTGACTGCATGGCCCATTTATGTTCCTTCTAACAAAGCCATTCTGTCTAGAGGTAGGTGCACAGGTTAATGTAAGCATAAGTCAGGATGCAGCTCTGAACTTACGACTCACGCGAGGGAATATGCGCACTTACTTTTCCCTCAGGGTTACGCGCCCAACACCTAGGCCTGTTCTTTGTGCCCTCCCTCCCCTCCCTCCCTCCCTCCCTCCCTCCCAGTTTGGGCCTGTTCTTTGTTCCAAGGCACGCTCTGAATAAGGAAATGAGTGTGCCAGAAGTGCACATCCCTGCCTCCAAAGTCTCTGGCCTCGAGGCCCTCCCAAACGACGTGCTGCTCGAAATCATGGGGCACTTGCGGGATCCGGTGACAGCCATGCACACGAGTATAACCTGCAGGTACTTACATGCTACTGCTTACTACTTACATCCTTACTACTTACATCCTTAGTAAGAATTTTAAGAAATAGGGTCCTGTTCGCTGTACCCAATATGCTGTGCGTGGGAATTAGGTTGTGAGACAGTGCTGGAGGGTGCGCCAATGATGCGTTAAGTATATACCGGTATATGATGGAAAGATGAACTCACCTAAGGTTGCCCTCAAACAAATAGGTGTTTCAGGCTTGCTCTTTGTGCCCTGTTGTAGCAAACGCGTGGATGGGAAATTGCGTGCCTTCGTAGCATCCTGCTCTTTGCCTCAAGGTGCCCATTTCAGCCAGCACCAAAATCAACCTTTTACAACTTGGTTGCTGTGGCCCAACAGAGCTGCAGCAATTGGAAGCGATGCGTTAACTCCTCCCTTTGTTTGTAGGGTAGAAGACCGCTTGCAGGCAAGCCTTTCCATGACCATGATGGTTATCTGAATTTCAGAATACCTATACCATTTTTCAGCTTGCCCGTCCTCAAAACATATTGTTCAGGAGACTGCAATCAATTGTGTACCAAGAAGAGGTGTGGCGGTCTTACTGCACGCGAAAGTATCGCATCCCACAGACAGAAGTATTTGGCCCACACTGGAGAGACCTATTTCGGCACCGCAATGGCTTTGGGAACCCCTTCCAAGTGCGTGCTGGTTGTTTGGAAGTACTGGGTGTTGTGGCACTCATTTGAGCAGTACTTTCTTGTTGCGTACTGACATATAGAGGGGTTGTCAAATTCGAGTTCACTTTCTGTTGCGCTTTAAACTTGTTGCTATAGTTGCAGTAACTGAGGCTTCGCCTTTGAGCTGACCTCCTGACAACACCAATGATAGTGTCTAGGTCCAATCCAATCCAACCCAATCCAACCCAATCCAATCCAATCCAATCCAATCCAATCCAATCCAACCCAATCCAATCCAATCCAATCCGATCCAATCCAATCCAATCCAATCCAATCCATGGCAACAGGTAACGCTGCGTTCCTGTGACACAAGGCTACTGTAGCTAAAACTTGCGTCAGCACGCATACACACACACACACTACAAATACACACATTACATTTACACACACAAATACACACACACATTACAAATACACACACACACACAACCTCTCGCAGACAAATACTCAACGCACACCGATTCACCTTTCCCTGTCAGGCCCATCGTCTGTACGCTGCACCCAACCAGCACCCCCAAAACGACGCAGATGAGATCGCGGCTGTGGCAGTGCGCGGGTGTGCGTGCCTGGTCGCTCAAGGCAGCTTTGTGCACCTCCTCCAACTTAAGCCCCCTTCAATACAGCCAACCAACACATGGAGGGACAACCACACGTCAGCAGGAATTAGAGTGGGAGGGATCAGGTACACACGTCGCGGATGTGCCTCGGCACTTTTGGAACTGCATTGAAGGAGTAGGAGGGATGAAATAATTCAGGGTGCTTTTGTAGCTTCTCTGAAGGAACCAGGTACACACGTTGCAGATGTGCCTCAGCGCTGCTTTGCATCACAGGGGGCAGAGGATCAGGGTACAATTGTTTGTGGGTGTGCCAAAAGGCTGTTGTAGCTTCTCTGAAGAAGTCAGGGACATACGTTGCAGATGTGCCTCAGCGCTCTTTTGCATCACAGCGAGCAGAGTTTCAGGGTGCTCACATTTGCGGGTTTGCCACTAGGTTGTTGTAGCTTCACAGTGTGCTCGTGCTATGACCCGAGTGTCTGGAGGGGCTTGCAACTCTGTGGTTGGAAAAATTATGTGTCATGGTTGCCTTGCTTTCGCCCCTCTGTTACAGCTTGTTCCAATCGCACCTCTGCTCCTGCAACATGGCTGTGTGGATGGACATGTTTGCCATGTTTGACTTGCCTTCGCCCCTCTGTTACAGCTTGTTCCAATCGCACCTCTGCTCCTGCAACATGGCTGTGTGGATGGACATGTTTGCCATGTTTGACTTGCCTTCGCCCTTCTGTTACAGCTTGTCCCAATAGCACCTTTGCTCTTGCAACATGGCTGTGTGGCTGGGCATGTTTGCCATGTTTGACTTGCCTTCGCTCCTCTGTTACAGCTTGTTCCAAAAGCACCTCTGCCCTTGCAACATGGCTGTGTGGATGGACATGTTTGCCATGTTTGACTTGCCTTCGCCCCTCTGTTACAGCTTGTTCCAATAGCACCTCTGCCCTTGCAACATGGCTGTGTGGATGGACATGTTTGCCATGTTTGCCTTGCTTTCGCTCCTCTGTTACAGCTTGTTCCAAAAGCACCTCTGCCCTTGCAACATGGCTGTGTGGATGGACATGTTTGCCATGTTTGACTTGCCTTCGCCCCTCTGTTACAGCTTGTTCCAATAGCACCTCTGCCCTTGCAACATGGCTGTGTGGCTGGGCATGTTTGCCATGTTTGACTTGCCTTCGCCCCTCTGTTACAGCTTGTTCCAATAGCACCTTTGCTCATGCAACATGGCTGTGTGGCTGGAGGGCTCGTACTGTGCTTATCCCCTCTGCTAGAGCCCCCCTCTTCTAGGGCATGCCTTGAAAACCCCTCTGCTCATGCAGCATGGCTGTGTGGATGGACATGTTTGCCAAGTTTGACTTGCTTTCGCCCCTCTGTTACAGCTTGTTCCAATAGCACCTCTGCCCTTGCAACATGGCTGTGTGGCAGGATCACAATTGCCTTGCTTTTGGCTAAAGCTCCCCTCTGCTAGGGCATGCCTCGCAAATAGGGTTGGCCAGAACCGTATATATACACCGTATCTGACCGTATATTTGGTGATTTCCCTGCCAAAAATACCGTATATACACCGTATATATATGGTTCTGGCCAACCCTACTCGCAAACTTTTCTGCTCCTGCATCATTGCTGTGGGACTGGAATACTCTTGTCTGCCTTATTTTCAGGGTTGGGCAGAACTGTATATATACACCCTATTACAGGGTCCCTATACAACCGTATATTTGGTGATTTCCCTGCCAAAAATACCGTACATACAACGTATATATATGGTTCTGGCCAACTCTACAGTAACCTATTTTCTCTGCTAGTGCTCAAATAGCACCTCTGCTCCTGCGTCATTGCCGTGTGGCTTTCTTGCTCATATTTGCCTTCGTTATCCCCTCTGCAAGGGCGAGTCTTGAAGACGCCTCTGCTCCTGTGGCACGGCTGTGTGGCTCAGCGGATTTGGGCGACAGCGTTCCTACGTCCTTGACCTTCCTGTCTGGAAGTGAGTTCATGCGTGTGTGCGGTGTGCACATGTTTGTATGCCTTTGCAGGTGCATGCTTGTTTCTGTGTGAGTGTTTTTGCTTCTCTCTCTCTCTCTCTCTCTCTCTCTCTCTCTCTCTCTCTCTCTCTCTCTCTATATATATATATATGTCTGTGTGTTTGTGTGTGTGTTCCTGTGTGTGTGTGCCTCTGCGTGAATACTTAATGTGCCGGTGTGTGTGAGCCTCTGGTGTGTTGGATGCCTGTGTGTGACTGTTTGTGGGTGTATATGCATCCGAGTGTTTGCAACAGGGTGGGTTTATATGCAGGGTGGGTGTATGTGCAGGGTGGGTGTATATCGTCCAAGTGTTTGCAACAGAATGGGTGTATATGCGTCCAAGCATTTGCAACAGGTTTGGGTGTATATGCGTTTAAATGTGTGCAACAGGACTGACACCACATACATCCATGAGTGCTTGCTAATTCTTATGGAAGCTAAGTTGCCTGTGCTTGAATATTTCGTGCCAGGTCTTGCTTTTTGCCAACCGTGTTTGAATACCTTTCAAGCATTCCTTGATGCAATTCACGCAGCCTCTCTTCGCTTTTGTGTGCTGCTCTTACTTCCTGGAATGCTAGTTGAAGTCTGTAATAAAGTGTGCCAAGTTATCAAGAACGTGACAACTCCTAGACTCCAGTTTACCTCCACTATCAAAATTCCTCCTCCCTTTATGTGCCAGTGTGGTGTTCAGTGTTGCCTCATTTCAGTCCCGTTCAGATCACATGTCTTTGCAAGTGCTTTGTAAACCAATGAACCATGTAGGCTTTCGTCCCCCCACGACTTTAGTACTCTCATTCAACAATTGCACTCTGATTTTAGATCTAATCGGGAGTCCAAATATCCTTCGCTTCTTCCTTTCTTCCTTGTTTCAACCTCTTTCCCAACCCGATCCCCCTATGCTCCATGCATGCACACTTACACTGTGCACGTCCTCTGGCAATGAGATGCAAAGCACACTTTCACGCACATCCACTCACACAAACGCACACACACACACACACGCACACGCACATACACAGGTGACACCCAGCCTGACAGCGATGAAACCATGCCTCCAAGCCTGTGTGCCATCACGGGCACCCTGCAAGGAGGCCTGCACTTGCTAATCTTTGAGGAGGGCGCGCCCAGCACCCCCTCTGCTCCTTACGACAACGTGTCAGGCAGGCGCATGCGTGCTTGTGCCGGCAGCAGCAGCAGCAGCAGCAGCAGCAGCTACACTTGTAGCGTGCAGCCGCTGGTCAGCAGCAGCAGCAACATGTTCGTGCCAGGTGCGCAGCATGCCTGTGCCAGGTGCTTTAAGTAACGTAGCGTGCAGCTGCTGGTCAGCAGCAGCAGCAGCAGCAGCAACATATCTGTGCGTCTGTGCTAGGTGCGCAGCATGCCTGTGCCCTGTACCCTAGGTACTGTAGCGTGCAGCTGCTGGTCAGCAGCAGCGGCAGCAGCAACATATCTGTGCGTCTGTGCCAGCTGCGCAGCCGGCCTGTGCCAGGTGCCCTAGGTAACGTAGCGTGCAGCTGCTGGTCAGCAGCAGCAGCAGCAGCAGCAGCAACATGTCTGTGCGTCTGTGCCAGGTGCGCAGCATGCCTGTGCCAGGTGCCCTAGGTACTGTAGCGTGCAGCTGCTGGTCAGCAGCAACGTATCTGTGCTTCTGTGCCAGCTGCGCAGCATGCCTGTGCCCCGTGCCCTAGGTAACGTAGCGTGCAGCCGTTGGTCAGCAGCAGCAGCAGCAGCAACATGTCTGAGCGTCTGTGCTAGGTGCGCAGCATGCCTGTGCCAGGTGCCCTAGGTACTGTAGCGTGCAGCTGCTGGTCAGCAGCAGCAACGTGTCTGAGCGTCTGTGCCAGCTGCGCAGCAGGCCTGTACCAAGTGCCCTTAATATCGCACATCCGTGCGTACCAGTAGTGTTAGGCAAAGCATTCTTGCAGCGTGCAAGATCGACAGCCAACACAGTGAGTATGCATCATGTTTTTGCAGCAGCAGCTGCAGCAGCTGCTGCTGCTTTGTAATGACTCTGTAATAACCATGCCCCCCCCTTGCCCCCAAACACCCACACCCACACCCACACCCACACACATCAACACCCACATACACATGTGTGTGTGTGTCCAGCTTACAAGCAGCAGCGTGATGTGCAGCTTGCTGCTCCAGGTGCGCCTGTGCAGCAGCTACACCTTGCCGTACTCCATACATACGGTTGATCAGCAGCGTGAGGTGCAGCAAGGCTGCTCTAGGTGCGCCTGTGTAGCAGCTACACTTTACTGTGCTCCATACATACAGTCGATCAGCAGCGTGAGGTGCAGCAAGGCTGCTCTAGGTGCGCCTGTGTAGCAGCTACACATTACTGTGCTCCATACATACAGTTGATCAGCAGCATGGTGTTTGTGTGTGTGTGTGTGTGTGTGTGTGTGTGTGTGTGTTGGAAAAGTAAACATCAAGCTAGGTGGGCGGAGACTCTGTAAGGTATGGCTCAAGGTTTTTTGACTGCAAATGGAATATGACTCGCTCATCTGAGTTGGATTGTTAAGCGCAGCCCAAAGGATGTGCCCGTTTCAGAGCTGGGTCACCCCCCATGTGATTCTGATGTCAGATCTGGGCTGTTACCCCCCACGTCAATCAAGGAAAAGAAGCCCACGGAGCATGACAATGTCTTGAATGCTAGAGCAAGCTGTTCAATGGTCATTCATTTTCAGATCAGGGATTTACCACCAGCAGCAGCAGCAGCAGCACTGTTTTTGCTCCCAGGAAGCACGCCCATGCTTTTCTTAAGCTACAGCAAATTTCTTCCGAGTCTCTATTTTCATTTCAGATCAAAGACCTTACATTGCCACCACCACCATCTTCCTGCTCCCAGGAAGCATGCCCATCTCAGAGCTGTGCACCACCACCACAGCTCCCAATGCAACCACCCTGGCCGCCCTGCACGACGCCTTTCTGGGGGCCAGTCAACACAACCACACCGTCGCCACCACTTCCTCTTGTGTGGAGTTTGTGGATGTGGCAGCCCAGGTGTGTTGTGCGTGTGTGTGTGTACACATGGGCAGTCACGTGTGAGTCAGTGCCCTCCAAGGCTCAATCAGATCTGCATAAACTGTGTTTTCGGGAGCCAGCCAACACGTCCACGCCATTGTCTCCACCTTTAGGTATGTTGGTTTGTTAACGTAGCCACCCAAATGTGTGGTGTTTAAGGCAATCGTTTCCCTGTCGTCATTCACATATAAGGTATAACAGCAGTTTTATGAGCCATTTGATCTGGTTTGCAAAAACTAGCGTTCTTTCAAGACACCTTCGTGCAAATTACAACAAAATATCCACAAAGGCTTTTCAAAGGGGTTTCCAGCAAGCAGTCAAACAGGCTACCCCTTTTCGCTGGGCTCAGCCGGTGTATGGACGAACCTAAAAATTTGGAACCCACCCAAACATACTAAGTACAACAGCAAAGCTGCTGGGTCCGTTAGCATCCATCCATGTTTTGCACACACATATACCTTCACTTGTTCATGTTGTTCACTCTTTCAATGTCCTGCTTTTTGTGGTGGCAGCGTTTCATGGTGCTCGGTACGAAGTGCCTTTCTTCTTTTGTTATTTTGGGGAGTGAACTTTCAATGCCTGCATCTTGTTCCTCGTCTTTTCAGAGGCTGATACAGGATGATGTGGACTCTTGAAAAGATACATACTCACTTTCTATGCATGCACTTGCTTTCAGATGCAAACTGACGTGATGTAGGAGGCTTTGGACCTATGAAAAAGTCATGTTCACCTATAAATGTTTTCACAGGCGTACTGGCTAAAGCAGGATGCTTTGGACCTATAAGAAGACACATGATCACTGACTTTCTATGTATGCACTTAATTTCAGAGGCCAACTGGCTGATGCAGGATGCTCTGAACCTTTTAAAAAATTACATGCACACTGACCTTCCGTGACTTCCTGTGTAATGCACCTGATTTCAGAGGCGAACTGGCGTGATGCAGGATGCTTTGAACCTCTTTAAAATTACATGCACACTGACCTTCCGTGACTTCCTGTGTAATGCACCTTCGTTGACTTCCTGTGTAATGCACCTTCCGTGATTTCCTGTGTAATGTACCTTCCGTGGCTTCCTGTGTAATGCACCTTCCGTGACTTCCTGTGTAATGCACCTTCCGTGACTTCCTGTGTAATGCACCTTCCGTGACTTCCTGTGTAATGCACCTTCCGTGACTTCCTGTGTAATGCACCTTCTGTGACTTCCTGTGTAATGCACCTTCTGTGACTTCCTGTGTAATGCACCTTCCGTGACTTCCTGTGTAATGCACCTTCCGTGACTTCCTGTGTAATGCACCTTCTGTGACTTCCTGTGTAACGCACCTTCTGTGACTTCCTGTGTAATGCACCTTCCGTGACTTCCTGTGTAATGCACCTTCCGTGACTTCCTGTGTAATGCACCTTCCGTGACTTCCTGTGTAATGCACCTTCCGTGACTTCCTGTGTATGCACCTTCCGTGACTTCCTGTGTAATGCACCTTCCGTGACTTCCTGTGTATGCACCTTCCGTGACTTC
>Ga0307968_1001643_pt1 | contig 18369 bp, 17 predicted proteins | sample OrgLakmetagen650_FD_201834 | JGI IMG/M metagenome (GOLD analysis project Ga0307968, IMG submission 201834) | Saline water microbial communities from Organic Lake, Antarctica - #650 | ecosystem: Environmental > Aquatic > Non-marine Saline and Alkaline > Saline | place: Antarctica: Organic Lake...
CCCCTGGCCCTCGCACTTTGAGTGCGGCCCCCCCGGCTCCCTCGCCCCCCACGGCTGCCAGGCCCTACCCTGCTGCTGCTGGTGGTACATGCGTGCTCCCTGTGTGTGTGCATTGTATGCATGTGTGTGTTTGCGCATGTGTGTGTGTGTGGGTTAGTCTAACCCTAACTACCTACACACCTATAAAAATTGCGCAAATGCAAAACACACCTGGTGCCACTCCCCCTGCCCCTTGAGCCCCTGCTTCCCACATCCCTCGCCGCCCTTCCCAAACCTGCTGCTGAAGTGCTGCTGAAGGTAGCGCTCCTCCCATTCTTCCCAAACCGATCCTCAATGGAGAGAGCAAACTCCATTTCCCACTGGCTCCACTTCTTTCTGAGGGGGAAGGGCGTTGCTCTCAAAGACAGCACCACCCTCTCCCTCCCCCTGCGACCCTGCAGGTGCATCCTAACCCACACTGCCTGCTTCTTCAGCTTCTGGGCTTCTGCTGCTGCTGCTGCTGCTGCTTTTGCTGTGAAGTGCAGATGCAAGCGCACCTGATGCTCCCCCCCACTCCACCTGAGTTGCAGCTGTGCCCACACATGCCTCTCTCCTGGAGGGGCTTGCACCCCCAATGCAAGCACCTTGGGCCTACCCACAGGCCTCTTAACTGGGGCAGGGCGGGATGCAATGCTGGCTGCAATGGCTACATCCCGGGCTGCTACTGCCTGTTGCACATCAGGCCCGAGGCGGATGATGAGCTCCCGAGCGGGACCATTGTCCTCTGTGCGCTTCCGTTCGGTGCAACCTAGGTCATATAGTGATGCTTGCCCCTTAGGGCGATGGGGTTCCATTGGGGAGACCCAGAAACTGCCGCATTAAAAAGTACCGCATTAAAAAGTACCGCATTAAAAAGTATTAAAAAGTATTAAAAAGTATTGCGAGGTCTGAAAAAACTTTATTTATTTTCGGCCTGACTTATTGCGAGGGGCCTCAATAATTATTTAATTACTCGCAAAACAACCAAGCGCAGTACGGTATATATATATATGGTTCCGGCCAACCCTAATATGGTTCCGGCCAACCCTAATTGTGTGGTTTCACCCATTGTCGCCCAACCTGACCCCTTGCAAGCTCTGCATGAATGACCATTTCCCTCATCTGACAAAATCGAATGCAAGCATTTGGAAATGCTTAATTTGCGCAACGCTGCTGCAGGACATGCGCACGCGCACACTGTCTGGAACCGTATGAATATGGACACAGTGCAAACTGTTTACCTTTGATGCACAACTAATGCACACGCGTACACTGTCTGGAACTGTATGAATGCAAACACAGTGCAAACTTTTCACCATTGATGCTCAACTTGCGCAATGCTGCTGCAGGAAATGCGCACGCGCACACTGTCTGGAACTGTATGAATTTGCACACACAGTGCAAACTGTTTACCATTGATGCTCAACTTGCGCAATGCTGCTGCAGGAAATGCACACGCGCACACTGTCTGGAACTGTATGAATGGAAACACAGTGCAAACTGTTTACCATTGATGCTCAACTTGTGCAATGCTGCTGCAGGAAATGCACACGCGCACACTGTCTGGAACTGTATGAATGGAAACACAGTGCAAACTGTTTACCATTGATGCTCAAATTGTGCAATGCTGCTGCAGGAAATGCACACGCGCACACTGTCTGGAACTGTATGAATGGAAACACAGTGCAAACTGTTTACCATTGATGCTCAACTTGTGCAATGCTGCTGCAGGAATTGCACACGCGCACACTGTCTGGATCTGTATGAGTGCAAATACAGTGCAACTGTTTACCATTGATGCTCAACTTGCGCAATGCTGCTGCAGGAAATGCACACGCGCACACTGTCTGGAACAGTATGAATTTGCACACAGTGCAAACTATTTACCATTGATGCCCAATTTGCGCAGTGCTGCTGCAGGAAATGCACATGCGCACCACTGTCTGGAACTGTATGAGTGCAAATACAGTGCAAACTATTTACCATTGATGCTCAACTTGCGCAATGCTGCCACAGGAAATGAACACGCCCATCCCTGGCAGGACACTCACGCAGCATCGCAAAGTGGCTGTGCATTTCAGAGACACTGCGCTGCTGAAGGTACGCTCACGTTTACTTTGTGATCTGAAAGGACCCTCACGCAGCATCGCAAAGCGGCTGCGCATTTTAGAGACACTGCGCTGCTGAAGGTCACTTACTTAGCATCTGAAAAGCAACGTGAAGGTTGAATAAGTGCGGTGATTGCTTGCATGTGCAACGGATCCTCATTCATAAAAGCTTGTCGTGATTGCTGTGAGGTATTTGAAGCTTTTTTTAACACCTTGTACAACTTGTGTGTTTCAAAGACTGAGTTTTTAGGAGCATTTGTAGATCCTCGATTGTACAATTTGTGTGCTTCAAAGACTGGGTTTCTAGGAGCATTTGTAGATTCTCGATACGAGCTGTATATTTCAGAGACACAAATACCAAATTGTATTCCAGAGACACAAATACCAAAGTGTATTTCAGAGACACAGATACCAAATACCTAGGGTTGGCCAGCACCGTATATATATGCACCGTATATGACCGTATATTTGGTGATTTCCCTGCCAAAAATACCGTATATGCACCGTATATTTATGGTCCTGGCCAACCCTACAAATACCTAATGAGGGAACGTCAAGTCGGTCTGCCGCTTTGTGCTCAGGGTTTTGGGCATGAGTGTATAAGGAGACGATGTGCAAGAAACGTCCACACCACACCATCCACACCATCCACACCATCCACACCATCCACACCATCCACACCATCCACACCAAATGTGTGGTTCTCTGCTCAGAGGTATAGCCACAGAAGCTGGTTTTTGAGAGTATGCTTAAAGGATACCATGAAGGCCGGCGTAAGGAAATTCTTTGTTCAGAGTTAGTCACAAAAGCTGGCAGGCTGTTGCTGTGTGTGTTGGGTTGGTCAGAACCGTATATACACACCGTATATGACCGTATGTGTGGTGATTTCCCTGCCAATATTACCGTATATACACCGTATATACCCATATTTGTATGGTTCTGGCCAACCCTATGTGCGTGGAATAGAGCATAGAGCACAAGGTGGAACATGCTTTGCATGTGCCGTGCATGTCCCTGCGTATGTTCCAATAGTTTAAACATTTGCCAGGCAAAGGAGAAGGTAAAAGGATTCAAGGTGCAACAGTAAGCCTCCCGCAAGTTACAGTATTTTCATCTTTTTTGGCCGAGTCTATCAATACTCCCACCGCACAGCCTATCAATAATCCCACCGCACAGCCTATCAATAATCCCACCGCACAGCCTATCAATTCTCCCACCGCACATCCTATCAATACTCCCACCGCACAGCCTATCAATTCTCCCACCGCACAGCCTATCAATACTCCCACCGCACAGCCTATCAATAATCCCACCGCACATCCTATCAATACTCCCACCGCACAGCCTATCAATAATCCCACCGCACAGCCTATCAATACTCCCACCGCACAGCCTATCAATACTCCCACCGCACAGCCTATCAATACTCCCACCGCACAGCCTATCAATAGTCCCACCACATAGCCTATTTGCCTTTAAAATGTGCGATTCCATGGGGCACTTCTCCATGTCCCTATCGGTATCACTTTTGCGGCTGACTTTAAGCAAATAGTTAGGGCTGGCCAGGACCTGATATATATATTGAGACTACGGTGTTTTGGCAGGGAACTAACCAATTATGCGGTCATATACGGTGTGCATAGATACGGTTCTGGCCAACCCTACACATAGGTTTTTGCAGGTGCTTGTGCTCACACATAAATGCTCTATACCATGCAGCTCACTCGGCAACGCTGCTCTATTTCCTCTGTGACGTGTGTGTGTGTGTGTGTGTGTGTGTGTTTGTGTGTGTGTGTGTGTGTGTGTATGTAGCCTGCTGCAAACGCGGCGCTGTGTGCACTGTATATGCTCGTGGCATGTAGGCTGCAGCGCATGTGCTTGTGCCTGCATAACCGCTTTATGGCATGCAGCTTATTGGGGAACGCATCTCTATTTTCTCTGTGCGTGTGGCTTGCTAGTAGCTTGGCAAACGCAGCACTGTGTGTGTGTGTGTGTGTTTGTGTGCTGAACGGTCATCATGACGTGGCTGCCAGTGATCTGCATGTAGATAAAGATTTAGATTTACATGGGGTTCAGCCAAACTGTTCGGCTGATCGGTCTGTAATCGGTCTTCGCCAGTCAACTATAAATTCATATGCTCAGACCCAAAGGAGAACGTGCGACCTGCATACAGCTTATAGAACGTGCGAGTTATAGAACGTTAGTTATAGAACGTTAGTTATAGAACGTGCGACCTGTATACAGCACAGGCGCTGTGTGCCGCCACTGCACGCACAATCATCCACTGCCTGCATGTTTTGGTGCTAATAAAGTACTGCACATCACCCTGCGCGTACTGCACCCACTGTCTGCATGTTTTGGTGCTAATAAAGTACTGCACATCACCCTGCGCGTACTGCACCCACTGCCTGCATGTTTTGGTGCTACGTACTGCACATCACCCTGCGCGCAATCACAGTTATGTGCAGAGACCGTGCTTCCACATCACACATAACTTCCACACGGGATCATGATGGTTACACATCACACATGAGACATGTGACATGACTGTTACTGCAACGTGTGGAAGCTGTGTGCAGAAACTGTGCTTTGGTGCTTATTGAATAATGCACACCACTTTACACACAGTTATGTGCTGTGACTGTGCGTTTCTATATATAATTACACGTAACTGTTACTGCAACGTGTGGAAGCTGTGTGCAAAAACTGTGCTTTGGTGCTAATTAAACTGTGCACACCTTTTACACACAGTTATGTGCTGTGACTGTGCGTTTCTATATCATACATAAATGCTCCTGCGCAGGTGTGGGAGCTGTGTGCAGAAACTGTGCTTTGGTGCTAATTAAACACTGCACACCACTTTACATACAGTTATGAGCTGTGACTGTGCATTTCTATATATTCTTACACGTAACTGTTACTGCGCAGGTGTGGAAGCTGTCATTTTACACACAGTTATGTGAAATTAAAATGCGTCTATATATCATACATAACTGTTACTGCACAGGTGTGGGAGCAGTGTGCTGAAACTGTGCTTTGGTGCTTATTAAGAACTACCCCCATTTTTTATATAGTTATGTGCTGTGACCGACTGCACGTTTCTATATCGTGCATAGCTGTTCCTGCACACATACCTGTTCTTGCATACATACCTGCATACATACCTGTCCCTGCATTCATACCTGCATACATAACTGTCCCTGCATACATAACTGCCTAAACTGCATACATAACTGTTCCTCCACAGGTGTGGAAGCTGTCGCTGTCCGCAATCTCAGATATGGCGGCAAAGGGGGCGGTGGAGAAGCTAAAGGAACAGGTGCACACATTTGTATGAGAGGTGTTTAATTATGTACGTTATAACTAGGGTTGGCAAGAACCATGTATACGGCGTATGCACGGTATTTTTGGCAGGAAATTCACCAAATTTATGTGTGTGTGTCTGTTTGTGCGTGTGTGCATGTGTGTGTATGTGTTTTTGTGTGAGTTTGCGTGTGTATGAGTGTGTATGTATGTATGTGTGTATGCGTGTGTATGAGTGTGTGTGTGTGATCTTGAATCACGGACTGCGATGTGGCCCTCCCTGACTCTGTGCTGTTTGTCAGCATGCACGTGCTTCCTCCTTTTCATTGCTGTCGGGTTAAAGCACTGTCACGACAGAGCAAGAGGCTCAGCGCATCAGACAGCGCAACAGCGCAAGAGGCTCAGCGCAACAGACAGCGCATCAGACAGCGCAAGAGGCTCAGCGCAACAGACAGCGCAACAGACAGCGCAAGAGGCTCAGCGCAAGAGGCTCAGCGCAACAGACAGCGCAACTCACAACAGAGCAAGAGGCTCAGCGCATCAGACAGCGCAACAGACAGCGCAACAGCGCAAGAGGCTCAGCGCAACAGACAGCGCAACAGAGCAAGAGGCTCAGCGCTGTCACAACAGAGCAAGAGGCTCAGCGCAACGGACAGCGCAACAGCGCAAGAGGCTCAGCGCAACAGACAGCGCATCAGACAGCGCAACAGCGCAAGAGGCTCAGCGCATCAGACAGCGCAACAGACAGCGCAATGGACAGCGCAACAGACAGCGCAACAGACAGCGCATCAGACAGCGCAACAGCGCAAGAGGCTCAGCGCAACAGACAGCGCATCAGACAGCGCAACAGCGCAAGAGGCTCAGCGCATCAGACAACGCAACAGACAGCGCAACAGACAGCGCAACAGACAGCGCATCAGACAGCGCAACAGAGCAAGAGGCTCAGCGCAACAGACAGCGCAACAGACAGCGCAAATCACAACAGAGCAAGAGGCTCAGCGCATCAGACAGCGCAACAGACAGCGCAACAGCGCAAGAGGCTCAGCGCAACAGACAGCGCAGCAGACAGCGCAACAGACAGCACAACTCACAACAGAGCAAGAGGCTCAGCGCATCAGACAGCGCAACAGCGCAAGAGGCTCAGCACAACTCACAACAGAGCAAGAGGCTCAGCGCAACAGACAGCGCAACAGCGCAAGAGGCTCAGCGCATCAGACAGCGCATCAGACAGCGCAACAGCGCAAGAGGCTCAGCGCATCAGACAGCGCAACAGACAGCGCAATGGACAGCGCAACAGACAGCGCAACAGACAGCGCATCAGACAGCGCAACAGACAGCGCATCAGACAGCGCATCAGCGCAAGAGGCTCAGCACTGTCACAACAGAGCAAGAGGCTCAGCGCGTCAGCTAAATGGCGCTCACAAGAAATATAAAGCACTGTCATTACAGCTAAATGGTGCTCACAAGAAATTTAAAGCACTGTCACCTCAGCTGAATGGTGCTCAAAAGAAATTCAAAGCACTGTCACCACAGCTGAATGGTGCTCAAAAGAAATTCAAAGCACCATCACAACAGAGCAAGAGGCCCAGCGCATCAGCTAAATGGCACTCACAAGAATCTTAAAGCACTGTCACCACAGCTAAATGGTGCTCACAAGAAATGTAAGGCACTGTCACAACAGAGCAAGAGGCTCAGCGCATCAGCTAAATGGCGCTCACAAGAAATTCAAAGCACTGTCACCACAGCTAAATGGTGCTTACAAGAGATTTAAAGCACTAATACAACAGAGCAATAGGCCCAGCGCATCAGCTAAATGGCGCTCACTAGAAACTTTTGAACACAGTGTTGGGGGGTTTGACACCTTGAAGCCTTTCCGTGATGTTTACACACAAGGGCGTTTGTGCACACCCTTTGTTTGTGCATGCAGACGCCTTTCTGTGATGTTTACACACAAGGGCGTTTGTGCACACCCTTTGTTTGTGCATGCAGACGCCTTTCCGTGATATTTACACACAAGGGCGTTTGTGCACACCCTTTGTTTGTGCATGCAGACGCCTTTCCGTGATATTTACACACAAGGGCGTTTGTGCACACCCTTTGTTTGTGCAGGCAGACGCCTTTCTGTGATATTTACACACAAGGGCGTTTGTGCACACCCTTTGTTTTTGCATGCAGACGCCTTTCCGTGATATTTACACACAAGGGCGTTTGTGCACACCCTTCGTTTGTGCAGGCAGACGCCCTTCCATGATATTAACACACACAGGCGATTGTGCAAATCCATTGTCTGTGCGTGCAGGGCCTGCAGCTGTGCTCGTTGTACCTGTCCTTTATGATTGCAAGCATAACGCCTGAATGCCTTGTACACACACACATACACACATACACACATACATACACACACACAAAGGCGGTGTGCGCACCCTATGTTTGTGCGTGCAGGGCCTGCAGCTGTGCTCGTTGTACCTGTCCTTCATGATTGCAAGCATAACGCCTGAATGCCTTGTACACACACACATACACACATCCACACACACACACATACACACATACACACACACATACATACACACACAAAAGCGGTTGTGCACACCCTTTGTCTGTGCAAGCAGGGCCTGCAGCTGTGCTCGTTGTGCTTGTCCTACGATTTCGTGGGCACTTGCTTGGATGACTCCTCGGAAGAGCTGTGTACCATCCAGGTGTGTGTTGTGTTTGAAAGTGTGTATTTGTGCGCGTGCGTGCGCATGTGTGGGCACAAGTGTGTGTGCATTTGATGACGTGGACATAGCTGGTTTGCATATGTGTGGTTCGGTGTGTCATTGGTTGTAGGTTTCTCGTGCATGAGCCTGGTTGTTTATAATTTAGAATAGAAAAAGGTCACAGGGCTCTAATGCTTCAATATACCCATTCACAAGGAGTTGTTGGCTTTGCCAGCCAGGGCAACCCAAGAGAGCACGAGTGTGTGTGTGTGTGTGTGTGTGTGTGTGTGTGTGTGTGTGTGTGTGTGTGTGTGTGTGTGTGTGTGTGTGTGTGTGTGTGTGTGTTTGTGTGTGTGTGTGTGTGTGTGCGCATAAAAACAGCGCTTAGATCTGCACGCCAGCCTTCCTCTTGCTTGAGGTGTTGTCCCTGCTCCACATGATTGGCATGAGCATGTGCCTGTATTATAGGCAGAGAAGATCTAGTACAGTCCTTCATTTTGGTAGAACTGCAAAGAATTTCGTAAATTTAGTTGTATTGTAGGTAGGGATAGATCCAGTACGGCCTTCACTTTAGTTGTTTTGCATGACGGTGAATGTACAGATGTGTAGACCAAGCGGACCACTCACACCAGCACCCGCGCCATCCAACACGTGCACTCACGCTCAAACAAACACACACACATACAGACATACACACGTGCACTCACGCGCAGACAAAGGCACACACACACACTCACACCAGCACTCGCACCATCCAACACATGCACTCACGCTCAAACAAACACACACACAGACATACACACGTGCGCTCACGCGCAGACAAAGGCACACACACACACACTCACACCAGCACCCGCGCCATCCAACACGTGCACGCATGCTCAAACAAACACACACACACATACAGACATACACACGTGCGCTCACGCGCAGACAAAGGCACACACACACACACACACCAGCACCCGCGCCATCCAACACGTACACTCACGCTCAAACAAAGACACACACACATACAGACATACACATGTGCGCTCACGCTCAAACGAAGGCACACACACACTCACACCAGCATCCGCGCCATCCAACACGTGCACTCACGCTCAAACAAAGACACACAAAAATACACACACACGTGCACTCACCCTCAAACGAAGGCACACACATACACACACACCAGCACTCACGCCATCCAACACGTGCTCACACAAAGAAACACACACATACAGACGTGCACTCACCCTCACGCAAAGGCACACACACACTCACACACACATACAGACATACACACTCGCGCTAGCACTTGCACCATCCAACACGTGCACTCACGCTCAAACAAAGACAAACTCACATACATACAGACATACACATGTGCACTCGCGCGCAGACAAAGGCACACACGCATACTTGCGTGCGAGCATACACCCCTTTCCCTTGACACACACATACACACACATACCACGCACACACACACACACGCACCACGTGTGACACACACACACATACACACACACGCACCACGTGTGACACACAGACACACACACACACCACGTGTGACACACAGACACACACACACACACACACACACACACACATACACACACATACACACACGCACCACGCAGGTGCCCTCCTCTTGGCGTACCACCATCGAGGACCCAACAACGACGCAGCTGCTGCTGGACTACTACAGCTCCACCACGCCCCCCTTGTCTAGCACAGCACTAGAGTGCCTGGTGAGTCTACAGCAATCGGAGGCAATTTTGGCGCAAGCGTAGCGTTAAAATTAGGTGTTTGTATGGCACACACCAGAGTGCCTGGTGAGTCTACAGCAATCAGAGGCAATTTTGGCGCAAGTGTAGCGTTTAAAATGGGTGTTTGTGTAGCACACACACCTTCCTTGTCTAGCACAGCTCTAGAGTGCCTGGTGAGTCTACAGCAATCGGAGGCTTTTTTGGCGCAAGCGTAGCGTTTAAAATAGGCGTTTTTGTGGCACACACACACCTTCCTTGTCTAGCACAGCACTAGAGCGCCTGGTGAGTCTACAGCAATCGGAGGCTTTTTTGGCGCAAGTGTATCGTTAAAAATAGGCGTTTGTGTGGCACACACCTTCTGTGTCTAGCACAGCGCTAGATTGCCTGGTGAGTCTACAGCAATTGGAGGCATTTTTGGCGCAAGCGTAGCGTTTGAAATAGATGTTTGTGTGGCACACACACCTTCCTTGTCTAGCACAGCACTAGAGTGCCTGGTGAGTCTACAGCAATCGGAGGCTTTTTTGGCGCAAGCGAAGCGTTTGAAATAGGTGTTTGTGTGGCACACACACCTTCCTTGTCTAGCACAGCACTAGAGTGCCTGGTGAGTCTACAGCAATCGGAGGCTTTTTTGGCGCAAGTGTATCGTTAAAAATAGGCGTTTGTGTGGCACACACACCTTCCTTGTCTAGCACAGCACTAGAGTGCCTGGTGAGAAAGAGGCAATGAACTGAGCAAAAGGGTGGGCTTGACAAATTACAGGCCAGTTTTTGAAGCCTAAAGCAAGAGTGGCCTTTTTTTTTGCGAGCTTTTAGCGAGATGCAATGATTATAAGAATCAAGAGTGGTGAGCTGTTACGGACATGGACCTGCATCTTTTTAGCATGTTTATTAACTTCTGATCTGAGCAAGGATCGGTGTCTATTCGCTGCCCTGTGGTTGACTGACTGACTGCCCTGTCTGTCAGGGTCTGCCCTGTCTTCCCTCTGCCCTGTGGTCGACTGACTGTCTGCCCTGTCTGTCAGAGTCTGCCCTGTCTGCCTTGTCTGCCCTGTGGTCGACTGACTGTCTGCCCTGTCAATCAGGGTCTGCCCTGTCTGCCCTCTGCCCTGTGGTCGACTGACTGTCTGCCATGTCTGTCAGGGTCTGCCCTGTCTGCCCTCTGCCCTGTGGTCGACTGACTGTCTGCCCTGTCTGTCAGGGTCTGCCCTGTCTGCCCTCTGCCCTGTGGTCGACTGACTGTCTGCCCTGTCTGTCAGGGTCTGCCCTGTCTGCCTTGTCTGCCCTGTGGTCGACTCACTGACTGCCCTGTCTGTCAGGGTCTGCCCTGTCTGCCCTGTGGTCGACTGACTGACTGCCCTGTCTGTCAGGGTCTGCCCTGTCTGCCCTGTGGTCGACTGACTGTCTGCCCTGTCTGTCAGGGTCTGCCCTGTCTGCCCTGTCTGCCCTGTGGTCGACTGACTGTCTGCCCTGTCTGTCAGGGTCTGCCCTTTCTGCCCTGTCTGCCCTGTGGTCGACTGACTGACTGTTGTCTATGCATTGCTCGCTGAAAAGCCCGCCTCCTCCATTGCATCTTTCTACAACTCACGCGCGTGCACGCACACACACACACACACATTTGCGCACGCACACACATTGACACACACACATTCACGCACACCTTCACACACACACACACAAAACACACACACACACACACACAAAACACACACACACACACGCACAAAACACACACAAAACACACACAGGTCCGTCTAGCCAGTGTACGGCGATCGCTGTTTGCCAGCGACACAGAACGCTCATGCTTTCTGAATCGGCTGGTCGCAGGGACACGGGATATTCTGCGGTGAGATAACGTATATGTCGGTGATGTATATGTTGGTGAGATGACGTGTATGTTGTCGAGATGATGAGATGAGATGATGATACGCTGTCAGCGATGAGATGAGATGAGATGAGATGACGTATATGTCGTTGATGTATATGTTGGTGAGACGACGTGTATGTTGTCGAGATGATGAGATGAGATGATGATACGCTGTCGGCGATGAGATGAGATGAGATGACGTATATGTCGGTGATGTATATGTTGGTGAGATGACGTGTATGTTGTCGAGATGATGAGATGAGATGATGATACGCTGTCGGCGATGAGATGAGATGAGATGACGTATATGTCGGTGATGTATATGTTGGTGAGATGACGTGTATGTTGTCAAGATGATGAGATGAGATGATGATACGCTGTCAGCGATGAGATGAGATGAGATAACGTATATGTCGGTGATGTATATGTTGGTGAGATGACGTGTGTGTTGTCAAGATGATGAGATGAGATGATGATACGCTGTCAGCGATGAGATGAGATGAGATAACGTATATGTCGGTAATATGACGTATACGTCGGCGAGATGATGTATCATAATCCATACATATTATTTGATATATGTCATATCTTAGTGATTCTCATGCGTCAAGACTGGACTGATTGCAGCTAGCCCCATCATATAGCAGTGGGAGCGTTTTGAAGCAGTCAAAGAGTTTGAAGGGGCTTGGGATATATCTGTCAGTAAGATGATGCATTGTATCAATAAGGTCATAGCGTCATGGAAAGCGTTTCGTTTTGCTCGACAAACAAAAGCATTTTGCTCGACACACAAACACATTCCGTTTTGCTGAACACTCAAAAGCGTTTCAGTTTCCTAATAATCGGAAGCACGTTGTTTTGCTCAACACTCGAAAGCGTTATGTTTTGCTCAACACACAAAAGCGTTTTGGCTTGCTCGACACGTAAAACTTCTAAAGTGCTTCAATGTCGGTGGAGAAGTAGGTACTAACTGGTAATGCAGAATGTATTGGAGTTGTTTTTGCAATGATGTACACTCATTGTGACTGTCGCAGTCATACCCAGTGTGGCTATTGCAGTAATATCCAGTGTGGCTATTGCAGTAATATCCAGTGTGGCTATTGCAGTAATACCCAGTGTGGCTATTGCAGTCATATCCAGTGTGGCTATTGCAGTAATATCCAGTGTGGCTATTGCAGTAATATCCAGTGTGGCTATTGCAGTAATATCCAGTGCGGTGCTACAGAGATGGTGTGCTACAAAAGGGCTTGACGTATTGTTAAAGGTGTCAAAAGGGCGAAATGTATTGTTAACGGGTGTACAAAGGGGCGTGTAACGTATTGTTGAAGGTGTCAAAAGGGCGAAATGTATTGTTAACGGGCGTACAAAAGGGCGTAACGTGTTTTGTTAAAGGTGTCAAAAGGGCGTGTAACGTATTGTTAAAGGTGTCAAAGGGGCGTGTAACGTGTTGTTAACGGGCATACAAAAGGGCGTGACGTGTTTTGTTAAAGGAGTCAAAAGGGCGTGTAACCTATTGTTAAAGGTGTCAAAAGGGCGTGTAACGTGTTGATAACGGGCATACAAAAGGGCGTGACGTGTTTTGTTAAAGGAGTCAAAAGGGCGTAACGTATTGTTTAAGGTGTCAAAAGGGCGTAACATGTTGTTAAAGGAGTCAAAAGGGCGTGTAACGTATTTTGTTAAAGGAGTTAGAAGGGCATAACGTATTTTGTTAAAGGAGTCAAAAGGGCGTGATGTATTTTGTTAACGGTGTCAAAAGGGCGTGTAACGTATTGTTAACAGGCATACAAAAGGGCGTGTAACGTTTTGTTAACGGGCTTACAAAAGGGCGTGACGTGTTTTGTTAAAGGAGTCAAAAGGGCGTAACGTATTGTTTAAGGTGTCAAAAGGGCGTAACATGTTGTTAAAGGAGTCAAAAGGGCGTGTAACGTATTTTGTTAAAGGAGTCAAAAGGGCGTAACGTGTTGTTAAAGGTGTCAGAAGGGCGTATCGTATTTTGTTAAAGGAGTTAAAAGGGCGTGTAACGTATTGTTAAAGGTGTCAAAAATCAATATATATATATGTGTTTGTTGGATCTGTCTGCTGGAGCTCATACCCTGAGCCCTTAGTAACTCCACCTTTGTACTCATATGAAACGCACGCCCTCTCGTTCACACACACACACACACACACACACGCACACACACACACACACATGCACGCATGCACACCCTCTTTCACACACACGCCAACACATGCATACATGCACGCACACGTACAGACGTGCATAATCTATGGATCGTAATTAATCCACTGCACGCTGCATGTGCCATTTTAGGACCAAGAGCGGGCTGGTTGAGCACGACAACTACCATGAGTTCTGCCGTCTGCTGGGTCGCTTGAAAACCAACTACCAACTGTCCGAACTTGTGAGTGTAAAAGAAAAATAAAAGTATGCAAGCAGCTTTAAACACGCTCCACAGCTTGTAGGGAAAAGAGCCACTTTGGTTGTGTGTGTGTATGTGTGTGTGTGTGTGTGTGCGTTCGTGCGTGCGTGTGTGCGTGTGCGTGCGTGCGTGCGTGCGTGCGTGCGTGCGTGCGTTCGTGCGTGTGTGTGCGTGCATGCGTTTGTGTGTGCGTGCGTGCGTGCGTGCGTGCGTGCGTGCGTGCCATAAGTAAGGCCATAAGCACATACATATTCAGGCCAATAGCACATACATAGTCAGGCCATAAGCACATACATAGTCAAGCCGTAAGTCAGGCCAAAAGCACACAACCATAGTCAGGCCAAAAGCACATACATAGTCAAGCCATAAGTCAGGCCATACACACATACATAGTCAAGCCATAAGTCAGGCCACAAGCACACAACCATAGTCAGGCCAAAAGTACATAAGCACATACATAGTCAGGCCAATAGCACATACATAGTCAGGCCATAAGCACATACATAGTCAAGCCATAAGTCAGGCCACAAGCACACAACCATAGTCAGGCCAAAAGTACATAAGCACATACATAGTCAGGCCATAAGCACATACATAGTCAAGCCATAAGTCAGGCCATAAGCACACAACCATAGTCAGGCCAAAAGTACATAAGCACATACATACTCAGGCCAATAGCACACAACCATAGTCAAGCCATAAGCACATACATAGTCAAGCCATAAGTCAGGCCAAAAGCACCCAACCATAGTCAGGCCATAAGCACATACATAGTCAGGCCATAAGCACACAACCATAGTCAGGCCAATAGCACACAACCATAGTCAGGCCATAAGCACACAACCATAGTCAGGCCATAAGCACATACATACTCAGGCCATAAGCACACAACCATAGTCAGGCCATAAGCACACAACCATAGTCAGGCCACAAGCACATACATAGTCAAGCCGTAAGTCAGGCCAAAAGCACATAGTCAGGCCATAAGCACATAAGCACACAACCATAGTCAGGCCATAAGCACATACATAGTCAAGCCATAAGTCAGGCCATAAGCACACAACCATAGTCAGGCCATAAGTCAGGCCATAAGCACATACATAGTCAAGCCATAAGTAAGGCCATAAGCACATACATAGTCAGGCCATAAGCACATACATAGTCAAGCCGTAAGTCAGGCCAAAAGCACACAACCATAGTCAGGCCATAAGCACACAACCATAGTCAGGCCATAAGCAAATAAGCACATACATAATCAGGCCAATAGCACACAACCATATGCATGCCTGCTAGTTGCTAAAGGCACAGATATAATTAAAATCACGCAGTTTGGGTGGCCATGGATTGTCGTGCAGGGTTATAGTCTAGCTGCCCCAAACCATCAAGTGCAAGGCAGTATGCAGCAGCCCCTTAAAGCTCACTCACATCAACAGTGTGTACATCCTTCTTTTGAGAGATGGCCTTGGAGGGTTATACCTCGGCTTCAGTTGTCCCGGGCCATTCAGTGCAAGACAGTATGCAGCCACATCAGATGCTCACACACAACAACAATAATGATATGCATACATGTCATCTCGACAGATGGCCGTGGATGGTCTACAGAGATTATCCAGCTGTACCAGGCCATTCAGTGCAGGGCAGCATGCAGCCACATCAGATGCTCACACACAACAACAACAATGTTATGCATACATGTCATCTTTACAGATGGCCGTGGATGGTCTACAGAGTTTATCCAGCTGTACCAGACGCTTCAGTGCAGGGCAGCATGCAGCCACTTAATGCTCACACATAGCAGCAACAACAATAATATGCGTACATGTCATCTTGACAGATGGCCGTGGATGGTCTACAGAGTTGATCCAGCTGTACCAGACGCTTCAGTGCAGGGCAGCATGCAGCCACTTAATGCTCACACATAGCAACAACAACAACAATAATATGCATACATGCCATCTTTACAGGTAGCCGTGGATGGTCTACAGAGTTGATCCAGCTGTACCAGACGATTCAGTGCAGGGCAGCATGCAGCCACTTAATGCTCACACATAGCAACAACAACAATGATGATATGCATACATGTCATCTCAACAGATGGCCGTGGATGGTCTACAGAGTTGATCCAGCTGTACCAGACGCTTTAGCGCAGGGCAGCATGCAGCCACTTATTGCTCACACATAGCAACAACAACAAAAATATGCATACATGCCATCTTCACAGGTAGCCGTGGATGGTCTGCAGAGTTGATCCAGCTGTACCAGACGCTTCAGTGCAGGGCAGCATGCAGCCACTTAATGCTCACACATAGCAACAACAACAACAATAATATGCATACATGTCATTTCGACAGGTAGCCGTGGAAGGCTACACAGAATGGATTCAGCTGGTCGCGGACCTGACCATCCACTCCCTCACCTTTTGGCAATGGGCCTCTTCCTCTGTGTACTACTTGCTAGGTGAGTGTCGTACTACTTACGCCCATATATATGATGTGTCGATTAGTTTGGTTGCGGACCTGACCATCCACTCCCTCACCTTTTGGCAATGGTCCTCTTCCTCTGTGTATACTACTTGCTAGGTGAGTGTCGTACTACTTATGCTCATATATATGATGTGTCGATTAGTTTGGTTGCGGACCTGACCATTCACTCCCTCACCTTTTGGCAATGGGCCTCTTCCTCTGTGTATACTACTTGCTAGGTGGGTTTCGTACTACTTATGCTCATATGATATGATGTGTTGATTAGTATGGTTGCGGACCTGACCATCCAATCCCTCACCTTTTGGCAATGGGCCTCTTCCTCTGTGTATACTACTTGCTAGGTGGGTTTCGTACTACTTATGCTCATATGATATGATGTGTTGATTAGTATGGTTGCGGACCTGACCATCCAATCCCTCACCTTTTGGAAATGGGCCTCTTCCTCTGTGTGCTACTTGCTAGGTGAGTGTCGTACTACACATGCTCATGAGTAGGGTTGGCCAGAACAATAAATATACGGTTTACATACGGTATTTTTGGCAGGGAAATCACCAAATATACGGTCATATACGGTGTATATATACGGTTCTGGCCAACCCTATATATATAGGGTTCTGGCCAACCCTACAAATCATCACACGTGTCCTACTTCCCTACACACACACACACACACACACACACACACGCACACACACGCACACACACAGGGCTGTGGAGTCGTTTGGTGAGCAGCATGCCTTACCTGAAGGGCGATTCGCCGTCCCTCCTGGAAACCAATGTGCCAGCCATCACTCAGGCCTATATCACCACCAGGTCTGTGCACTGTTTAGGCCTGTCTATGATTTCGGCACTTCATGAACAACTTGAAAAACCTTTGGTTTTCCCTCACCCCAAAATTTTTACCCCAAGCCGTCCCTCCTAGAAATAAACGTGCCAGCCATCACTCAAGCCTATATCACCACCAGGTCTGTGCACCTTTTAGGCCTGGCACTTCCTTTCACATTTTATATCACCACATTTTACATCACCACCAGGTCTGTGCACTGTCTTTTTAGGCCTGGCCTGTCGATGATTTCGGCACTTAATGCTTGTCCTTGCGTCAATTTCTGTTAGGCTGTTGTGTGTTCCTATCATCTCAGCTACATCTACAGTGTGCCTGTCATCTGAACTACATCACCACCATGTCTGTGCATTTGTTTAGGCCTGGCTTTTTGCCCACAATCTTTTGTCTGGACACTCAAACGCTGATGATTTTGGCGCTGAGATGCTTGTCCGCATGTCAATCGTTATGTGGGTGCTGATGATTCTGGCACTGCAATGCTTGTCCGCGTGTCAATCATTATGTGGGTGCTGATAATTATGGCACTGCAATGCTTGTCCGCGTGGCAATCGTTATGTGGGTGCTGATGCTGATGATTCCGGCACTGCAATGCTTGTCCGTATGTCAATCGTTATGTGGGTGCTGATGATTTTGGTACTGCAATGCTTGTCCGCGTGTCAATCACTCCGTGGGGTAATCTATTGTGTTTTTGTCTTTCATCTAACCTACATCATCACCAGACCTGTGCAACGTTAAACCCTTGCCTGTCCAAACAACCTTGGCACTGAAATGCCTGTGTTTATGCTTTTGGGCCACTAGGATTTGCACGTGCAAACGCAATGCATTTATGGAGGGCATCCTTTGGATGGGATGGGATGGGATGGGATGGGATGGGATG
>Ga0307968_1001644_pt1 | contig 18365 bp, 19 predicted proteins | sample OrgLakmetagen650_FD_201834 | JGI IMG/M metagenome (GOLD analysis project Ga0307968, IMG submission 201834) | Saline water microbial communities from Organic Lake, Antarctica - #650 | ecosystem: Environmental > Aquatic > Non-marine Saline and Alkaline > Saline | place: Antarctica: Organic Lake...
ACACACACACACACACACACACACACACACACACACACACACACACACACACACACACACACACACACACACACACACACACACACACACACACACACACACACAGGAAGCCGGCAAGAGCATTACTTCTGGTTTGCAAAAAGCCCTGCACTCCCTTCCTGTAGCATCTCCGACTCAAGAGCAGGAAGCAAACAAGATGAGTGCCATTAAATCCCGTGGCTCTGCACCGGGTAAGACATGGATCTAGCCCTTCTATAACACGATCGACTCCAAAAGCAATGGAAATCACTCCCCACATTATATTTTGAAGGAGTTGGATGCCGGGAACCATAAGCTCCTTTCCAGAAGAAGGCAAATAAGGATTAAACAAAAGTAGCCACTATGAAGGGCATTATTAAGTAGGGAATGTGTACTTCTACCTAGCTGTGGCATGTTGTAGTGTGCCGCGCTAACAAGGTAAGCAAGGTTTGATCAAATGTTTTGGACAACACAGTAGCCGCACTGGCCAATGTTCAAGTAATGCTCGTCGGTTTCAAGATATCTCGTTTTTGAGACTCTGAATGCCACTTTGGTGGCTTGCAGGCGGCCTAGCCGAGTCTTGGGACTATACGACTTCAAGTCCACCTCCAGAGGTGCCAGGTGAGCCTGTTCAAATAAGTACGGCTCTCACCTGTGTGTAACAATCTCTTTCAGTTGCCACTTCAGACGCGATCAGAAAAAAGCATTGAGCTGGAATCGTTTCATAGAAGCACTGCTCGCTTGGGCCATACCTACCTGTTTTTGCTCTGCACGTCCTTGGCTATTTTGAGTCTGTTCTGTTGCTTCCTGTAGCTTCAATAAATCATTGCACAATTGGGCTCATATCTGTTTGTTTAGGATCTGCACTTCCTAGCCCGCTCAAATTCCATTTTATTGCTTCCTCGCGTTTCATTGTTATAGTCAGATGGACATGGCATCCTCCAAAATCAATGTTGCCTTGCCCGTTCTCTGAACGAAACCTCACATACAGAAAGCTGGAGCAAATGTGCACTCCACAGCTGTTCAACCACATGCATCATTACCTGCTTTAGGCAGGCTGCTAATTCCAGCTGTTGACACTATCTGTACATCCTTTACACTGTCTCAACTGACAGGACCCTCTTCGCTTCAGCATCTCATGGCTGCGCAAGTGGAATCCGCAAACTCTGTGAGTGGGAATTTGAAGACAAGTGTTTTGCTTTATGATTGCATACTTTCTTTGCATGTGTGTGTCAAAAGATGTGAGCAGCTTTGCCATGCTGTCTGAGGTTTGAAGGACCAGGTGCACACACCCAGATTTGCACACAAACAATGTATGTGTAGAATGACTTGGAGGCAGACGATGCAGCTCGGCTGTGCATCCTGCATGGTAAGGCCAGAGAGGCCGAGCTCTCCAAAAGCGTGACCCAGGCAAGGTATGCAGTCTTGATACCATCGACGTTGAGCAGTGATCGCTTTCCAATTATCAAAGGACTGTGCCTTGTCTGTAACCCTTTGCGTGAGTGTGTTTGTAGGAATACCTGAGTGAAAAAACAGGGCTTGGTACTCCAGAGCTTTTGTTGCAATCGCTCTTATGCTCAGGCAATTGTGTGAGGTACATATTTCCTTGAATTCTGAGCACCCTCGATTTTCATAGTCTTCAAACCGTGCTGTCCTGCAGAAACCCTGAGAACAGAGAAGGCCGCTTTGAATCGGTTGCGGAAGTGGCACAGTCGTCTGATGTTGTCCCTAAGCCAGGTACACAGCGTTGCGACAGTGTTTGTGTGTGTGTGTATGTGTGTGCTGTGTGTGTTTGTGTGTGTAGCTATGTGTGTGAGCTTTTGTGTGTATTTATGTTTGTGTGTAAGTGTGTGAGTGCGCGTATGTGTGTCTATGTGTGTGTGTATGTGTGTGTGTAGTATATGAGTGTGTGTGTGTGTATATATGAAAAAGGTGAGACTTTGCATCATTTTAGTCTTGATCTCCGCTGACTGATGCCTGTGTTTGTGTGTGATGTGTGTGATGTGTAGTGCGTGTTCCATGCCTTCATTTGCCCACTTTGACCAACCATATCTCATTTTAATTGATCGAATTTACAATGTTCCAGGGCAAGGAGCAGATAAACCAGAGACTGATGAGGTGTGTACAGTGCTCGGATGACTTATCTGGACATATCTTGCAAAAAAAGCTTAAACTTTTAGTTGCCACGGTCCTGAATCCTGCTTCAGAAAACATGCATTTTTTGTCCTTGTATTTTGCGTCCATCTTCACGCTTTTGAATTTTAAGAACATGGATGGTCTAACAACCCCTTGTTTTAATATCATTTCCCCCCTGATATGTTGCAGCCCTCTCTGCCAAGCCAATCCCTGTACAATCCTCGCCTCTCGTACCTTTCACGCGATGCTCGTCAAGAAATTGCAGACGAGGACCAGAGGCAGGTACGCCCTTTTTTACTCATGTCTTTGTACAATGTGGAATGCAACAGACAGATGTTTAGGCTAGGATCAAAAAGTTGCTTGGTTCATATGGTGTCGCGCAAATTGGAGCATTCATGTCCTCATTCCTGAAGAGGAAGGCTTTCTGAATCACAGTTCTGCTGAATTTCGTTCTTTTCCCAATGGTCATTGAGGAGATTGAACACCGGAATATTTTATGTACCCCGTGATCAAGGGCTGTTTGCTAATATTTAGCTGTTGTATTCTTCTTGACAAGCAGAAGGTATGAATGGTGCTGTTGATTTTCCACAGGCGGCTGCTGAAGCTGCTCGAGGAATCAACGCTGCATACGAATTAATGGAGCCTCGGCAACAGGTGGGACACTCTTGATTTAAAAGTGGACGGACTGGCAAGATTTGTGGCGCCCTCCTATCTAGGAAAAACGCAAGAGGTGCAAGTACAAAGCAACAAATAGGCAGGTTCAAAAACAAGGTTTTAAAAGTTTGACTAACCCACTGTTGCTTCTGGCCTTTAGACAAATCTGTGCGCCATTGAACAGAGAGGCCTCCCTCTGGCTTTGTGCTTTTTTTGCAGGCTGACTCTGGAGCTGCTAAGGGGATCAAGGCGACTACAGAGACAATCAAGAATGAGCCGAGGCAACAAGTACGGTCGCTGCTGCTCACTTGTAGTTGTGTCAATGCTGTTGTAGCACTGAAATGTGCTAAGCACGTTTTAAACAATTCTTAAACGCCAGTAAAACACGTCAGTAAAACGTGCAATACATCTTAATTATGTTTTAGGCTGCCTCTGGTGCTGCTGAGGGGATTAAAGCTGCTTCTGAAGAGATTGAGCGTTTGTCCTGGCAGCAGGTGTGTTTATGCGCACTTCAAGTCAATGTGCTGACTTCAAATTAAAGATGGGTGACAGAAAGAAGGAGTCTCATATATTGTGTTCTAACGTCATTTAGGCCTAATGTTTACAGCAACTTGCATTCCCCACTCAGGTGTTACCTGTAATTGTAAATTGTATCACCGAACCTTGTTAAGTTGCATGTTTGTAGCATCTAAAGCTTCCAAAGGCACTAGCTAGCTTAGTAGATGTTTGTCATATGCACTGCTCCTTGTTGATTAGGCCTCATCTGAAGCTGCTCAAGGCATTGAAGCGGCCACAAAAGAGACTGAGAAGGAGCCTTGGCAACAGGTGCAACCACCGCCACCTCTTAGAAGCTGTAGCAATGAAGTGTACAAAGCACAACAATCTAAACAGGCATTGAAGATCATGCATGGCCAAATGCATCCACTAGCACACCTGCTGGGGTTTTTGATACACACTGACTTTATTAGCACAGCTCACTTTAAAAAGCATGTGTTGAAGTGTGCGAGCTGCGCATGAGATACAGAGACCTCTTTGAAGGAATGCTTAAGACTCTGCGTGTGTTTGCTCCTTCGAGCTCTGAAATTATTCCTTTCTTAACTTGTCATCACAGTATCACTGATTTTGAGATCAATGCATTCCTAAATCAAGACTCATACAGACTCCTCAAGTTTGTGTCAGATTTGGTTTCAATTTTCGACACTGGTTGTTTTTGTTTCACCAGCCAATTGCCATCAGCCAGAGACTCGGGCTGTAGGCCATCCTTGTAACCCCTTGTAAAAAGCATGCCTGTGCCTGGAATTAAATTGTAGCTTGGGACCTGCAGCTATCCCAAACCAAGTATTTTCTTGCATAAGCCTCAAGGCAAAAGCCTTGTTCCTCTTTAATCCTTTGCCTTGTATTTCACTTATAATACCTTGTAACACTTATGCTTTTATGCTCATGCCCTTCTTGTCCTCAATCTCCTGCTTGCGCTCTTTGCAGTTTTCCATGTCATCACACTTTGAATGATGCCTATAACACGATATTTCACAGGGTTCTGCTGCGGATGGCAATAAAGGGATCTTTGGGATGAAACAAATCCCAGGTAATTGGTCACTGGAAAATTATATCAAGAACATATTGCAACAAATAACTAGATGTACATTCATATGATACCTAAGTTAACACACACACGCGCGCACACACACACACACACACACACACACACACACACACACACACACACACACACACGCGCACACACACAAACACACTCGTCACAGAGGAGTGGGCAGAGGCCCCTACACTTACACAGCTGGGAGGTGATGACCTCACCCAAGAGGCAAGGGGAGATGTTCTTGAAGAACCAGGTGTGTGTTTTGCAACAGCTATGGTAGGAATATCAACACGATAATATCTTTTTGAAGAGCAGAGCAACATTTTGACATTAGCCTGCATAATCACGCTATGTATTAATTGATCTTGAACATCAGCAACCAGCAGCAGCAATCCACATGGGCGTGCTCCTTTTGTTTCTTCTTTTTGAGCCCTGTGTTGTCAATGAAAATTGATTTTGTATATTCCCTTGTGCGCAGGCCATCCAAGCAACCCTTCAGCGCCTAGCACCAGCATTGGCCCAGAAGCAGGAGTTGAAGACGTTGAGTGATGCTTTTGTCTCCTTTGACAAGACCAAAGTAACCTCTTGACGCCAATGCAATAATCTGGGAACTGCTCACAAATTGCAAGATGGTAGCGATTTGTGTGACAAGATGTCATGTGATTTGCTTTGTGATTTGCTAGAATTACCAGGTGACAAGAGTACGTAATGAAATTTGTACCACGGAACTTTCCAGTTTTTTGCTATGGAAATTGTTAACGCTACACAAGTCAAAAGCTAAGACTTCATCAATCCTTTGTTCGGAGGGAAATAAAGGACAAAATTGATGTCACTAACTCGCTCAGCATAGCAAAGCAACCGCCCCTATTATAATCACATTTAATATAGTGGCGCTGCGCTTGGGGACCCTAGGTCCATTCAATTTACATAGCTTTTTCTGGCGCTGTGCTTAAGGTCTCTAGGAATAGGTCAGAGACCTTGGATTCATAGCCCATAATTGCAATCCATCATAGCCCATACTTGCAATCCATGCATAAGCTGGATACCATAACCTCGTCGTGACAGCCAAAGGTCTGCGACGAGCAAGGGCTTTCTTGCCCTTTATAGAATTCCAAAATGGCATGGCTCCTATACCTATGCCTGGCAGTTCTGGCTGCCCTAAGCCTGGCAGTTCTGGCTGCCCTAAGCAGAGTTGTGTGCAAAGAGAGCAGAGTTGTGTGCAAAGATTGTCTTGGAACTAGGTCCCTGCTCATCCCAGCTAGCCTTGCATGTGCAAATGCATGAGCTGTGCGTTTGCCCAAAGCTGGTGCTCAATGCATACCTGCATCCTCAAAATCCTCAAGATCCTGTGTTTGACCAGATGTGTGTGCCTAGTGTCATGCAAAGCAAGTGCAAAGCAAGCATCTTACTTGCAAGTAAGATGGCTGGTGCAGGCCTGTTGCAAACGCCCTTGCCTGTAGTGGAGGACGGCTCTATGGGGCTGAGACTTTGCAACTCTGAATCTCCGTTCTCAATCCCGGGTAGTGAGTGCCCTCTCCGCGTAACGCGTCACCACAACAACAAGCGGAATGCAATTGTGCTGCAGCGATATTGATTTTAACTTCCTACTCATCGCGAAAATACAACAATATGACCCCGCTCGGGAAACGCACGTGAATTTCGCGGCATCGCCATTCGAGACGGGAAGGCCCAGTCGGTTGGTACGCTCGGCTTGACCGTGGGCACGCCGAAGAATTCACCCATATCTTTGGCATAACCACCCAAGTTGACGTAAGACATATGTAACTCGGCGAGGATCCGACACCTCGAATGGAATTACAAACGTATGTATTGTTCCATAAGATTCCGCAAGCTTCACATTCACGAATATTATGGTTTGATAAACCATAAAAAAATAAAGTGTAAACAAAATGTCGTTGCACGGTGTTCTGCAGGCTGAACTAAAGAGTCGGCCGGAGGTTGTGAACTTGTCCCCTAGACTCCAGGACCTGCAGTCGTGTGTGCCCGATGAGGAAGGGAACGTTCCATTGCCTGAAAACACTCCAGAGGAAGCAATCATGGTTCTAAGGTGCTTTAGAGGCGTAGACTTTTAGAACAACAAGAGGCACCACACCTGTGTGCGGACACTCTGCAGCCAGGCTGTGCTGATATCCCGATGCAGGTGTCAGCAGCATCCCATGAAAAACTGAGGTCACCTCTTATCGCACACAGGTTCATGCTTAGAGGTGACCTACCACCAGCACCGAATTCCATGCAGGAGTGGTGCAGGTAAGCCTTTTTAATGCTTTCGCTCCTATAGAGCGTCAAGGGAGACATAGTAGCGGCAGTTGTGATGTTTCTCACTGTGAATGCCTGCAGTGCCAACCAGCTGTGGCGGGCAGGATGCGACTTTCTTGAACTGCCACGATTCTGTGCTCCATACCCTTTTCGACCCACTGTTCAGTGGCAGGCAGATGTGGCACATCTCCCTGGAGGGCGTAAGCTGCTTCAGGAACACTACTGCAACCTGGAGCGCCTCATGTCCTACACTGACCCCTCCTCTGCCATCACGCGGGAAGCCTATCATGGCCTAGTATCCTGGAGCAGTGAGCAAGCAACCAGCATATGGCCAGCAGGCTCCCTAGACGCCGTGCCAGAAGATTTTCTCATTCAATCCTCACTGCTGGGTCCTCAGCGTGCAGGAGGAGTGGACCCAGGTGTTGATCAGATTTCTTTTCTTGTAATTCAGTGAACTTCAGTTGCCACGTGCACAGGTCTTTCCTCTTATTCCCTGCTTGTTACCCTCCCCCATCTCAAGCTTCGTTGCTCACACTTGCCTGCAGTTTTGTACCACCCCACAGTTGCTGCTGCAAAAAGAGGAGAGACCACCACTCCCACAGAAGGTGGGTGCTCTTTCGTACCACGTTACAAATCCTAAAGTTTACGACTGAAGTTGGGAGTCATTCATAGCTTGACCCCTCCTTAGAATAACTCATCCTACTTATCTTTAGTTTTTTACTTCCTAAGAGCCCTTGGATATTGGGGTTTGACACCCGTTTCACCAACCTGCCTCCAGGCAGTCACCGAGAACCGTTCCTACTTTCTTTTAGGGCTACCACCACCAGACAAAACGCCAGGAGTCGTGGATCATGCAGGTGGGACCTGCTACTTTGCATCTCAGGATGTTTTTTTGTTCATCTTTGCTCAAAACATTCTATTAAACCCTGAACACACTGCAAATTGTCCAATGGAGTTGTTATTCTGGGCCCCCTGCCATGTGTGCCGTCATCTGGCTTGCTATCTTGCAGAGCACAATTGGCGGGGCTTAATGCCTGATCCTCTAAAGGCAGAAGGTCTCCCATGGTACAGCTCAGGCACAGGCTCTGGCGTTGTGCTGGGAGGTGGGGCTGTGGTGAGCCTGTTGCATCCTCATACCAAGCCCTCAGACTATGACTTGTTCTTAGTGGTTCCCTCCAACTTGAACATCCAAGATCCAAGCAAAGCTAGCACGGCACGAGAGGAGGCAGCAAGGGAGCTTGTCGACAAGATCCTCAAGTCTCTGGTCGCTTCTTGTCAAGGGCCTACTACCATGTTCGTAGAGAAGTCTCCCAACGTGGTTGACATCCTCATCCTCTCATCGTGAGTTCTAGCTTTGTGTCCCTTTTATTACCTTTCTGAGAAAGCAATCAAAAATCATTGTAATTTGTCAGAGGGGGACGACTCCCCCTAAAAAAAGGGGGGTGCTTTGTGTGTCATAACAAGGCAAGCCCAATCTGCACTTTTTATGACTGTCATGGGACCGTAGATTTTCTGGATTGAATGGTGCAAATTGGTGCCCCTCATAAGCTGCGGCGTGCAGGTCACTTTTAGCAGAGATGCAGTCCTGCCAGATCACCCAGGGACACAAAACATGATTGTAAAATCTGACTTGGGCTTCTCGCTCAAAAACCTGATCATTGCAAAAAAATCAAGGCAGCAGACCCAGTAGCTGAGCGGATATTAATTTCAGCCACCTCCACCAGAGAAAGTCGGCCAAGAAGGGCTTCTCGATCATGGACTTGGGCTTCTCGCTCAAAAGCTTGATCATCGCAAGAAAATTAAGGCAACAGACCCAGTAGCTAGGCAGATATTGAATTTCAGCTATCTCCACCAAAGAAAGTCGGCCAAAAAGGGCTTCTCGCTCAAAAATCTGATCATTGCAAATAAAATCAAGGCAACAGACCCAGTAGCTGGGCAGATATTGAATTTCAGCCACCTCCCCCCCCCAGAGAAAGTCGGCCAAGAAGGGCTTCTCGATCATGGACTTGGGCTTCTCGCTCAAAAACCTGATCATTGCAGAAAGAATTAAATTAACGGACCCAGTAGGTGAACAGATTAAATTTCAGCCATCTCCCTCAGAGAAAGTCGGCTAAAAAGGCTTCTCATTCATGAACGGGCTTCTCGATCATTGCAAAAAAATTCGTCAAAAAACCCAGCAGGTGGGCAGGTGTTGAGTTTCAGCCACCTCCCTTAGAGAGAGTCAGCCAAAAAGGGCTTCTCAACCATGAACTTAAGCTTCTTGCTCATAAACTTGATCATTGCAAAAATTGAAGTCAAAAGACTAGGATGGGCCAGAACCATATAACTATAGGTATACCGTAGGGCTACTGGTAGTATGGGTTTAAATTAATTATTTGGCCAGCTCGCAATATCCAGTACGCAAATAAATTAAGACAAGTGGGGGGAAGCGTCGCAAGCGACGCTGAAAAGTTGACAAAGCCAACGCGCGCGCTCTTCACCACTAACTACCCTCTGGCAGTACCCACACCCGTACTCCCCTCTTGCTGTGCGCTCTGCTGCTGCTGCTGTTGCTGCTGCTGCTGCATGCTGCGCGTGCGTGCGCGCGTTGTGGCCAGGCTCACCACAGATGCTACACCCCTGCTGTCGCCCCTGTGGTTGTTGCTGGCTGTATAGCTGTGCCCCTCTGTGGGCAGGTGCGTGCGTTGTGGCCTTCCCTCCCACACACTTTGCATGCTGCGTTTGCTGTGGGTATTGTGAGGAGGAGCAAACCCTGCACCACCAACATGCACATGGAGCAGTCTACCAACCAACGCACCAATGCACCAACGCACCGGAAGAGCAGACACGGCTTCCACAACACAAGCATGGCATTTCAAACACTTGTAATTAATCTAATAATGTAATAATGAAATTGAAATTAATGAACATGAGTTGCATGAAGCAGCGAGCTTTCCGTCCGCGCCTCTCCTTGACCCCGGACCCAGCAGGCACACTCAGAAACGTCTCCTGTCGACGCCTGTGCTTTCAGATGATGTTCGGGGGGGGCATGGGCTGGGCTAAGCGCCGGGCAGCTTCCTCCAGCTACCAAACATTGAGTCAGTTCTTTCCACAGCACTGCTCACTGCACCCCTGGTCACCAAAACTTGTATGCCCCGACAAAAATTGTTGCTTGGCCTGCCTGTCAAGTTTCAGACCTGGACGTTGGCTGCGTGGCTCTGGCCAGGCCCTGATTCTCAACTTTCCAAACTTTCGTTCCGGGGTGCGCCCAGCAGCACCACCCCCTACCCCTCCCCTCCCCCTGACACCGCAGGGCTGTCTGATTTGTAAGTCTGGGTCACTGTGCAAGTTTTGGGGGCGGGGGGTGCGATGGGCGGGCCTGCGCACACTGGTGTGAACAATTCTTGTTTTCACGGTGCGCTTAGCAGCACCTCCACCGCCCCTTCCCATCCCTTGACACAGCAGGGCTGCCTGGTTAGTCAGTCTAAGGTGCCTTGCAAAGTTTGGGGACAGGAGGTGCGCTGGGCGGGCCTGCGCACACTGGTGTGAACTTTGGTGGAAATCCGGCAAACCTAGGGGCTGCGCCCCATGACTGGGGCTTCGCCAAAAAAACAAATCTCGCAATACTTCGACTTGGGAGACGCCTGTTTTGGCAGGCACCAGCAGGTCTTGAGTTCGAATCCCTGCTAAAGCACGATTTTTGCTATTCACACCCAAATGTTTTGCTGTTTCACCCGCAAGTGCCCGGTGGGACTTCAAACTCTCTAATAGATATGGACATATAACAAAGAGGAGGGAACACACAAATGTCCAAATTTTGCAACAACTCACAAATTATATATCAATTTGGTTGGCCTCGCAAAGCCCAAATACTCGCAAATAAGTTATGTTGATTATTTTGGCACCTTGCAATAAGTAGAACGCGCAATACTTTAGTAGCCCTACGGTATACGGTACGGTATATACGCCGCAATTTTCAGGGGGGGGAAACCGTATAGACGTTCCGTAATTTCCGTATCAAAAGTGGGTAGGTATTTCCGTATATATGCCGTATTTTATATTTTATACAGTATTTCCCGGAAATTTGCAGCTATAAAATTCGACCTTCGACAGAACTTCGAACTTTCAGAAAATGCTGAAGCGCTATTAGGAGCTTTAAAATAAACAAATTTAAACGTCTTGTGGTGTGGTTCCATTCGCGTTGTCACCCTCTTTGGGTGGCTCACATGGAGGTTCACTTCCAGCAGCAGCAGCAGCAGCAGCAGCAAGCTCACTCACATTAATTTCTTTTAAATTGTTAGCGCGGTGGGGGGTTGCCTGGTGCGGGAACCTACGTAGCCCCCTCCCTTAATCATGCTGACTGTGTCATCACTACCAGCGGAGTCTTTTCTTTTTATCCCTTGGCAAGGTCTTTTGACTGTGCTGACTTAAGCTTTGATACGGTACTGGGTTTTTAAGTTTGGCCTAGCCTAGCCTAGCCCTCCAAACTCTTACTTTTTGGTATAACAAAATCGGGTGTGCAGCTCTTCAAGAGCTACAGAACGACCCTAATACCGTACTGCGCTCTTGCTTTTGGAAGGCCTACTTATTGCGTGGTACCAAAATAATTAGAAGAGCTTTAAGCTTTGCGAGATTCCCTCAAAAGTTGGGTTAATTTCGAACTTTGAAAATACCACTGTGCTCTCCTCCTTCTCTCAATGCTCGTTTACATCTGAGACTGAAATTCTACTCTTGCATTGCCTACCCCCCCTCCTCCTCCTCCTCCTCCTCTGTTGTGGTACCATCTGAAATATCCAAGGTTTGAAGGCCCTGCCCCTGCCCCTGGCCCTGCCCCTGCTCCCTCGCCCCCCGCGGCTGCCTGGCCCTCCCCTGCTGCTGCTGGTGGTGCAAGAGTGCTCCCATTTACTGTGCAGTGCAGGAACAAGCGCACCTCATGCTCCTGCCCCTTCCACCTGAACTGCAGCTCTGCCCACACTTGCTTCTCTGCTGGAAAGGCTTGCAACCCAGGGAGCTTTGCTTTGGGTCTCCCCACAGGCCTCTTGACTGGGGCAGGGCGGGATGCAATGCTGGCTGCAATGGCTGCATCCCTGGCTGCTACTGCATGGGCCAACTCAGGCCTCTGGCGGACGGTGAGCTCCCGAGGGGGCTCGTTGTCCTCTGTGCGCTTCCTTTTTGTGCAACCTAGGTCGAATAGTGATGCTTGCCCCTTAGGGCGATTGGGGTCCATTGGGGGTCCCCAGAATCTACCGCATCGAAATGTCATCAAAATGTCATCAAAATGTCATCAAAATATCATCAAAATGTAAGTATTGCGAGGTTTAAATTTAGTTATTTATTTTCGGCTTGATTTATTGCGAGGGATCTCAATAGTTATTTAAGTAATTGCAAAACAACCAAGCGCAGTACGATATGATTTAATTCTGAGGGGGGTCAATTTCTCTGTATATACGGAATATGTTAAACGTATATACCTATATACATACGGTATATATGGTATAAGAAAAAGTGATATACGGTTCTGGCCAACCCTACAAAAGACCCAGCAGTGGGCAGATATTGATTTTCAGCCACTCCTTCATAGAAAAACAGCCAAAAGACCCAGCAGGTGGGCAGATATTGATTTTCAGCCACTCCTTCATAGAAAAACAGCCAAAAAGGTCATTTCTCGACCTTCCAAACAAACAATCGTACATCTATAATGGCTTGATATTATAATAGAGTTGCGTCAATTCTCTTTGGTGGAGGGAAATTTTGGGCTTGCTGGGGCGATTTCTCTGCCTGAAATGCAACAATGATAACACCGAGGCCTACTGGGCCCAATACTTCTCAGTCTGTGTCTATATAAACTTATCTTTGGTGGAGAGAAAATCCTTGTAGCTGCACAAAATTTCTCACCTTAATCCTAAAAATGCAATTTGGACAGGCTCCCTGACAGCAAGCACCTCTACGAGAACAACCCCGATGCCACAATACTCAAGGCCCAGATTGTGTTGCGTCTGTATGAGTCCCCAGCACAGGTAATTATTACCTAAGTTTAGTTTAGTTTGGATTACAAAGGCATTGAACCTGGAATGGCTGCTCAACCTATGAGAACTTATGAGTTCAGTGTGAAACACTTGAACTCAGGTTCTTGAAGTGTAGCATAAAGTGAGATGTTCTCACTTTCTGCTTTTCTCCGGTTTCTGCTTCCCTTCTCCATTCTTTTTATTCCTTGGAGAACACAACTCTCTCTTTAGCATACTTCCCCCCCTCCCTCACCTCCATTCTTTATTTTAGTCTTTAGTTTTCTCCCGTTTCTCCGGTTTCTCTGAGTTGTTGTGTTCTCCTTGGTAATAACAACAGAGCCATATGCATCTTACGATGCAAGCGAAATAGAACTCTTATTACCTAAAGAATCAGTCACAAAGGGGCAGTTTAAAGCGGTCCTATGAGAACTCTTATTTCCTAAAGAATCGGTCACAAAGGGGCAGTTTAAAGCGTCCTTCTGTCGTCCTCTTTTGTACGCATTCAATATTTTGTTGCATCATCTTCCCTTCAGAGACACGATGTCCAGCCTGTTGTTTGAGATATGTTGTTGGTGCATGTGAGCTCAGCAAGAATTCTCCTTTCACTTGCACGGTGCTACAACCCTTCGTTCATAATGCAGGTAGTGCACGGCTTTGATCTTGATGCCTGCCGTGTCCTATTTGATGGAAAGGATGTGTGGGCTACTGAGGCTGCACTGCGTGCGTTGCACTGCCGTACCATGCTTGTTGAGCCGCTTCGCCAAAGTCCAAGCTACGAGTACCGCATCCTCAAGTACATGCAGCGTTTCGGGCTGCAGCTTCTTGTGCCTGGCCTACACCCTCACATCATAAGCGCAAGCTTCAGTAGAGCAGCACACAGGCTTGATGACCAAGCGCCATTCATACTGGACTTTTTGAAGGGTGTAGAAAACGTCATCTTGAAGTTTGCTTCAGCCCTGTACGTAAAACGCACCTGGTAAGTCCACTGTCTCTACTAGAACAAATGAGGAAATCGCAAGAAATGCTGAAATTTCAGCAAAGCCTGCAAGCCGTTTTGTGCATCTGTGGGTTACTTTTGGCCCCAGGAAGCAACTTTGATGGCTAAGAGATCCTCCAAAAACTCAATACAGCCCTTTTATCATGTAAACCAGGATTTACATTGATGACTGTACGTGCAAAGGTTTGCTTCACTTAAACTGTAGAATTGGGCTGTGGGTAACCTGCAACTTAAGTGGCCTGGATGCCACTGCAACTTGGACATGTGCACAAAAACCTGGCAAGTTTTAAAAAGTGTACCACAGTGACTTCATAACAAAGTACTTTGATTTCTTTGCATCAAATGAAAAGAATGTAAAATCTCCTTGATTCATACTCACCACTCCAGCACAAGCTTCTACGACACCCCAGCTCAAGCTCATTGCTTCTGCCTATAAAAGGGTTTGGCTTTTAAGTTGCTGTATCACACTCCCCTGACTGAACCCTAAAATCGAGGGTCTGCTGTGCGATGGTAATTTGTTATGATGGTGCTCGTTTTCTAAATATTTGAGCCCATCGTCGGAAAGCTTGTGGCTTGCGCTACAATCCTGGCTCCAAACATCTAGAACACGAGCGCCATGACAACGAACCTTGCGATGGCGTTTGGGGTGTCAAACTGGCCTGTTTTGGCCCGTCCCTGCACCATCCGCCGAGGTTTTTGGAGCACTGTGCAGCTTAGAATAAGTTATGACATCCTGCGTCAAGCGCGGGGCAATCCGTGGGCTGGGCGCGGAGATATCGGGCGGGAAAGATGGCATCAGATTCTGGCTTCTCTAAAATGAGGTTTAGAGAAGTTTTACAGGCTCAGATGAAGCGCCCCCGGCCAGAAAACACATCAGCTTGACTTATAATAGTCCCTTATGCTAGGCCAGCATCAGAATTCCCCATTTCTGCTCCTCAATTTTGGCCGGGGGTTCAACAGACGAGAAACCGAATGCATATTGCGGCTCCGATAGATTACCCCTTCAAACATATTTTTGCACACTCATAGTCAGTTTAGTAAATACACACATCAAGTTTCAGGACGAACGGTGCAGTGCTTGAGCCGCAGTGACATTGCACAGGCCTGATGTCACTGTTTAGTGTCAACTTCGGGTCGGTCAGGGGAGTGTGTTGCTGTATGCTTATCTCATGCATAAATTGTTTGGCTGCCTAGGGCTGCCGGTCAAGTTATGGAGGTAGTTGGGTTTACAAAGAAAAATTTTCGAAGTTACTCCTTTTTTGCCTGGATTTCCAAGCTAATTACCTTGAATTAATAAATGCAAGATGATTTTCACATTTTATTGTTTCCGTGCTCTTTCCAGGATGTACAAAAAGAAGTACCTGATAGAAACTCTAAGGCAGCCAGCAGAGAGAAAGGGCCTCACTCTCTTGTTGGACATGATCTGGGCTCAGAGCTGGAAGTCAGGAATGGCAGGCAAAGCAGAGGCAATCCAGAGAGAGTCCCTCCACTGGATTTCACTCTGGAACTCTTTTACACCTGAAACGGTGAGGTAGCTTTTTTGCACATTTTGATAAAACTTGCCACTGAAAACTTGCTCACTTATTTCAGAACGCTTTGCCAGAAATCATTCCTCCATCGCATGCCACCGTGATTTTAAAGGTCAGAAAGTCAGACATTTGTGCTACTGAAGCAAGGTTTTTAAATCACCCAATTGTGATGCATGTACAGGCAAAAGAGTTCCTGGGCACCAACCTAGGTGCCCAATCCAAGGAGGAAACCGCACTCGCTTGCTTTAAAGACATGCTGCTTGACGTCTATGCTGTACCACTGGAGCTGAGTGATTATCGTGCTGGGATTCAAGAGGCTGGCATACTGCCATTGTATCATCCCAACAGGTAAACTGCCTTTTGGCATTGCTACCCTCAATGTGCTCAAACCGTTTGCACAAGAGAAAACGATAAAAGGTAGAGAGTATAGAATTGAAGCCAGACTCCAAAGGTTGCATTTGAATAAGTTAAGCTTTCCAGTTTAAACTTTGTAGGAATAACAATTGAAATGATTCGTAGCTGGACCTTGCTTACTTTCTTGGGCATCCACGTAACACAACCCACCTGCTTAGCAAATATTTCTCTTGTTGATTCTCCTTACAAATCTGGGTGATTCGGCTGGGCTCTGTCGAATATAGCCTACATTGCAGCAATAAAACGTACGTAAAGTGTGCATCCTCTTGCTGCCATACTCCTCTGGCCTCTGTCAGCGAGAAGGTACGCATGTAATAATCCCTGTTTTGGGGGTAGGAGTGAACAAGGGGGTCTATGAAAATAGCTTGCTCCTCATAACCTTAAGACAAAAAGCTTTAGTACTGCAGAATGAAGCCTAAATTGAATTGCAACTATTTGCTGCTTATTTCCTGACAACTTTACTGCAGTGTCAGGTTGTTCAAGTACACAAGGGGCCACAAACCATTGAAGCTCAGCTTCAAGACAGAGAACGTCCATCTGCAGCACGGACAGACAATGAACAGCTGGAAGGGCGACATATTTTTGGGCAGTTTCCACGCTCTGCCTATGCAGGATTGGTACCAGAATGCCATTGAGGACTTAATTGCTGTAGACTCTCCTGGTAAGGAACGTAAGCCACATGCAAATCGTAATGGCAAGCAAGGAAGGAATTTAGTCTGTGGGAGGTGGAATTGCATGGCTGCCTTGCATACACACTCACACACACACTCATATTGCACACCTTCAGGACTCAGCATAAAAGAGCGATCCAAATTGGCAAAGGGTCTTGAAGTGGTCGCCTCTAAAAAGAAGATTTTGGGTCCGGTGAAGGTAGGTGCCTTCATCCCTCCTAATTCCAGCTATTTGGGTTTGCAATATTTGAATAAGGTTAGGTTAAGGTTAAGGTTACATCACTATATATGCCTCAGAGGGCATCTCAGCGGAAGCTTGGAAAAAAGCCTGTAACCAAACCTATCTAAACAAAAGGGAAATGTTTGAATAAGCTCTCCTCTTTTATAGGTTTGATGTTAAAAGCTATGCAGTTATTGTAATTATGTTGCCTGTAACAATGTATTTGCAGTCTGATCTCGGCTGGCGGTGGCTGTGGGCGTGGCTGCTGCTGTGCTGCGTGCTGCTCGGCTGCTGGTGGTGGCTGTGGGCGTGGCTGTTGCTGTGCTGCGTGCTGCTTGTCTGGCGGTGGCTATAGGCGTGGCTGTTGCTGTGCTGTGTGCTGCTCGGTTAGCGGTGTCTAGGTGTGACTGCTGTGTATGATGGTGCATTGTGGGCGGCGGATGTGGCTGCTGCGCTTTGTGCTGCTGTGCAGGTCCTGGGTGTGGCTCCTGTGTTTGGTGCTGCTTGAGGAAGCAGTTGACAGCCTCCACCACCACGCCTGCTGGTTGATTATTGTCTGCTACAACGACAAGCCGCCGTGACATCTCACGTAGGAAGATTAGCTGACATGCAATCAACCTGCCCAGACCCCCCCGCATCCGTGCATGCATGCCTGTGTGTGTGCATAAATGCAGTACGTGTGTGATTGCATGTATGTGTGTGCATGTGTGTATGTGTGAGTGTATGTATGCGTGGCTGTCTTTGTGCGTATGCATGTGATGTATACTATGTACTTTGTGTGTGTGCTGTGAGCGTGTGTTTGTGTATGTGTTTATGTGTGTGCGCCGTGCACTGTGCAACTGCCGCAGCAGTGAAGAGCAGCGCGATTAAAGGTGGAGGAGCAGAGGCACGTATGCGTGCGAGCATCGTGGACATTGAGGCAAACTCTGCCCTTAGTGTTCCATACGGCAGTAATCTGCAATCCCCAGGACTGTTAGGGAAGTGGTGTTTGTACGTTGTTCCAAAAGGGCACTTATGTGAATTGGAGGTGGTTTGATGGGGTGAAGCCCAAACATGTGTGTGGAAATCTGCGGGGAAGCGATGCGTAGACCCGGGGACTTGTGGTCATTTTGGAATTCCAGGAAAGAATCATATAGGTGGCTGTTTCCTCTGTGTTGCGGGCACCAGAATAAATAGCGTCTCTTGTTGTTAAGATGTCAGGTCAGATTACTGCCACAACATAGTATAAGACTCAGCTCATTAACTGATACTGATACAGTATAGAGCGTGACACGCCGTTCAAAATCCCTGCCAAATTTTAGGCCACGATGCCACAGAGGCCCAACGGCTAGCCCCCTTGACCCCAAACTTCTTAATACATCTAGTTGTAGGTACAGAACAATGATCATGCAAAGAAAGGAATTAGTTTAGTTTGGATTACTACAAAGGCCTCCAGCCTGGCATGGCTGCTCAACCTACAGGTCCCAACAAATAAATCAATCAAAAAGATCGACAGCTGCACTAATAAATTGACACAACAACACAGCTTCAATTTGGCTTAATTTAGTTTAGTTTGGATTACAAAGGCATTCAACCTGGAATGGCTGCTCAACCTATGAGAACGAGGTAAGGTAAGGTAAGGTAAGGTTACATCACTATATATGCCTCAAAGGGCATCTCAGCGGAAGTTTGGAAAAAGCCTGAAACTACACCTGGCTAAAAAAAAGAAACAGAGGAAACTGATGTATGAAGAAGAGAAAAATGTATAGAGAAAGAGAACGTTTGTTTTGAAGAAGCGCGAAGAGAAAGCATCAAGGAGAACGAGAACAAAGCTGTCGAATGGTCTCAGGATGTGTGTATAAGAAGCCTCAGTCAGAAACAGGAAACAA
>Ga0307968_1001649_pt1 | contig 18346 bp, 19 predicted proteins | sample OrgLakmetagen650_FD_201834 | JGI IMG/M metagenome (GOLD analysis project Ga0307968, IMG submission 201834) | Saline water microbial communities from Organic Lake, Antarctica - #650 | ecosystem: Environmental > Aquatic > Non-marine Saline and Alkaline > Saline | place: Antarctica: Organic Lake...
GTGTGTGACGTCACATTCTGATGTGTCTATATTGTGGTGTGTTTCTATATTGTGGTGTGTGGTGTGTGACGTCACATTCTGATGTGTCTATATTGTGGTGTGTGTTTCTATATTGTGGTGTGTGGTGTGTGGTGTGTGGTGTGTGACGTCGCATTCTGATGCTTCTATATTGTGGTGTGTGGTGTGTGACGTCACATCCTGATGTTTCTATATTGTGGTGTTTCTATATTGTGGTGTGTGGTGTGTGGTGTGTGATGGCACATTCTGATGCTTCTACACCTTGCTTGGGAATTAGAGAATGGCGTAGGGTAGCTGTATCTGACGAGTCCTTCCTGAGTAAGAAAGATGCAGGCTGGTTGGAGGAGGAGATCAGGAGGGGAGGGTGTAAGATGTAAGGTTGGCCAGAACCATATATACCTAAAATTGGCCAGAACCGTATATCACCTTTAAAAATACTGTATATACCGTATGTATATAGGTATACACCGTATGAAACCGTATTCCGTATATACAGAGAGATTGGTACCCTTCATATTTAAACCATAATGGGCTCATTTTGTAGCTCTTGAAGAGCTGCACACATGTATCCAATTTAGTTGCACCAAAAAATCAATGTTTGAAGGGCTAGGCCTGTCCAAAGCCAAAAAGACCCCAAAATGACCATTTCAGTGCAAAAATAATAATCCCAACTACTTTAACCACCAATAAAACATTGTGATTGATGCAAAAACATGCACTAAAAGAAAGTGGGGAGCAAAGGCAGTGCTTAATTTAAGTCGCAAAGAAAAAAAAGTGAACCCAAAGAGCAAAAAGGACTGTTCCTGCTGGGATTCAAACCTGAGTCTGGGGGTGTACAATTTGAAATACGGTTTTGCACCGTATTTTTATACGGAAATACGGCGTATGTACGGAAATACAGCGTATATACAGCGCATCATACCTATCAATTTCTGATACGGAAAATACAGTACGTAGATACGCCCCCCCCTCTGTATTATACGGCGTATATACCGTGCCGTGTAATACCTATAATTATACTTATACGGTTTTGGCCTACCCGTAAAGCAGAACATCTAGGGTTGGCCAGAACCATACATTTATAGGGTATATACGGTGTATATACGGTATTTTTGGCAGGGGAATCACCATACATACGGTCATATACGGTGTGTATATACGGTTTTGGCCAACCCAGAGTTTATCACTGTGTACCGCGAACGTTTGACCCCCTTGCGGTGTGTTGGGAGCAAAAATAAGGTTACAAAGGGCCTGGCGAGGCTGGCATTGGGGTTGCATAACCAAACCACACAAAACAAGACGAGGCGAGGCAAGCACCACACAGCCTGTACACCAGCGATGAGGCCACAACACAGTCTGCCTGAATGCCGGTGGGTCCTAGACTATTATGTATGTGTGTGTGTGCGCGTGTGTGTGTGTGTGCCTGTGCCTGTGTGTGTGTGCGTGTGCCTGTGCGTGTGCGTGTGTGCTCGTGCGTATATGTGTGTATGTGTAATAGTGCATGGGCTGGACCCGCACACTTCTACCCACCTGCGTTTGCTGCCATAATATCAGGCCCAGGGCATAGATAGACGCGCATGTGAGCACGCACACGCACACACACACACGATGATGGCACTGACACGTACGATTCAACCCACCTGCGTTTGCTGCCATTGCGATAGGCCCAGTGGGCGCCGGCCGCACGGCATGAGGACCCATGATGGGATGCGACGTTAAGCCACCTCCTGTAGGCGGTATGTGTGTTTGTTTGTTCGTGTTTGTGTGTGTGTGTTTGTGTGTTCGTGTGTGTGTGTGTGTGTGTGTGTGTGTGTGTGTGTGTGTGTGTGTGTGTGTGTGTGTGTGTGCACGAGCGCGATTGTGTATGCTTGTCTGTAAGTGCTTGCATGGCTAGATAGACCCTTGTGGTGGTTAGACTAGATGCTTTTATTGCGCACATACCACATACCACTTAGTACCCAACCTGCACTCCAGCTGCTCTGGCATAGACACACACACACACGCACGCATGCACACACACACGCGCACACACACGCACGCACACATACACGCACACACAAACAAACATACAGACATGACAAACACACATACACACTCACACACAAACATGTTAAAACATTCAAAACAGGACAGGTATATGTATAGGGTTGGCCAGAACCGTACATATACACCGTATATGACCGTGTACATGGTGCTTTCCCTGCCAAAAATACCGTATACACACCGTATATGCATGGCTCTGGCCAACCCTATATATGTAACACACACGTACACACACCAGGGGACTGTGACATAGCAGCTGTCGGTGCAGCATGTACTCCTGCTGGTAAGGCATGGTGCTGATGCATGGGGTGGCCTGCTGGGACCAGGGGAGGGAGGATGGGCATGGGCGGGGGGGGGCCTGCGCGCGTTCACCCACGCACGTGAATTACTTCATTCCTTCCTTGTGCATGCTCATCGATGGGCGATGTGTGTGTGTATGTGTGTGTGTGTGTGTGGTTTTGGCGTACACACAGCTCTTTGCTGCTCTGAGTGCTGGTTCAGGGTGGACAGGTGCTACGCAAAACACTTTTGGGGAAGTCCTTCATTTGTATGATGCATGGTTATAGGGTCGGCCAGAACCGTATACAGTATATACACCATACATGATCGTGCATATTGAAGGCATCCCTGCAATAAAAAACCGTATATATATTACATATATTGTATTATACGCGTATAATATATATACCGTATATATAATATATACCGTACTGCGCTCTTAGTATTGCGAGGCCTACTTATTGCGAGGTGCCAAAATAATTACAATAATTAATTTGCGAGCATTAAGCTTTGCAAGGCTCCCTCAGAAGTTAAGGTATTTTGCGAACTTTGCAAGCTTTTCCTGTGCTCTCCTCTCTGTTCAGTGCCTACATCCATTAGAAGATTTGGAATCCTTCCGTCACCCGCAGTTGAAACAGCAAAAAGTTCGGGGCGAAAAGCAAAAAGTGTATTTTGGCAGGGTCGAACCCAAGACCTGCAGGTTCCTGCCAAAAAAATGGCCTTTTTAAAGTCAAAGTTTTGCGAGGCCCAACTTTTTTTAATTCTTTCTCGGCCTTTATTGCGAGGGGCTATAAAAATTATTTAATTACGCAAAGCAACCAAGCGCAGTACGGTAATGCGCTTATTATTTCAAAGTGCCTCATCAAAGTGCACTTTGATACTATTGGTCTGCCGATTTTTTGTTGTTGCGAGGGGCTCAGCGTCGTTACTGCTGAGCATAGATGGTCGTGGCCACTTTCAGACACATGAAGAGCCATTAAATGACGTACAAGCGCTTTCGATCCTCAGAGTGCACTATGAAATTTATAAGTGGCACTTTGAAATCCCAAAGTGGCACTTTGAGCTTTCAATCAAAGTGCGTATAAAGTGCGTACAAAGTGCGTACAGGCCAAGTCTGCGCTTTTGGTTCCCAAAGTGGGCAATAAGAACTCATTGGTGCCAGCCAATTGGCGTGTACAAAACGCGAATCAAGCACGGTAACGAATCAAGTTACCAAAGCGCGCTTAATTGCATATAAGTGCCACTTTCGGATTCCTAAGTGGCACTTTGAAACACAAAAATGCCTGCGTGCAAGTGTGTTAAAAGTACGTTCAAAGTGCGTACATGCAAAGTTAGAATTTCTGCGTGCCCAGAGTGTGCACAAGAAACAAATGTCAAGAAAATTCTACGTTGCACAAGTGGGTTTTGAACTGTCGACATGTGGGGTATGCAACTGTCGACAGGTGGACAAGTGGGTATTGAACTGTAATAGAGGGGCGTGCGCCCGACCAAATTTCGACCCGACGAAGGGCTTACTGTTTTTGTGTGTTTCCTTTTTACACGCTTTCATTGCCTGTCTGTGCAACCCTGAAGACCTTTGTCCATGTATGTGTTCAACCCCGTCCGCACAGAGCTAGCTCCACTGCCTTCACTACTGTCAGAACCTACCAGATACATCCTTTGACCTTGCCAGATTCTGCTACACAGTCCAGGCAAAGACGCAAAGACGCTTGATCAGTCCTTCAGGCCAATTCTACATGCATGCGGCGCTTATTCCTTTGTCACTGCTGCAATGTTATCGGCGGTCTATCACCTAGGAGCACCACCGAATGGGCAAGTTTGCTGCGAAGCCAACTACACAGCTGGCGGTTCAGAGGCCCTCAGCCCCAGCCATTAGCGAGTGATATTACAAATACTAATTAATGTAATAAGCCTAGAACCTGGCAGGTTCAGTGTTCAAAAGGCAAGGATGAATAACCAGAGAATTCCTAACTGCAACCCAAACGTTGCATTCTTCCTCCCTTTAAAAATGACACAAGCATAAATAAGCAAAAAGCGGAGGGGAAAAAATTATATTCAGTCCTGGCTCCTAACGTTCTAAACTAACTGACTGAGAATCAAGGCGTTGAGGAGCTCGTCTATTTCTTCCGCTGTTCCTGGGCTGGCTTTGTCCTTGGCTGTCCGCTGCTGGCTGCTGATAATCCTGTACCTGCGATTGTGATGAATCTTGTGCGTGCTGTTGAGAAGATGATCTGTGTGACGATGATGGTTGTTGGGGATCTGTGAAAGATGAATTTTGAGAGCGATTGGTCCAGTAATCTTCAACAACATGAGGGGCATCCTTGTGTATATTTTTCGCCGGCTCTTTTGTAGCCTCCCACAGTGGGTTTCCCTCCCACTTGATCAAGTACTTTTTCGCTTCCTCGTGAGATTGTGCAGTTTTAGGCTCATGGCCCATGATGTAGTCTATGGTAAAATACGCTTGGTTGTTGTCAACACGAACAGGCGGCGGTGCCGGCTGCTCTCTTTCTGGAAACAAAGCAGATTCTGTGTCTGCTGGCCTTAAAAGGCTGATTGAAAAACGGGTTGGCACTTAGAGGAAGGCAATTTGAGCTCGTAAGCCACCGGAGATAATACTTGTACAATTTGAAAAGGACCAATAAACGTGGGCAAAGCTTAGGAGTGGAGCCCTCGCCCACTTTCACAGTGATGTGCTGAGTGGAGAGCAACACGTAATCACCAAGGGAAAACTCTGCATGGCGGCGGTTAAGGTCAGCGTACTTCCTTTGTCGCTCTTGTGCACGGTGAAGTGCATCATTTGCACATGCAAGTTCTGATTTATATCTGCCCACAAAGTCGTTTGCGGCTGGGTTATTATCGCGTGTGTGTGGCTGGTTGTCCGCAACTGCTAAGGACAAGGGTGTATGAGGGTGACGACCATGATTAAGGTAGAAAGGGGTGAAGCCAGTGCTAGCCTGTGCGCTATTATTGTAAGCAAACTCAGCAGCAATGAGATGTTCATCCCAATCTGACTGATGCGGAGCTTCATAAGCTCTGAGCATGTCTTCAATCGTGCGGTTGGCACGTTCGGTTTGGCCGTCTGTTTGAGGGTGATAAGATGTGGACAAGTTGAGGTTGGTGCCAAAGCGTTTGCATAAAGCTTTCCAAAAATTTGATGTGAAGCAGGGGTCTCTGTCTGACACTAGTACCCTGGGCAGTTTAAAATGCCTGAAAATGTTGTCAAAATATAGTCTTGCATAACCAACTGCGTCAATACTGCTTGTTGTAGGAACCAAAAGAATCCGCTTTAAAAGGCGGTCGTCAAAAGTAATTATGGTATCAAAGCCACGGGATGCTTTTGGCAGCCCTGTGACCAGATCGTGGCTGACTTGCTCCCAGCAGTGGTCAGGATGGGGAAAGGGTTGTAGCAGGCCCACAGGTCGTTGGTTAGTAGATTTGTTTCTGAGGCACTGCATGCAGGTGCGCACGTATTCATGCACTGTGTGGAACGTTTTAGGCCAGTAAAGTAGGCGGTGCAGGCTTTCGTGCGTCTTGTGAACACCGAGGTGCCCACCAGTGGGTGAATCATGAGCCTCTTTGATTAGTTGGGTGCGGGCCTGGCCTTCAGGTATGTAAAGACGTGGCTGAGCTCCTGAGTCAGGTGTGTACCACATAAGACCATCTTTTTCTGTGGAATCTGGCAGTTGCCCTTCTTCGGCAGCTGTGGTCACAGATAAGAACTCAGGGTCAAGTTGTGCTTCCTCTTTTACAAGGGCAATGATCTCAGAATCTCCCGCAATGTTGGTAGTTCTCAGAGGGTGCAAGGTAGGTAAGGATGAATTATGGTGAGGCAAGCGCAGAACGTTAAGTCTATTGACCGTGTCTTGCAGCGTGCGTGAGCACTGCAGTTTGAGTTCTTGCGCAGAAAGTGATGGAATGTCGTTGGCAATGACAATATCTGGGCGACGGCTGAGTGCGTCAGCTGCAAAATTGTCCTTTCCAGGTAAGTGATAAAGGTTGAAATCGTACTCTGAGAAGAGTTGACCCAACGAGCTTGTCGAGGTGTCAAAAATGGCTGCTTCAAAAAGCACGTGATAGCCTCATTGTCTGAGTAGAGGTCAAAGGTGTGGCCAAGCAGGTAGTGACGCCATTCATTCAAGGCTTTCACTACTGCTAGCCTCTCTCTCTCATGTGGCGGGTACAGCTTTTCAGACAGCTGTAGCTTGTGTGAAGAGTAGGCGATCACTTGTTTCAGTTCTGGCAAGGGACATTGGTAAAGTACAGCTCCAGTCGCTTGGAGTGAAGCGTCCGTCTCCACAATAAATCGTGCAGTGGGGTGTGGTGCATGGACAAAAATGGGTGCCTCAGTCATGCGTCTCTTCAGCTCAGTAAAAGCTTGTTTGTGCGTATCGTTCCAAACCCATTCAGTTTTCTCAGCTGTCAAGGCATTCAGGGGAGCTGCTGGCTCAGCAAAGTGATTCACCATTCTTCTGTGAAAGTTGGCAAGTCCCAAGAGTCCTTTAAGCTGCGTCTTGCACTGAGCAGGTGTGCTAGTGGGGTCTGGCCACTCCAGAATGGCTTTTGTTTTGGAGGGGTCCATGGTGATCCCCTTGTCACTAATGACATGACCTGGAAAGTTGATGGAGGTCATAGCAAAAGTACATTTGGAGCGTTTAATAAACAGCTTGTGCTGCCTGAGAAGCGTGAGCACGGCACGCAAGTGCGTGTGCGAGGTGCTCCTCAGGATTCCTGGAGTACACCAGTACGTCATCCAAGTATACAAGTACAAAACGGTTGATGTGTCTCCTAAAAACATCATTCACGAGCCGCTGGAAGGCGGCTGGTGCGTTGCACAGCCCGAAGGGTAAAACCCTGAATTGATAGTGACCAAACTGCGCCCTAAAAGCGGTCTTGTGCTCGTCTCCTTCTTTGATCCGTTCTTGATGGTAGCCTGACCTTAGATCCAGACTAGAGAAGACGTTTGCTCCGTGCAGCGAATCAAGCAGGTCGTCTATGTGTGGTAAAGGATACAAGTTTTTGATGGTACTATTCAATTTTCTGTAGTCAATGCACATCCGCATCGACCCATCTTTCTTCTTCACAAATAATACAGGAGCTCCATAAGGCGAGCAGCTAGGCTCAATCAAGCCCTTCTCCAAAAGACCATCCAACTGTTTTCTCAATTATTCCTGAAAATTAGCCCCATTGCAGGTGCACTCCCGGTTCCAAATCAATGGCATGGTCAACATTTCTCGGCTCAGGGAACGTGAAATCTGCTTCCACATCTGCAAATTCTTCCAGCAGTTCTGAGCAGTCCACTTTATCTTTTGTCTTTTTTGTGTTTTTGTCTATGTCGGATGGCTTGATAACGCAAATCCACACAGGGTTTTTCTTTTTGATTTGTTGTACAAACTGCACAGCAGAGATAACATGGCACATTCTTTTCTGCTGTGTGTCTGTTTCAGTGATTATGTGTTCTTGACCTGCGTGCACAAATAGCAAGGTTCTTTTCTTCCACAAAATGAGCGGGTCAATGCGTGCTTGCCACGGCATCCCTAAAATCAAGTCTTCACCTTCAAGTTTTGTTACTGCAAAGTCTCCGCAATCTCTGTACGAGCCGAGCTGCAGCTGAGCTGTAAACAGCAAACCGCATTTGTTGATGCGCCCATCTGCCACTCTGACTGATAGCTCAGGCAGGTCTTTCACGTATTTGATACTGTTACATCTGAGAAATCTTTCACTCACACAGTCCCTTTCAGCGCCACAATCTATCAAGATAGTATCGTAGCAGGAACTCCCTGTACTAGCCCTGAAATTCTGATGGAGGGTTTTCCAATTGCGCCGGACCGGATCTTAGCCAAGAAAGGTGCCCAATCTTCATTGCTAGATTCACAGTAAGAGCTAGACTGGGCGACGTCCGACTTTTCACTGTGCGTTTTCGGCCAAAAACTAAAACTATCGCTCTGGCCCCTCAGACCATTTTCACTCTGACCCATCAGGCCAGCTTCACTCTGACCCATCAGGCCAGCTTCACTCTGACCCATCAGGCCACTATTAATGCTTATTTATGCGTGTGTCATTTTAAAGGGGGAAGGGGGGGGAAATGCAACGTTTGGGTTGCAGTTAGGAATTATCTGAGTTGGTTATTCATCCTTGCCTTTTGAACACTGAACCTGCCAGGTTCTAGGCTTATTATATATATTAACTAGTATTCGTAACATCACTACGCTAATGGTTGGGGCTGAGGGCCTCTGAATTGCCAGCTGTGAAGTTGGCTTCGCAGCCAACTCGCCCACTCGGTGGTGCTCCTAGGTGAGAGACCACCAATAACATTGCACTTGAATGGTGCTGAATTCGCCATAGCCATGCTCTCAGCCCGTCTCCCACACACCCTGTGCCTTAGAGAGCGTGTATATACCCGTATTGCATCAATTCCTGGACATGCAAGGCAACTTCCTCTGGATCCTAAGACCCTTCAAGCACCAGGGCCGTTAGTGTAGCAGGGGACCAGGAGAGCGATGAAACTCCCAAATTGTCGAACTGCTGTGGTGTCAATGAAAAGAAGTAACCCCTGGCCCAAAATCGATTAATCTATATGATTCGATTATCTTGGAACTCTTGGACTGAACGAAGAATCTTCCTGACGAAATCTCTCACACGAATTGTGACAGAAGATACGAAGAATGTATTTTTCTAATTATTTATTTATGCTGGCTTGCGCCGCTGTCAGGTACAGCTGTCTGGTACAGCTGTTCGACCCGAATTCAGCGCCACGCCCCCACCAAGTGACAGGCAGTTTAATGGTTGTATTGTTTCTCTCCGAGCGAACCTAGCCTCGCGAATAGCGGGGCTATTCGCTCGGACGGACGCAAAAATCCGAGCGCTTATTACGGAGCGCTTGCGCTCTGCGAAGCGCTCAGTCGGAATTCGCGATCACGATCGCGAATTCCTAGCGCAAATTATGCGACCTACGCTGAGTTACTGGATACTCAGATATCGGTCTCGCAATTTTCGGTTCTCCAGTTTTCGGGCAAAAACGATTTTCCTCTCTCGGGCACTAGTAATAAAACCGCCACACAAACAAAATCGATTAGGTATGGTGAGACACAAGAAAGCAGCGCGGAAGCTATCTATGCCCGCCAAGGGCACGCCTTCTAAGAGCACGCCTGCCAAGAAATCCACGCAGAAGAAGCGCAAGCCAGACGAAGAGGGACGAATCAAAAGGAGAGCCCGGTCAGGAACGGTCCGTGAAATTCCTTCCTCGATTCACACAACACACACACACACACACACACACACACACACACACGCACGCACGCACGCACACACGCACGCACGCACGCACGCACGCACGCACGCACGCAACACACACTGCACGCATGTGTGCATGAGGCATCTCTTTATGTGTTTGGTGTGTTAACGCACTCAGGCCGCAACTACGTGTAAATGTGCACAGGTGCTTGCCCACAGGCACAAAGACAAAACGCCACACAAATTGATTTGGATGCATAGCTCCATGCCCACTGCAGATTTGCAGCATGTGCACACGCACGCACGCGCACACACACACGCACAACACACACATAACATACACAACCATATACACACTCACACACACATGCATACACACTTGCATACATTGTGCAGACATGCACACATTCGCACATGCACATATGCTTACACTTTGTGCGGACACACACATACATACGTGCACTCATGCTTACACATAAAACACAAATTCATAATTGCTGCTTCTCGTACGACTATCGTTACGCCTGCATGTACACACAAAGAGCATGGCACATGGCACATACAGTGCATGCATGCATGTGTATACATGCACACACTATGTGTACACACTTTGTGCACCTGCACGTGAATCCACACGCACTTGCAACTCACAAATGCTCAATTACTCTAACTAGAATGTACAAGCAAGAAAGTTTTCACACGTAAAGACGCTCATAAAAGGTATGCCCGTCTCTGCCTTAAACGTGTTACCATCTTGATCACCGATGGCTGTACTTGCGCAGAAAGCTTTAAGGGAGATCCGTGCTTACCAAAAATCTGTGGACAACCTTATTCCGAAAGCACCTTTTCAGCGCCTTGTGAGGGAAATTATGCAGTCCGTTGGACCACCCGGCTGTGGTGCGTACGTGTGTGTATGTCTGCAAGCAGATGGTGCAAACAGTGTCTCAAATTTTGTTGTTTGAGAGCCTAAGATGCGTAGTCCTTGAGCGATTAAAGCCACGCTTATAGGCAAAATACCTAGTGACAAAATAAGGGTCCTTTCAGCCAACTGCTTGCTAGCGAAAGCAAAGGCTTCCTGACTGATTTGTTCTCAAACACAGGCTTCCAACTACCCCCAACTCCTTCCTCCCTCTTGCTTTTCAAAACCGCTCACACCTTCGTTTGTTCATGTGTGTTGCACCCACAGAAGTGCACAAAGTTCGTCCTGAAGCTTTGGCAGCATTGCAAGAAGCTGCTGAGGCGTTTGTGGTGAGTGTCTGACTCCTTGCTTAATGCACGCGGGGCCCTTCGGTCTGGTCTGCTCCGTTCAAGATTAGGTTCTTAGGCAGGTACGCAATCTTTGATTAAGTAGCAATCCTACCGATCTATTTGCCTCCTTGGTTGGGGCTTGATTGCTGGTTGGCCTTTAAAAGGCCAGGATTTAGGGTTTTGCAGGCTGGACCGTCTGACGCCATTGCCTTTCTGTGGCCAGCAATGTCTTGAAGGACAGTGTGTATTGCATTCAAACAAGACTATGACATATAATTTGCTACCTGAGGGTGGACGCCATTGGTTCGGCTCATTTGGTTGCTGCCACTCCTCGACCACTGTTTATCAAACCTGCAAATGTGCAGATAAATCGCTTTGAAGACACGAATGCTGCTGCCATCCACGCAAAGCGCGTGACCATCATGCCCAAGGATATGAACCTGGCAAAGCGCATCAGCACCGGCCGTTAAAAGAGGAATGGTGCGTGCGCAGGTTTATTACTTTGTTGCAAAAATTTGTTCATGTTCGTCACCCTCATTTTATTGCCAGAAAGCATACTGGCAGAAGGCATTATACTGAACATATCATCGGTATGGGAAACATGGGTGCACAACCTTTAGGATTAGGATTAGGATTAGGATTAGGATTAGGATTTTAACTGACCAGTACTGAGGAGGGATTTGATCAGATCCAGTTTCAAAACGTTGAACAGAATATTGTTTTCACCTTGCTTTAATAATATTCCCTATTAACTCTTATTTTTCTAAAATTTGTACCTTACCGTACTCACCCCCCCCAGAAAAAAGAACGAACAAAGCGCAACCATTTCTCCTACAAAACATTGACTTACACCGCGCAACCATAGAAAAGCAGACCATGAGTTGTTCTCGTAGAGGCTGCAGAATATATGACGTAAATGCATGCCCTCATCCACCATGGACAGCAATTCGGCATGTGCCCTTTAAAACGGCACAAACCAACTTTAAATCCAGGTTAAGTTGGCCTTTACTTCCCAACCTTTTCGTCTTTTCTGGGTCCTGAAAAACTGTCTTTGCTGACAAATTCCCAAATACCCAAATTTTCTCAGAAATTTGAAATTTTTTGTGAAGTTCAGGTTTAACCGATTCGGTTGGGCACACTTAAAAGGTCTTTTGTGGCTTCGTCTGAAGTCAGCTGCCTGTAAGATTCTGTCAGATAATTAGAGCGCGAGATCTAAAGTATGTGTGCTGAGTTTCGCGGCGAGCTGGGAAGGTCGGACTCTTGGTGACGAGAGGGGCTGCAGAGCGGCACGTTGTGACGGCGTCGAAATGCGGAATTTACTGTTTTGATTCTTACTTAATTCCGTTCAGTAATCGTGCAGTTATCATGCGCCGTCGTTTTCTGTGTCTGCATGGAGACCGACGAGGAGGGATTTTTGGCCGGCGACTATTTCGGGCATTTTAATGCCGCTGTTTATATTTTACGGCGTAGTGACGCACTCTGGATTGTCAACTTGTTGAGAGCTCAAACAAGGAAAAACTTGACTGCAAGGTCACTTGGCACATGACGTGCATCTTCCAGCACTCTGCTGTCAAGACAGGACTTGAAGACACACATACCGTTTTAGTATCAGGCAGACAGCATGCATGGTGGCTACAGACAACACATGAAGAACAAAGTGGTGGCCTGCTTCCTGAATATGCAAGCTTTCCAGAGGGGTGTACGCAGAAGTAGAATGCATGTCACATATTGGAGCAATGCAAGGCAGCATGCATGCGGCAGGAAGGCTAGGAGACACACAATTGATTTACACGTAACTCAAGATGCACTCTTTGCACAACAGAACAATAGCATATATTCCATACACATGCTTTGCAGCAACATTCAAAGAACAGTTTCTGGACCTTCAGGCTAATGTGTCTCTTTCTTTGCAGAGCATGCTAGTACTGAATGCCATTGGCAGACTGCAGATATACATGAGGAGCACATGACATGCTACTACTTCCAGCACTGAAACGTGTGCAGCATTTTAAAAGGATTGCATGCATGATCATGTTGCTGGACCTGGCAGGACGTGCACACTTTTATTGGCTTCACTATCAGGTGCAGACAACCAGAACAAGCAAGATGCTGCGCGTAAAGTCTGAATCTGTAATACTTACTTTGATATGAACATTCATGTGTGGTGCACACATCTACATGAAATCGCTATAGCGTGTGGAATTAACAATGCATCTATCATTAAGAATGCACTTCTTGACAGCATAGTCAGTCTGTTTCCGCCTCGTAGAAACGAAACAAATACACGAAATGGCAAAAAGTTTTGCAGGTAGTAATTTGGGCGGGCGGAGCCCTTCTAAATTGCAGTCTCCTTCGATATCTGGAAAGGATGCAGACCAAAGGCCCTCAAAAACGTAATGGATTCAGGGTCTCACTCGACACTTGTGTTTCATTCTATCCATTGTTTCATGCCGCACATTGTATATCTAAGACTTTGTGCATTGCCCTTCAACATGTCAAGCACTTTCTCCATGATGCAACGCCAAGATGCTTGCAGTGTACCAAACTGTGTTGAGCATACCTAAACGCCAAGATATCGATTTTTTTCAATTTTCTTTAATTTGTCCGCCAGTTTTGAAACAGAACCTCGTGGAACCTAGCAGCAGGTGCTCAAGAGTATCTGATGTTATCTTATTGCTTCATGTATTACGCAATGGTGGTTGTGCTCTTTCTCGAGTAATGCAAGGCAGGCACTAGACAGCGCACAGCTCCCAGAACACCAGAATATCAGCAACACTGCATGACAATTATCGTAACGGGAATGACGTAACAGTTTATAAGAATAACGTGTGTGCTGCAAGATGTTATTCTGTTGCTCCCATCAGCCCCATTGGATGGGGTGGATGGCGTAGATGAGCGTACTTTAGTTGTTTTACTAAACTGAATGAGTAAGCATGCAGGGAAAGCCTGGCCTCTGTTGCATCGCTCTTTTCTTATCTCGAGGCTAAAGCTGCGTTTTCCCCTTTTGACATGCGCGCAGGTTTCAAACGCAGGCTGCATTACTGACGCAACCAAATTCATGACTGCATGGTGCTGGAGAACATTTTATACCACCAAGTCGAGTGAAGTGCATTTTTATCTTGTGGCTACTAGATGAATACATCTTTGTTCCTTTGTACATTAAAGCAGGAGTGCAATCGTATTTTTTGGCAGGGGTTCTGCAGTTCCAAGAAGAGTATGTATAATAACAATGCTACTTTTCAATAATCTGCTCGGTAACTTAGTTTTGTACAGACCATCACTCCTGTAGCTTGCTTGTTATGAATGCCAGCTTGAATGTGTGTGCGTGTGTGGATGAGTGGGCTTATCTTCAATCCTAGATTATTTAATCTTGATACGTGCTTAAATTGTCATTTGAACAAAATTCCACAACTTGTTTAAAAACAGCAAAGGTGTGTCATGACCAGCAGCTGTATCGGTCAAAGTACATGACAGATAGCGCCACCAATCACTTGGTTACAAGCAATAGGGGGTGACCTTCACCCAGTTTGTTTGGCTGGCCAGCTGCTGACTGGCTGGTCTCGGCCAACCACAAATAAATCCATTAACTTAGGAATGGGGGGCAAACCTATTGTTCTATTTTGTTACGCCCTATTAGTGGCAGCGACAAGTTATGACAGAGCACAGGAGACGTGATTTTGCGTGTGTGCATCGGTCAATTGGAGATAGCAAACTCCCTAATACGAGGATGGAAATGAACCGATAGTTACGAAATAAAAAGGAAGCGAGAGAGGAGGCTGGAGGAAATACAAGAAAGTAGGGGGGGCAGCCAGGTTGATGGCGAGAAGGACAAAGGTGTACTAAAAGGTCAAGCATATGGGGGGAAAAAACCTTGTGTTACGTAGGCACCTTTGAGGCATATATAGTGATGTAACCTTACCTTACCTTACCTACGTAGGCACCCAAGTACCATGCTTGACCTTTTAGTACACCTTTGCCCTTCTCGCCATCAACCTGGCTGCCTCCCCTACTTTCTTCTATTTCTTCCAGCCTGCCTCTCTTGCTTCCTTTTTATTTCATAACTTCCGGCTTTATCCTCGTAGTACGGAGTTTGCCCTCATTGACCTATGCAGACACACAAAAATCAGTGTACCCTTATCTTATTTTGCTCAAGAACTCACATGGAATGTCCTCACTTGGGGCTCAAGGATTACTTTGCTTGCCCATACAAGACGTGCTACCCAATATTATTATCAATTCTCATCAGGAGCCGGTTTCAGGTCAAGCCTGCAGCCCTCCTGATCTCCATCAGTATTTTCAGTTCTTACGGGGTGAGTGTGTGCTCATTTGTGTGTGTGTGTGTGTGTGTGTGTGTGTGTGTGTGCGTGTCCACTATTGTGTGTGGGTGCGTGTGGGCGTGAGCATGTGCGTGTCTTTGTGCGTGTGCATGAGGTGTGTGTGTATGTGTGTACATGTGTGTGTGCATGTGAGTGGTTCATGTTCGCTTGTACGTGTGCCATAATCTGATGCATCTGCTAATAGTTTGTAGTTTATTCCTTTCTTGGCTTGTCATCACAGTATCACTGATTTTGAGATCAATGCATTCCTAAATCAAGACTCGTACAGACTCCTCAAGTTTATGTCAGTTTTAGTTTCAATTTTCGACACTGGTTAATTTTGTTTCACCAGCCAATTGCCATCAGCCAGAGTCTCGGGCTGTAGGTCATCCTTGTAACCCTTGTAACCCTTACGGGGTAACTCCTTTTACTTAATTGATTTGGGGAGCGGTGTTCACTGCCTGCGCAGTGTCTCTTTTCGTCCTTAATTTGCTTCTTTGCGTTCACTTCAGTAGACTTATTCTGTAGACTTAAACGAAAGTCTGTGCTGGATTCTGTGTGGCGCGCTCCAAGGAGTCTTGAAACCCGCGTGTATATTTATCTATAACTTATAGCTAAGTCTTCTTATCACCAGTGCCTGTCAAGTCTTTGCCCAAAACCACACTATCAGTAAACGCAATCGGTACTCGTCTCCACAGCACCTCAGCAGACGCTGGATGCAAAGGCTCAAAGTCCAGTCTTTTAGTGAAAAGGCCGAGCACGTCCTGGCGTGGCTGGACGAAGAGCTGAGGGATGCCAAGGCGGGAGAGGTACTCCTCCAAAGCTGCTATCAGCGCCCTGCGGAAAGGAAGGTGCAAAGTTGTTTCCCTGAATGCTCCATGCATTTCATACTTGTCGTGCATGTAGGCAGTAGTAGAGCCCAACCAGCAAATTAAGTGAGTACCAAAGCATGGTGCAAAATTGATGCAGACCAAAGAACTTGAACAAGCTATATGTGATCGCAGCAAATTGCTTTGACTTGCCCCGGCTCCACTCAACAATTATCAAAACAACATCAAATGCCTGTGCCCCAGATATTTATTGTGATAAGGCCTTCAACTATTAAGGACGCGGTTTCCTGTGATAATAACCTCTCCCCCTAGCTCATGATGAATCGTTTCGCAGCTGAAAACTTACATCCTGCACTCGTCATGGTTATTATTAAGCACATGCATTCGCAACAGTAAGCAAGCTTACCGTGCGTGGCCTTGCCCTCTAGCTTCAGGATGCGTCATCATAAGGTGCATTTGAGCGGCGTAAGAGCCATGCACGTTAAAGGTAGCACAGGCTACTGGGACGCCCTCCTTCCGACATAGGCAGGCGTATTTGCCTGCTGAGTGCTCAAGCATGGGATTCCCAAATCCCTGAGCACAGAAAGCAGCAAATAGTGTGCTGTCCAAGTTTTAGCATGAAAGACAAAAATCGTACTTAAATGCAATACACCAGCAGTGCTCAGCATCTTCAAAAGTCAGAGAAAGAGATGGAAATTGAGGCTAGCCACGTAGCATATTATATACTTTGAAAAAGCTAGAACCTGACAAATAATCCATCCAGCTAATTTAGAATCGTTGACTGATCTGTCTATTTAGAACCATGGTCGTACTATGCCACGGCAACACAATGCTTGTCCAGACTTCCACTTACAAGTAAAGCCCTTCCAGGGAAGACCTCAGCTAGCATGTCATATACGACAGGGAGGTACCCTCTCTGCAGCACGTGGAAGACAAAATAAAATTTAAAAGACAGCGGCTTTTGATCGCAGACATACAAATTAGTAAGAAGGGGTTGGGTTATTGTTAGCCACGGTCATATTAGCCACATGGCGGAGCTTACAACAGGAATGTTGAACACACCTGAGGCCCCTGAGCCAAGTACGTCCTCTGATCCACATCCGTCATGAACGAGCACGTGTAGCCACTCTGTGTGTTGGTGGTGTTGGTACTGAAGGCGCTGCTACCACTCCCCTGTCTACTGCTGCTGCTGCTGCTGCTGCCTGGACCCTGGCCTGGCGCGTTGCTGTCCTTCACCCATGGGAAAATGGACCAGGCCGATTTGCGGGGGGGTGCTGTGTAGTTCACGGGCTGCTCTCCCTGCTCTGCTAGGTCTTCCAGCTTCAAAAACATGAGCCTACGTTTTGGGATGGAGCAGAAATAAGTCTAAGTAGGTAACACACAGCCAGGGCTGGCAGGTAAGATGGCTCCAGCGCCACAAAGAAATCCACACACAAGGAAGTGTGTGTAGATAGGGCCAACATTTGTGTAACATGTAATGTCAGCAGCTGTCTGCTGTAGCAGAATCACAAGAGGTGCTGTAGGAAGGCTGTAAGATGCTAGAACGGACGAGTACAATCATTGAATGAAACAAAAAACAAGTACAAAGATAAACATGCTGTAAGCATGAACGTTTGGAGACTGGCACTGCGTGAAGTACGAGCATCCAGTTATTGCTAGCCCGAACAAGACGAGTACCTCCCAAAGCTGTAGGCTACATACGTTTGCACATGCACACGCATGCTCACGCACCGGCAGGAGTGGGAATGGAACCATGGCTTTGAGGGCACGCCCTGTAAGAAGGGTGCGGGATGTGATATTATGAGATTATAACTAAGCATGGGTAAATAACGGGATGTGATATTATGAGATTATAACCGAGCATGGGTAACTAAGGTGTATGGTTTTGCCAGTGAGGCTCGACGAGCGTCGTCGAGGGCGAGGCTCGTCGATATAGGCCCTAGTTGGTGCATTACGGTTAGAAAACCACTTTCTGAAACTTACGCGGATTGAGCCGAAATATTGAGTTTTATTTACAACTAACAATTAATTATCGTAAAGATACCGGACTGAAAAGAGCTGTAGGAAGTGTTTGGAGAATTTCTCATAGTGCATTAACTGGACAGGCATACGCACAGCAGATTGGCCGGAAATAAGTTCCATATATTCTCAATAATATTTGATAATAATAATAAAACAATGCACAAAATTACTGCCCATTTTGGGGCGTCGAGAATGATATTAAGAAATAATGTACCGTACTAACAGTATATCAAGCCGCAAAAATATTGTTTTTGGGGGGTGCGGCGAGCTCACACCCCCTGAAATATATAAATAGTTGAGGGGGTGCGGATTGGTGCGGATTGAATTTAAATAATTACTTTTGAGTTTTTGACGGGTCAT
>Ga0307968_1001652_pt1:0-10000 | contig 18335 bp, 26 predicted proteins | sample OrgLakmetagen650_FD_201834 | JGI IMG/M metagenome (GOLD analysis project Ga0307968, IMG submission 201834) | Saline water microbial communities from Organic Lake, Antarctica - #650 | ecosystem: Environmental > Aquatic > Non-marine Saline and Alkaline > Saline | place: Antarctica: Organic...
ACACACACACACACACACACACACACACACACACACACACACACACACTCTCACACACACACACACACACAGCTCATCTGGTGCAAGACGTGGCTACACAATGTGTCAAGTTGTGGGTTTGGGCATGGCATGAAGCAGAAGTCACGGGTTGTAATGTTGGAATGGCATCAGCACATTCATTAGATGATTGGAATGGCATTAGGCACATTCATTAAAATCATAATGATTAGCTTTAGGCACAGGTGATTGGAATGGCATCAGGCACAAATGATTACCAGCAATCCACTACAACCATGATTTGCCTCTTCGAAACAAAATGGCGCGTGGGCAAGTAAATAAACTCAGAAACACACTGACAAAGACGCATGAGCAAAAATATACTGACCAAAACACATGCGCAAACATACACTGACAAACACACGTTCGTAAACAAACACACACACACACACACACACACACACACACACACACACACACACACACACACACACACACACACACACACACACACACACACACACACACACACACACACACACAAACACACACACACACACACAGCTCATCTGGTGCAAGACGTGGCTACACAATGAGTCAAGTTGTGGGTTTGGGCATGGCATTAAGCAGAAGTCACGGATTTTAATGTTGGAATGGCATCAGGCACATTCATTAGATGATTGGTATGGCATCAGGCACATTCATTAGAATCATTAGATGATTGGCTTTAGGCACAGATGATTGGAATGGCATCAGGCAAAGATGATTACTAGCAATCCACTACAACCACGATTTGCCTTTTCGAAACAAAATGGCACGTGGGCAAGTAAATAAACTCAGAAACACACTGACAAAGACGCATGAGCAAAAATATACTGACCAAAACACATGCGCAAACATACACTGACAAACACACGTTCGTAAACACACACACACACACACACACACACACACACACACATACACACACACAACCATACAAGTTCAGTACAACCACGACCTTGCCGCTCACCAGCGAGCTCATCATCAGTGTCAGAAAGGTTGTGGGCTTGAGGATCTGTGTGTGTGTGCACGTTTGTGTGTATGTGTGCATGTGTGCACGTTTGTGTGCATGTGTGCATGTGTGCATGTGTGCACGTGTGTGATTGTGTGTGTGCACGTGTGTGTTTGTGTGTTTGTGTTCATGCGTGCACGTGTGCACGTGTGTGTGTGTGCACGTGTGTGTGTATGTGTGCATGTGTGCACGTGTGTGTTTGTGTGCATGTGTGCACGTGTGTGTGCACGTGTGTGTGCACGTGTATTTGTGTGTGTGTGTATGTGTGCACGTGTGTGTGTGTGTGTGTGTGTGTGCAAGTGTGTGTATATGTGTGCATGTGTGCACGTGTGTATATGTGTGTGTGTACAAGCCAGGGTGACCTCCGCTTGAAACATTCCCTGTCTTCTCAGTTATTGATGCACACATCAAGGACTGTTCTTAACCCCCTCCCCTCCAGCAGCTCATCCAAGCAAAAAATAGAAATACTATACAAACAGCAATGTATTGGCACATCTCTCGCTATGGGCTGCTTGCACACCTGGTGGCCATACTTCGTCCCCGCCTCTTGCCTCAGTCCGTGCGGGGATGGAAGCGCCTGCGTCTCCTGTTGGAGTGAATGTAATGATCTGTTAAAGTGAATGCCATAATTTGTTGGACTGATCTGTTGGAGTCGATCTGATTACATATTAGTCTCATCTGTTGGAATCTAACTGATAACTGATCTGTAGGAGCGAATGCGATGATCTGTTGGAGTCGAGCTTCAGTGAATGCGATGGAAAGGCCCACATTAATGACGTCAATAGTGGTGAGACGGGACGGGAGGCGCCCGTGTCTCTCATTGAAGCAAGCACAATAAAAAGGCCTGCTCTTATGCTATTAGTGATGAGGCGGGATGGGAGGCGCCTGCGTCTCCTGCTGAAATGAGCGCGAAATAAGAGGCCAGCTATAATGACGTCAATAGTGATGAGGCGGGATGAGAGGCGCCTGTGTCTCCTGTGGAAATGAGCGCGCAATAAGAGGCCTGCTATGATGACGTCAATAGTGATGAGGCAGGATGAGAGGCGCCTGCGTCTCCTGTGGAAATGAGCGCGCAATAAGAGGCCTGCTATAATAACGTCAATAGTGATGAGGCGGGATGGGAGGCGCCTGCGTCTCCTGTTGAAATGAGCGCGCAATAAGAGGCCTGCTATAATAACGTCAATGATGAGGCAGAATGTGCCTGGGCCTCTTGTTGGAGCGAGCGCAATAAATAGGCCTGCATTCATTAATATATATTTGATCAGGCTTCCCACGTCAGATTTTTATTATAAACTTCTTGTCAGCCATGGCAGGCTCAAGCACATGCTTTATGATATTATATATTTGTGGTAAGGCGGGATGGGAGGCGCCTGCATCTCTCCTGCTGGGATGAACATACCAAAAAAGTTTAACACTGAACTACCGCCACCGTAGTGCCCTTGAGTTTTCGTGAAATTGACGCTAGTGGGTTTCTAGAACCAAAGTACGAGTGAGGTACCTAACCCTATTTAGCCGAGTGAAGTAAGGGCATGGTCGTGACTACCTATGACCTGGGCACGGACGTGACTACCTATGTGAGGATGTGACTACCTATGTGAGGATGTGACTACCTATGACTACCTATGTGAAATAAGGGCACGGACGTGACTACCTATGACTACCTATGACCTGTTTTGTGACATATGTTTGGCATACGCGTGTGCGGCGTGTTTGGTGCTCCATACAAGTAGATCGGCTTAAGGCTGCAAAGGAACAACAGGATCAGCCAGTGTGCTTGTTTGGGACTGTATGTTTTATGTTGTGCAATCGTGTGTGTGTGTGATCATGCGTGTTATGCAATCATGTGATGTAGAATCACAATTGTGGGCACATAACACCCAGCTAGCATGCCATAGCTTGCCTACGGTACCTTGCATCGCTTCTTCTTCAGCCTCCTGATTTCCATCAACCGTGGGCTCAGCATCCAGGCGGAGGCCCCTACGTGTGTGTGTGTGTGTGTGTGTGTGTGCGTGTGTGTGCGTATAAGTGTGCCTGTGTCTGTGCGTGCACGTGCTGGAGAGTGCGGGTCTGTATGTATTCGTCTTCGTACTTGTGTGTGTTTGTGTGTGCTTGCAAGCATGCTGATTGGGCATCTGTGCACACGTGCGAGTATGTAAAGAGGGGGGGGGGAAGTGCAGTATAAGTGCAGTATTTCAGGAGGGAATAAGTGCGTGCACAAGGCAGCGAGCCCTCTGCATGTTTGCAGCGGGTGAGGTACACAATTGAAATTGCTGGTTCTATTACATTTGCATCGTGAGATGACGTTGGATTGATTAAAAGGACCAAGTGAATAATAAGATGGAGAAACTTGAGAGGAACACAGATAAAAAGCAGGAGTGATACGAGGAATATATTACTTTGCTTCACTCCAAGAACTGGAGGCCAAGTGTTACACACTGGACTCAGCAGTTTCCAGGAACAGCCACAAGTTTGAGGAACTTGGTGGTTGCCACAACACATTCTCGAGTCAAGAACCTTGAGTCAAGAACATTCTTGAGTCAAGAACCTTGAGTCAAGAACATTCTTGAGTCAAGAACCTTGAGTCAAGAACATTCTTAAGTCAAGAACCTTGAGTCAAGAACATTCTTGAGTCAAGAACCTTGAGTCAAGAACATTCTTGAGTCGAGAACCTTGAGTCAAGAACATTCTTGAGTCGAGAACCTTGAGTCAAGAACATTATTGAGTCGAGAACCTTGAGTCAAGAACATTTTTGAGTCAAGAATCTTTACGCTCGACCCACTCCAACACGTGCAGCAGTAAATAGAGGCGACCAAGTTACATAATCGATAAAGACGCAAAGACACATCACACATCACTTGCTTGCCTTCATCCAGGCCAAGAGACACAACATGCACTCAAACACATGATGCACCTCATACCCACGCATACCTGATCACCTGCAAGCCATGTAACCCAGTGCCTCCAGCCAGGTTATGGCATACAACATAAAATCAACGCACAATGCACTTTGGCCCCCTAGGTTTACTTAGGTTATATTAGATTTACGCACAATGCACTTTGTTCCCCCTAAATTTAGGTATGCACAACGCCCCTAGGTTTAGATTCGCACAACCTAAGTTTACGCACAATGCACTTTGTTCCCCCTAAATTTAGGTACGCACAACGCCCCTAGGTATAAGTACGCACAGTACGCACAACGAATAATATACTTTGGCCCCCTAGGCTTACTTAGGTGTAATTAGATTTACTTAGGCTTACTTAGGTTTAGGCGCACCTGTGGTCCATGTCCAAGAAGTAGCCAAGTGTCTTCAGCCACGGGTTTTTGTTGGCGGGCTCCTGAAAGCTAGCGTCGGAGCTGCATTGATTGTCAACAGATTTCATTGTGATTGGCGTCGGAGCTGGCGACAGATCTCATTGATTGGTTTCATTGTGATCGATTGGTTTCATAGTGATTGGCGTCGGAGCTGGCGACAGATTTCATTGTGATTGGCAACGGAGCTGCATTGATTGTCAACAGATTTCATTATGATTGGCGTCGGAGCTGGCAACAGATCTCATTGATTGGTTTCATTGTGATTGATTGGTTTCATTGTGATTGGCGTCGGAGCTGGCGACAGATTTCATTGTGATTGGCAACGGAGCTGCATTGATTGTCAACAGATTTCATTATGATTGGCGTCGGAGCTGGCGACAGATCTCATTGATTGGTTTCATTGTGATTGATTGGTTTCATTGTGATTGGCGTCGGAGCTGGCGACAGATTTCATTGTGATTGGCGTCGGAGCTGCATCGATTGTCGACAGATTTCACACGTCCGTAAGTGTACATGTGCAGCTTTCCACCACCAACGCTGCATCAATTGTCATTATACATCAGATGTCTGTAATTGTACATGTGAACCACTATCATTATACTAACTATCATTTTACTAACTATCATTATACTATTATACCATTATACATCAGATGTCTGTAATTGCACATGAGCAGCACTATCATTGTACATCATATGCCTGTAATTGCAAATTTGCAGCTCCGCCTGCGCTGCATTGATTGTGCACATAATGTAAATGTCTGTAAGCGTGCATGTGCCAATCCAAAAAAGGGATATGATTACTCCTTGCCCTCTTTGCATCGATATAATATTTAGGATCTCTGATTTGCGCAGCAGCTGTGCTCGGCTGGGGTCCTTTGTCGACCCTTCTTTTATGAGTAGACATGGTGGGTCATGCAGTAAGAGAAAATAAAAGAGAAAGTGCATGCAACAAAAACTACTCCTCCTCACATCACCAAGGCAATCAAGGCAGGTAAGGTAATTAAGAAAGACACACAGGTGAGTCCTTTTTCTACATCTTAAGAAGGGTAAAGAATAAAGAAAGACACACAGGTGAGTCCTTTTTCTACGCCTTAAGGAGGGTGAAGAATCAAGGAAGACACACAGGCGAGTCCTTTTTCTACGTATAAAAGAGGGTAAAGAATCAAGGAAGACACACAGGTGAGTCCTTTTTCTACGTCTCAAGGAGGGTAAAGAGTCAAGGAAGACACACAGGCGAGCCCTTTTTTAACATCCTCTGTCTAACACGTGCATTGCAATCGCACATACTTTGTTATTCTTATGCATAGCCTGCATTGCATGTGGCAGAGTCTGCAAATTTTGTATGGCTTTTTCAGCACACAATTGTAAGAAATGGTCACACTGCATACGTACTTCTCCCTTTACCAAGACATTCATCCCACATGCAGTACGAGCACATAATTGACAAGCGGAGTAGTCACGCTGCATGCGCACTTCTCCCTTTAGCAAAAAAATAATTAAATGTAATGAGTTAATGTGCACAAAAACCTGTCTGAAAGGCTGCAGAGCCCCATGTGCGCGCATTGAGTACGCGCACAACGCGTACATGCAATAACTTATATACAGTCACGCACATACACGCGCACACACACAAAAACTCACATGGACGTTTTTGAAGATCCAAAATCAGCTAGCAAAGCGCGGCTAGCACTCAAAAAGATCTGGCAGGCGCTGCCCATCAGCAGGGTCGGTGGCAAGTGTGGAGCTGCAGCTAGAAGAGCGTTTGCGAGTACTTGGCTGCTGCTCTCTGCACAACAAAGGACGTGCGATAGAGTGATCGTGTGACATCAGACATCAACAGGATCGATAGCCAAGTGAGGAGCTGCGGCTAGAAGAGCATTTGCGAGTACTTGGCTGCTGCTCTCTGCACAACAAAGGATGTGCGATAGAGTGATCGTGTGACATCAGACATCAACAGGATCAATAGCCAAGTGAGGGGCTGCAGCTAGAAGGGCGTTCGTGAGTACTTGGCTGCTGCTCTCTGCACAACAAAGGATGTGTAAGCAATCAATCAACAGAACAAAAAAGAACCTGGTCTGGGTTTGATGTTGTTGTTGTTGTTGTTGTTGTTGTGTTTGTTATGGTTGTACTTGTGGTTGATGTTGAGCTGCATCTAAGGGGCAGTAGGCTGTAGACCTACAGAGCCATAAAAGGTGTGATTAAACATACTTGCACACCAAGTTTAGCTTTGCCTACAGTCACATATAATCACACACCATCCACCTGGCCTCATGGGGGGTTGCTGATCGTTGCCTGATCTTACCGATCACTGTGAAGACAGACTTGAAAAAGTATACGTGGCATACAGGTGCCCTTCAAACATGGATGTACGCAAGCACGTGAGCATGCGCAACATAACGCGCGCCTAAAAGAAAAACAAAAGCACGTGAGCATGCGCGATATAATGCACGCCTAAAAGCAAGGCACCACACAAAAGCACGTGAGCATGCGCGTTATAATGCGTGCCTAAAATTAAGGCACCACACAAAAGCACGTGAGCATGCGCGACATGACGCGCGCCTAAAATCAAGGCACCACACAAAAGCACGTGAGCATGCACAACATAATAACATAATGCACGCCTAAAAGCAAGGCACCACACAAAAGCACGTGAGCATGCGCGTTATAATGCGTGCCTAAATTTAAGGCACCACACAAAAGCACGTGAGCATGCGCTACATAATGCACGCCTAAAATCAAGGCACCACACAAAAGCACGTGAGCATGCGCGACATAACGCGCGTCCAAAATCAAGGCACCACACAAAAGCACGTGAGCATACATATGTGACTACTTACCCTGTGCTCTGCTTCCTCCCACTGCGGCCTGCGCCTCTGCTTCCTCTGCGTCATCACACACAGCCTGCTTGCTGCCACGCTTGTGTGTGTTGACGATGGCGCGCATGAGACGCATAGCAAGGTCAATCTGCAAGGAGCACACATAGGTAGGGTTAACCAGAACCATATATATACGGTGTATATACGTTTTTTTTTGCAGGGAAATCACCAAACATACGGTCATATACGGTGTATATATACGGTTCTGGCCAACCCTACACATATGCAGCATCCAAAATAAAGCATCAAAATGTGTGTATGTTGTAAAGCAATGTGCATTGCACACGTAAGTTTACTGACATTAGCACGCGTGAGGGGTATGTTAAAAGTGCAGTACTTCAACTTTTGGTACTTGATGGCTCTGCGTACATGCAGATACGTCACAATTGTAATTTTGTGGTGATTGTGGTGATTGTGGTTTTGCAGATCACAGTTTCCATGACAGAGCATTCTGCAGATCACAGCTTGCACGACAGAACATTCTGCAGATCACAGTTTGCATGACAGAACGTTCTGCAGATTACAAATTGCATGACAGAACGTTCTGCAGATCACTGCTTGCATGACAGAGCATTCTGCAGATCACACTCTGTATGGCAGAACCAACTTTTGCAGATCACACTTTGGACAATATTGCATCTGTAGGAACACAGCGCATTGGAATGTTATGTAACAAAGAAGACACTGTGCAAACCCAATAAGGAAGAAAACAAAAAGGCTTGGTAGAGGGTTCCTAGCGCTATAATGCAGCAACATCGGAGATTCTGCATCACACACACACACACACACACACACACACACACGCACGCACGCACGCACGCAGGCCCACACAACCACGCGCACACGCACAAACAGACATAAGCACACACACACTTACACACGCACATGCACGCACACACGTATGCACACACAAAAATACACACACACACACACACACACACACACATACACACACACAATTTTAGACGGTAACATACAGATACATCGGTAGATGGCACGCCCTCCGCGCTCACTGCCATGTGCGTGGCCTGCATCGGGTGCTGACGCGTTCCTAGTGCCCTAGTGCTGAAAAGCAGCGCACAGAGCAATCAAGCTAGAAGACAATGAGCACCGCAAAAACACAGTGGGGGGCGCCCACGTGAGCCCACCTTGGCCGATGGTGCACCCTCCGCGCTCATGGCAATGTGCGTGGCCTGCATCAGGTGCTGGCGCTTGCCTAAAGTTAGGAGGCAACGCACAGCTGCCACCCATTCCCCGGTCGCACACGCAAAGGCCACGTACTCTCCCTGTGTACGTGCACATTAGCAAGGACAAGATGCGGACAAAGTCAATAAGATGCACATGCAAAGGCCACAAACTCTCCCTGTGTACGTACACATTAGCAAGGACAAGATGCGGACAAAGTCAATAAGATGCACATGCAAAGGCCACGTAGTCTCCCTGTGTACGTACACATTAGCAAGGACAAGATGCGGACAAAGTCAATAAGATGCACATGCAATGGCCACGTACTCTCCCTGTGTACGTACACAATAGCAAGGACAAGATGCGGACAAAGTCAATACGATGCACATGCAAAGGCCACGTAGTCTCCCTGTGTACGTACACATTAGCAAGGACAAGATGCGGACAAAGTCAATAAGATGCACATGCAATGGCCACGTACTCTCCCTGTGTACGTACACAATAGCAAGGACAAGATGCGGACAAAGTCAATACGATGCACACGCAAAGGCCACGTAGTCTCCCTGTGTACGTACACATTAGCAAGGACAAGATGCGGACAAAGTCAATAAGATGCACATGCAATGGCCACGTACTCTCCCTGTGTACGTACACAATAGCAAGGACAAGGTGCGGACAAAGTCAATACGATGCACATGCAGAGGCCACGTAGTCTCCCTGTGTACGTAGCCCACATAATTTTCAAGCAAAGAGCACATGTCCACATAATAGCAAAACACACTTTTATATTCCAAGTCGCATGCATCTGGGGCATTTCTGTGAGACTTGAACTCTGAGCACGTGCACGTAATAGTGCAGAGCACACAAACACAACACTCGCAATGCATCCCTTCACAAGTTCTTTGATTCAAATCAGAAATACGCCTCCGCATCATTGCAGAGCACACGGTCAATCATGGCATCGCGTGCTTGTCTGAGCGAAAGCGTATCACTGGTCTGGGAGGCCTCATATTGCGCGCGACGCCTTCACATATTGCGCGACGCCTTCACATATTGCGCGATGCCTTCACATATTGCGCGCGACGCCTTCACATATTGCGCGATGCCTTCACATATTGCGCGCGACGCCTTCACATATTGCGCAATGCCTTCACATATTGCACGACGCCTTCACATATTGCGCGCGACGCCTTCACATATTGCGCGACGCCTTCACATATTGCACGACGCCTTCACATATTGCGCGACGCCTTCACATAATGCGCGACGCTTTCACATATTGCGCGACGCTTTCAGAATGGACCGTGTGATGGAGGTGTTGAACCTTACACGCTCCATCGGAGATCTGAGATCGGTATCTACGGCCGGACTTGTCTGCCGCACCTTATATTGCGGCGCACGCTTTCGGGAATGTAGATTCTGTGTGCCTCTAGATCATGAGCACACAAACACAGCACTCACATGCATCTGTAAGAGCACCTGTGGATTTTGGATTGCAGAATACGCCTCCACACCATTGCAGAGCACACAAACACAAACACAATACTTGCATGCATCCAAAGAACATCCCGTG
>Ga0307968_1001652_pt1:15000-18335 | contig 18335 bp, 26 predicted proteins | sample OrgLakmetagen650_FD_201834 | JGI IMG/M metagenome (GOLD analysis project Ga0307968, IMG submission 201834) | Saline water microbial communities from Organic Lake, Antarctica - #650 | ecosystem: Environmental > Aquatic > Non-marine Saline and Alkaline > Saline | place: Antarctica...
TCTTGCTTTAAGAACGCGACCAGACAGTTGCGGACAGAAGCAAGTCCATGTACGGACGCCCCTTACTGCCAGAGCTTCCCAAAATCCATCCAAGCTCATAACTTCGCTGTAAAATAATAGTTCATAACAGTGGCATTCAACTGCATCAAAAAGTGGCCGGCCTAAAATTCCTCCTCGTCGGTCTCTATGCAGCCACAAAAAATGACGGCGCATGATAACTGCACAATTCCTGAACGGAATTAATTAGGAATAGGAACAGTAAATTATGCATTATGACGCCGTCACAACGTGCCGCTTTCCAGCCCTTATGGTTGTCAAAAGTCCGACCCTCACAGCTCGCCGCGAAATTGGACACACAGACTTCGGATCTCACCTTTAAATTTTATTTCTGAATCTTTCGCGGAACGGACGCCTGGCCGTGGAGCTATTCAGGGCCAAAGACCGTTACAAATGATTCAGTTTACCCCCTCCCCCCCGAAATTTGCTCCTTCTAGCCCCTATCACTGATGCTGACGCTCTTCTCAACGCCGCTGCTGCTGCTGCCGCTGGGTGTCTTGCTTGTGCGTGCGCATGCTTATGGTGCAGCTTGGGTGTGGGCAGCCTTGGTGCATGACCTTGATTGCCGCACCACATGCCCCACCTGCTCACCTGTCCGCTGCTGGGCTGCTCTAATCTGCTCTGCGTGCGCAAATTTTGCAGCTTGGTCTATCAAAACCAACTTATTTTTTGGCCTGTCAGGAGGCTTCTTCATCGCTGCTTCCTGCTCCTGTCGCTCAGCCCGTTCCACCTGCTGCTGCTGTCGCTGCTGCTGGGGCGGGAGGGGGGCGGGGAGGAGGCCGGGGGACCTCTCGTCGCTCATGATGTGCGGCGACCCAAACAGCTTTACTTACACCAATCCCGCACAACCCCACAGGGTAAAGATAGTTACATAAGCTTACCACAGTCACCCCGCAGGGCAAAAAACGATATTTATGCGGGGTGTTATAGGAAAGGTACGGTATATACCTAATCCAAATATTTATAATGGACGTACCATAGGAGGCGCATGAGATAAGCGAGGCTGCCACACACATCCGGACGCCCCTCCTCTCCACCAGCAATGCTATCCATGACCTAGAGGACACGAGGGAGTGAGAAAGCAAACAATTGTGATGGAAAAGTCTGAGGGACCACGTACGCTAAGGGAATGCGCTGAAGGGAAAAGGTGGTGGCACTTTACCACTTGTGTGTGTGTGTGTGTGTGTGCGAGTGTGTGTGTGTGCGTGTCTTTAGATATTATGCACGCCAAGGGGATGCGCCGAAGATAAATGGTTGTGGCACATTGCCTCTTGCGTGTGTGTGTGTGTGTGTTGAGGTATTACACATGCAAAAGGGATGCGCCAAAGTGGAAAGAACGCGCACTTTTCTAGGGTTGGCCTGAACCATACATGTATTTAGTATATACACGGTATTCTTGGCAGGGATCTCAAATATAAATATATACCGGTAGTGTATACACGGTACCCTTGGCAGGGATTTCATCAAATGTACGGTCATATACGACGCACACATACGGTTCTGGCCAAACCTTCACATTCCCACTCGGGTGTGCATGTTTTGGGATGTTGTGCAAAGCAAACACTGTAAATCAACAGAAACAACTGCTACACAGACAGCGAAAATTACTCCCACAGCCTTAAGAAAAAGGAGCCACTTCAGTACCATGCGTCGTAGAACTCCTCCATCAAAGAAAGAAGAAATACACTGTATACGAGACGTTATGCACTCCACCAAAGAAAGAGGGAAGACACTGCAAATGTAATGTCATGCACACACACAAGTCATGCACACAAGTCATGCACACACACACAAACAAGTCATGCACACACACAAGTCATGCACACACGGTGTCAGGCAATTGCGACGTACACATCATGTGCGACCAGTCACTTTCCAGGTTAGGCTAACGTCGTACACAGTTAAAGACCATACATTTTTTTGTTTTTTCTGCCCAACGTAACGAATGTACGTACACTGTGTCAGACTGTATATTTTTCAATCTTCTGCCCAACGTAATGAATGCACGTACACTGCGTCAGACTGTATAATATTCATTCTTCATGCCCAAAGAATCAAATGTACGTACACTGTGAAAGACTGTATAGTTTTCATTCCTATGCCCGAAAATTTAAATGCACGTGCTGGACAGGTCCGACCAACCCATGCAACACATCTAAACGTTTATTCTTAGGACTCTGCCAAAGCTTTGAGCATTGACTGTAATGTACATAGGTATTGTTCTGGCCATGGCCATGCTTGCCACCTATTGCTCTGCTGTCACACACAAACACATACACACACATACACACACAAACACACACACATACCATGGAAAACAGGGCAAAGCCGCAGACGTTTTGCACACGCGCGCGCACGAACGAACATACAAGCATGCACACACACGCGCGCGCATGCACCAACACACACACACACACACTCACACACACACACGCATGCACATACACCACACAGACACATACGCGCACACACATGCATGCACATACATACGCAGGCACGCAACGCACACGGCATCTGAATTGTTTTGCGACAGTATATACAGCACACCACAACGATAAGAGCTACTCAGCTGCCAGGTACGACACAAATCGTCCTTCAATTTTACCTCCTACGAAATCACATACACACACACATACACTACTCTGTATAGCCTGTCTGTGGTATATATATAACTGCAGTGACTCACAAGAAGCACTGCCTCGGGAACATCTCCGCAGTCCATTCGCAGCAGCTCTGTGCTCGCTATACTGCTCAGTTGTGAGGGCTGTGCTGCGACCATGCTTGTGCTGTTGAGGCCGCCCGCTAAGAATTTCATGTACTGCAGCCACTCCTGTGCAGACGCAGCGTGCACGTCAGGCTGTAAGCTTAGAGATGTGTTCAAATGTGTATACTTACTGTGATGCTCATGCGTGTACTGTGATGCTCATGCGTGTACTGTGATGCTCATGCTTGTACTGTCAGGTTTTTTGTTAGAGACAGCACTAGGTGAAGACACACAGCGCGTGCACTAGGTATAGACGTGCACTAGGTGTAGCCACACAGCGCGTGCACTAGGCCCATTATTGGCATTACTGCCATTTGCACTGCCTGCTGAAAATGGGCAGACTGCAACAATTTGAGTTTTAGGCACAGATGAGAGCAGAACACAGAGAGGTCATAATCACTTCACCCATGCAATCATACGCATTCACCACGCTCGCACACACACACACACACACACACACACACACACACACACACACACACACACACACACGCACGCACGCACGCACGCACGC
>Ga0307968_1001653_pt1 | contig 18329 bp, 10 predicted proteins | sample OrgLakmetagen650_FD_201834 | JGI IMG/M metagenome (GOLD analysis project Ga0307968, IMG submission 201834) | Saline water microbial communities from Organic Lake, Antarctica - #650 | ecosystem: Environmental > Aquatic > Non-marine Saline and Alkaline > Saline | place: Antarctica: Organic Lake...
TTCCCTCTAGCTTCTTTTTCTGGTGTCTTGTTCAGTCTGGCCTCTTTCTCTTCTTGAAGCTGCCTTTTTTTGCTATAGCTCAACTGCCCTCGCTGGCGGATATAGCTGTGTAACCCTTACCCTTACCCTTGCCAGACTTAAGGCGTGACAGACTAGTCAAACTCAACTTACTGAAAAACGAACTAGCTAGCTAACGAAATCACACGGCCGATTCGTCACTACCACCATTGGGCATCTAGGTAGAATGTTGTGTGTCTCTGCAACCATTGCCTGATGGTAATGCAAAACACAAACCAACATCCTTTCCTAATCCATGCCGGTATTGTTTACACTATCTGCGTTTTTCTTTTTTCTCTCTACCAGCATATCCTTCTCTTTTTTCCTTACTGAATTAGTCCGGTGGGTCTTTATTCTTAAAGGAATCAGTGGGCAGGGCATGTACAGTATAAGGCCAAGGACAAGAGAGCAATCAACTAGCAGTTAAATACGGCAAGCTGCCGGACAGGCTTTTGCTGCCAGCACAAAAGAAAAAACGAGTTGTAAAGTAACATAAGTTGTCTAGGTCTCAGACAGCACATACAGGTACAAGACAGGTACATGTACAATACGGGGGAAAGCTGTACAGGTGGAGAAATCCTTGGCACCAAAAAATGTGTATTGTCACAAGGCTGTGCTTCTGCTTCTCCTGTCTAGGACAGCGCCGTAAAAGGACATGTGTGCGCCATCCCCTTGCTAGTATCCTCTAAAAAGCACAGCAGCAGGGACTCTCTAGCTATGCATCCTGTGTGGGAAAAAGGTGGTTCAATTTCAAATTGTTGAGACACTCACATGAACTGGAATATGTCGCGGCACAGAACAAGTGGGCGAACATCAAGATGGATTTCATTTGGTGACATTGCCAACACAAATTGTAAATACAGGTGCAAGAAATGACCGTTGACATTTGTGCACTGCCCAATGCTAAATGAGAACGAAGCCCTGAGCAACTCACTTGTCTGCTGCTGCATCCCTGGCTTCTTTCGCTTTGTTGGCAACGGCATCGGCAGCTGCTTGAGCAGCCTGTAAGCACAAAAAACTTGTAACTCACTGGATATGTACAATGTGACAATGTGCATGCAGGTCCTCCACATATTCACCCCTAGAAGGCTGGCCAAGACCAGTCAGCCGCTCAAGTGCTTTTGCTGTTTCAAAAAGGCAGGGAGGAAAAAAAGCAAAATTCCTCTTGGTTACCGGTAACGCAACCTGGTCCAAATATCCCCTATTGTGACCATTGGAACTGTTAGGTAATACGGCTTCTCAATGTGAACTTTTTGTGAGAGGTTGGGTAGGTATAATTCAGCAGCCAAGTGCTTTTGCTGTGGGCATGGCAAGAGAAAAAAGCAAAATTCCTCTTGCTTATACACAAGCCTCATGGGTACCGTCAAACTTCCTAATTGTGTTTGGTAATGTCAGCATGAATAGCTGCATGCCCATTATTTGGCAAGAGAAAACAAGGTTCACCATCGCTGCACAGACTTAAGAAAACAAGTTGGGTTAGGCTTTTGCTCCAAGACATCTACTATTTTTCATACATTAGCAAGAGTAGTGAGTGCAAAACACAATGCTTCAATTACCTTGGCGGCCTCGTCGGCTTTGGCTTTGCCAGCATCATAATAGCCTTGGGTCGCTCCCTGCAAGAACGTCAGAATTGTGAGCATTACATAGCAGCCAAGCATAATATACAGAATATAACACATATATTTCTCCGGTGTGTTGCCCCCCCCCCCCTGCCTTTGCAAGATTACGTAAACCAGCCAGACCTGAGTGGCATCCTTTGCTTGTGTTGCTGATCCGGTGACTGCTTCCCCCGCGTTGCACGCTGCCTCTTTTGCGCCTTCAAAGATTTCCCTGAGCAAAAAAGAAAAAAAAACACTCGGTATTAAGTACGTTAGCGCGTTAATTGTTTAAAGACAGATGCACCTTATGCGCAGCAAGTATCATCCAAACCATACAAATCGTTGAAATGCATACTACACAGTATGTAGAATAACGACGCAAAGGCTGCAAAGGCTTTGAGCTACCTATGCTCGTCAATACAGGGTAGGGCAATATACAGTCATAAGCAGTGCTCAAAGTGCGCTTAGACGTACGAGATACCTTGAACCATCTGCCTTGTCACGTTTTGATCACTTTAATACAACCAGTCCTATGGTGCATCAACAGTGTTACAAATGCGTGCTTGTCCGAGAGCACAAAGTCCTCCCTTACAATGCACAACATAACATCTGGTATAAGAGCAATGAATCCTGAATGAATCCCATGCTTTGTCAACCTCGCACACGGAGGAGTATACAGTGAGAGTAGACAGTGCTTCTTTTCACTTACCCTGCGCCCTTCTGCATCTTGTCCATGCTTCCACTGCACACAAGTAGGATTGGACATGATGTGTTGGTTTTGTAAATCGTCGGAACATACCCACAACTCTGTTTTCTAATTATTATTGCCCTTCCAAAGGTTTGCGTGATGAGCTATGTCCATTGAATCCTTGTCACTATTGCTATGTCGAGGAGTTCCATGTGCCTACAGACAGAGGTGCAGTCTCTTTCAGGAGCTGCCTACTTGCCTGCTTGACAAACGGAACCAGACCTCCTTGCTTCCAATTTGCCCCTTGGAAAAACGTCACAAATACCTATACCCCCCCCGTACTTTGTGAATGCAAGTCCGCACTCGTGCTTGCGTGCACCACATCACACGGGGTAACCCGTGTCCTTATAGCAAGAGTTGAAGCTAGCTAATTGAGCACTCACCTTGGAGATTCTGTTCTGGGAATGCTCACGCGAGGGGTGCTCGTGTGCTGTAGGTCCTGCACGCAGAGTCAGTGCATGGGCAAGCTATTTAAATTGAGTGCAGAGAAGCAGAGAGCAAGCACCCAAAGTCAGGGCACGCTGACTGGTTATTGTGCAATGCCAGTTTATGCCACCCATTTACCTGTGTGAAGTTGTGAACTTATATTATTTGGTACCTAGTCATGAAATTTAATGACGGATGGTCTCGGTGAAATTCAATGACAGATGGTCCGTGAACGCAAATCACTTTTGAGTAGTGAAAGTAGAATGTTCATAAATTTGAAATTTAGCCTTAGGCAGGAACACTTACGGACCAATGCAAAAAACGATGCAGAACTATTGATCAACTTGTAAAATGAAGGTATTTGTATAAAATTTATTTACAAGCTGCTTCGGAAGGTGCCCTGCGAGCGAGCACCCGCTGTGCTGTGCTATCTACAATTGCGTGCTGAGATGCTTATTAGATCAAGCAGATAAATCAAGCTGCCCCCGTGCACCGGTTAAATGTATGCGTCAACGTTGTCAGATGAGTCGAACTGACGGATTTGTTTGCGAGGACCCAGGAGGAGGACCTCAAATAAATTGCAAAATCTCACCTGGAACACCTCCGGCCAGCTGATCCTCACACTCACACTCACACTCACACTCACACAGGTGTCCTTGCAAACACCAAGGACACTTGGCTTTGGAGGTGCCCGGCCATCAGCACAGTGCTCCGGAGGTGAGACCAGGTGAGACTATGCAATTTATTTGGTGGTCGACCATTTGAGAGCACCACCGAGTGTGCGAGTTCGCTGCGCAGGGGAAAGCCACGAATAAATAACCAACTCAGAGAATTCTTAACTGCAACCCAAACGTTGCAGACTATGTGATTGTAGTGGAGTAATCAACCTACAGCACTACCTAGGTATAAAAACATAAACGTAATACTAATATTATGATAATATATATGTAATATATATTAGTTACGTTTATATATATTATATATGTAATGCCCGCGTGGGCATACAGGTTAAACACAAGACTGCACTGTAGGTTGTTTATTACGTGGTGGTGCACTGTAATGCCCACGTGCGTGGGCACTCATGAATGATCACGAACAGGTCATGAGTAATTACAAACAGGTCATGACCAAAGTCAAACACAGGACTGCAAGTGTGCAATGAAGCACATACATGCATTGTTCATCATGCATCCGTGTACGATCAAATAAATCAGGTTGACGAGCTCGGATGAGCGGCAGGCATTCTGTGCTTGTGCTTGTGGTGCAGAGTAATTATTTGAGGGGGATGAGGCCATTTTTCTCCTTGCAGTCATTTCTATTCCTTGATATGACACGTACGTTCCTTGAAATGACACGTACGTTCCTTGAAATGCCACGTGCGATCCTTGAAATGACACGTGCGATCCTTGAAACGCCACGTGCGATCCTTAAAATGACACGTACGTTCCTTGAAATGACAATTACGATCCTTGAAATGACATGTACGATCCTTAAAATGGCACATACGATCCTTGAAATGACACGTGCGATCCTTGAAATGACACATACGATCCTTGAAATGACATGTACGATCCTTGAAATGACACACATACGATCCTTGAAATGACACGTGCGATCCTTGAAATGACACATGTGATCCTTGAAATGACATGTACGATCCTTCAAATGCCACGTGCGATCCTTGAAATGACATGTACGATCCTTGGGATGACACATACGATCCTTGAAATGACACATACGATCCTTGAAATGACACGCACGTACGATCCTTGAAATGACACATACGATCCTTGAAATGACATGTACGACCCTTGAAATGATGTTTTAGCATAGATGGGAGCAACCAGCACGGCATCTGGACGGCTGGAGATAAATCTGTTCTTATCCAAAAGCGGGGTGGGAAGAGCCACGTAGATACAACTCTTGTTTTGGCCATTCACCCTGACACTCCTTTTTCCTCAAGGGTGCACTCCCCCCAGGGCGTCTCCCCCCAGGAGGCACATTTGGGTTGTGAATCTTACTGTTTTTTCCTATCTTTTTTTCTCACAAACAGTCTGGATGTTAAACGAATAACTTGCATTGCGTGTGTGTGTATGTGTGTGTTTGTTTTGTGATGAAATACTCCTCGCGCCTTTGATTGCTGTAGTATAATGCTAAAGTGACGGAGCGAATGTGATCGTAGCAATAATGTGATGGCATTTGACAAACCTTGGTCACTGTCCGCTCAAGTAGGTAGTGGCTGATAGTGCTGATAATCCTCCGGCATCTGTGCCTGAAGGATCTGCTTGTGTGCATGCTCGCTTTCTTGCATGATGAGATTGTTACTATGCTGTGCAGCACAAATGATGTGAGGTGAATTTTGGGTTCTTTGCCTCGTCAATTAACATGTGTGTGCTGCTGGTGTTGCTTTTGCCGCAGAATGATTTCCTCATCAAATTGAGCTTTGTTAGGAGTAGGGAGGGGTGCAAAAAAGGCATATAAATGTGTATGTACTTGTGCGCGTGTGTGTATGAGTGTGTGTGTGTGAGTTTTCATGAGATATGCGTATGTATGTATGTGTGTGTGTGTGCGCGTGTGTGTGCAAGTGCGATTGTATGTGCGTGTGAGTGTGCACGTGTGTGTGTACACGTGTATGTATGTGTGTTTGCGAGTGTATGTGTGTTTGCGAGTGTATGTGTGTGTGCACGTGTGTGTGAGCACATGTGTTTGTGTGTGTTTGTGAGTGTGTGTGTGCACGTGTATGTGTGAGTATGTGCACGTGTGTATGCACGTGTTTGTGCATGTGTGTGTGTGTGCTCGTGTATGTGTGTGTGCGCGTGTGTGTGTATGTGTGTGTGTGTGTGCGCGTGTGTACGTATGTATGTGTGCACTTGTATGTATGTGTGTGTGCGTGTGTATGTGTGTATGTATGTGTGCAGTGCACGTGTGCGTGTGCGTGCGTGTGTGTGTGTGTGTGTGTGCGCGTGTGCGTGTGTGTGTGTGCGCGCGCGTGTGTGTGTGTGGAAGTGTGTGTTTTGTATATGTGTGTTTGTGTGCACGTGTGTTTTGTTTTGTGTGTGCGTATGTGTGAATGCATATGTGTGAATGCACGTGTGTGTGTGTGTTTGTGTGTGTGTGTGTGTGTGTGTGTGTGTGTGTGTGTGTGTGTGTGTGTGTGTGTGTGCACGTGTGTGTGAGAGAGTGTGTGTGTATGCACGTGTGTGAGTGTGTGTGTGTGTGTGTGTGTGTAAGTGTGTGTGTGTGTGTTTGTGTGTGAAAGAGAGGTCTCAGAGATTGAGAGAGAGCAAGTGCGTGTTTTTGTCGACTGAGTTTTTACTACACTCTTCCGCACTCCTCACACAATAAATCAAATCGGATTTCAAATTTTTTTTTGGTAACCATGCAGCTTCCTGGCGGTGCGCCGGCCATGGTCTCCGGCTTGTGCATGTTTCTCCTGGCCGCCCTGACTGTGTTTCCGGAAGCATGTTCCGCAAAAAACACTCTTCCTACATTTACGAGGGTGAGTTGTGTGCTTTGACTGGAAGAAAGCCGGATGCAGTAGAGGTGTGTGTGTGCGTACGCGTGTGTTGCAAGCAAGGACTTCCGGCCAAAAAAGCGCAAAACAAGATCGGAAGCTTCCAAAATATTTTTTTGCAATCCTTGGGCTGACAGGGACGCGCTCTACTTGATGTTGAGCTGAACGAGTGTAAATCGGTGAGTCTGGTAAAAGTGGTTGAGGAAAAGTGAAATAGACGAAAGAGTGATGCTCTCAATATCGTCTTGGTACCGAACGCGGTGGTGATCAATTCATCTTCATGATACCTGGGTAGCGGGTAGAGGGTAGCGGGCAGAATGTTTAAAGGGCTTGTAAACCAAAGCCACCCGTGCTCTTCGTACACTGTGCCAGAAATGTTTAAAGAAGCTAAATATGAGATAATCGCACACACACACACATGCGCACGCGCGCGCACACACACACACACACACACACACATACACAACACACACATACACACACACACAGCTGCGACCTGCACAAACTAACTCTGATACACACAAAATATTACCTTATTATTTTGTATGTTTGTCTGACATGACACGCACCCCATCCTGTGTACAGAACTTCTCAACGACAAACATTGAGGACGCCTACTCGAGCATCTATTCAGCTGGATGTGAAACTTGTGCCACAAAGGTGTGACATTTACCCTTCTTAGCTCTGTGTATTATAACACCAGCTGAAGATCAGTTCTTTGATCTGATAAATGGCATCATCTTTTATCCTCAAGATCAAACACCTCTTTTTGCAGGCTTCACCGCAAGACACCAGATCAAGCTGCCAAACCTGCATTCAGGTGAGGTTTGCTGCATGCACATGGGATAAAAATACATGAATAATGTTATTACGGCTACTGCGTGCTGATGAGTTTCATGGCCAGTGAGTTGTGAGGCATGGACCACAACTCTGAAGTAAAAGCAAATTGCTTGTACGTGCAGCCATGCTTCTTGCAAAGCAATCTTTACAGCGAAGCTCAAACGTCCTTCTGCCCTGCACACAGGATTACCGCCTCGGACCCTTTCCAACTACTAAAGTGGCTGAGTGGGTCGATGGCTGTGAAACCTGCTCAGACAAGGCAAGTTACTGAGGTCCAGCTCCTTCACAGTCTTTACTGACTCAATTCTTGGCAATCTTGCACTTTGGACATCCTAGATTCTTTACTCTATCCTTTGAAGCACCGCTTGCCAACCATTTGTTGCAAATAATCAAGTCGTCCGAGCCAAAGGCATGCCTGTTTCTTTAATCACAATGGTGCTCTCGTGCGCATCTTTCATGCGCTCCGTTTTCTTATCCACCAGCTTCTCAACCCTCATATATCTCTTCTTTGCTATTTTCCACAGGGTGTCAACACAGAGTCATGCATGACGTGCCACAAGGTACGTGTGATGAGCAGGTTGATGCTGTGGAAAGGGCTGTTTCCAAACAGGCATTAGCATTTCATTGCAGTGAATCGTGGATTTTTTGGCTGGAACTACCTAATTAACTTGCTGCCGTGCGTTCATCACTCGCAGAACTCCAACCTGGCAATGGACCCCTTCAACTTGGTCGCATGGTGGGGAGAAGGTTGCGCTGCTTGTGCAGACAACTCAGATGTCACGCTCTCCCAGACATGCTCAACTTGCGTCCAGGTGAGGTGCAAGCTGAGGTGCACGAGGAAGGGACAGATGCCTTTCTAGGCAGACGCATGGCTGCAAGCAGGATAAGAAATAATATTGTCCTCTGCCAACTCTTGCCTCTTTCTTGTCTTTGTCAAGGAATCCTACTATGTATTTGAATGCTGTTTACTTGTAGGATGTCCCAATGGCACCTGTTCTCCCAGCTGTGTATGTCCCTTCCTGGGTTCGAAGCTGCAACAGCTGCACGAGTAAGGTGTGCTGCTGGATTTTGATGCTTCTGCATTTATGATTTTTGCCTCCTGCATGTGCATGTACTCAAATTCTGATCAACATATCACAAGCATACTTGGCTCTCATACTGACAAGCACACCCTACCTTCTGACTGTATATCCAGGATGTGTACGCTGGGCTGTGCCTGAAGTGCCAAGCGGTACGTATGCTAGTCCAAGAGAGATAAACATTTTTGATGCAGATTGGCTTGAAAGAATGCCGTGTGGCAGCTGCACGGAATTAAGCCCATAACGGATCCTTCCTTGTTTAGAGAAACGTTGATTCTGTTAATGGCATCATTAACAGATCGGGCCGGGCGAAAACCGTAGCTGCTGCTTTCAAATGTAGCTTATTGTCTGTTTACAAGTCACCAAAGTGACCCTATGTGGCCTGTATGTTTGTTGCTGCAGAACTACCCCCCTATTGCTACCCCCAAGGACATGGAACCTGCTGACCTGGACGTGTACTGGCCATCCTGCCACACCTGTGCTGACCAGGTGATCTTTGCTGCTTGATGCTGAATGCTCTACCAGTACCAGATACGCAAAACTTGCAAGGTGCCACTTCAGGGATCAGTGTAGGAAGCCCCTTTGTCTCTCACTTTTGTTGTGCAGGGAGCTGAATCTTGCGGTTGCATGAGCTGCTTGGACTCAATGAAAACACCTGCCACTGACCTCCCATACCTGGACCAGCCAGCGTACATGAAGGGCTGTGTGGATTGTGCAAAATCGGTGAGCACATGTATGGAGTCGGTTCCCGGTCATAGTTTACCTACTCTATAGATGCCCTTTGGCAAGGCAGAAATTTGCTGAGGCACTGCAGTTTGAAAATATGATAAATATTGTTTATGTATTTGCTGGTGACAAAGTTGCTCCTCGGTGTGTACTCATTTCTTGACGTGTACTGCTTGTTTTGCTCTTGCAGGGCAACATGAGCAGAGTCTGCCACAAATGCCATCAGGTAAGAACAAGTGCTTCGGAACTAAGACGTGTGTTCTATGTTGGCCAGATACGACGCTATGTCAGCTTGTTTGTCCAGGCTAGCACATCCCAACACCACGAAACTGTTCAGATTGCAAGTCACAGATACAACATCTGCACTTTCTCTTCCCTCATAGAACTGGCCAACAGGACTTGTGCCAGCTCACAAGCAAGACCATTACTGGCCAGCGTGCCTGTCATGTGCATCCAAGGTAAGGGCAGTTGTTAAATAAGCATTTCTTGGCTGGAGAAGGAGAAGGACATCTCAAGAGGCCTTAAGCATACGTGAACTGCCTGAGGTTGCAGGCTACACACTCACAAAGCACCTGTAATGCAAACCAACGTACTTTGCTTTGTTGACCTGAGCACTATGCAATTAAGAACACCGACCCACGCATCGCTCATCCACCACAATGCAGGGAGAGAACAGCTGTGAGTGTGCAGACTGCCAGATGGTAAGTTATCTGATTTGGATTTTGCAACTTTAGCAAGAGTTTTTCTATTGGCGTAATTCAAGGTGCAGTGATCTGACCATGGCCATAACAATTAATTTCTGGCATATTCAATCTGTTTTCTACAGGGCATGCCTGCTGGTCTGACCGGCAACGTTGCCCAAATTGACTACATTGCTGCCTGCGTTGCGTGTGCTGGTCTCAAGGTGAGTGACAGGTGCCAGAGTGTCATTTTTATAGGATCAAATACCAACCTCCCCTCGTATCTTTTGGAGTTGTGTGAAGATAGCAATTGACCAAGTGTTTAATCTCTAGGCAATGATACGTAGCATTGAGAATGCTCTTTACTTATCCAAAACATGTTCCTTAATCACAGGGAGACAATAGTACCAAATGCAAGACGTGCGTCATGGTAGGTGTTCCAACCAGCCATCATGGTCCATTTGGTCGAGCCTTTTCTGCAACTTATTGAAGTACTGTAACTCAGAAATAGTTGCGATAATGCTCAGAGTATAACCCTTACTCTGTGTCACGCACCCACAACTCTGCCTGCCTGCTTACTATTGACAGGCGGTTCGTGATGAGAATACAGCAGACAACACAATGGCAGCGTACCTCAATGAGTGTGTGAACACGTGCTCCACATGTCCAGAGCCAACCACACCAAAGGTGGGTAATGCTTAAGCCATTGTGCACAAAAATGTAGTTACTGCCGTGTGATATGCATTGGTGCATGAGAGGTGAGAGGTCTTACAAGGAATCATATTCTTCGTTCTGACAAAAATTCTTCCTTTTCACAGGCTCTCTGCTCAGAAAACGATGCGTTTAATGCAACAGCGGTGTATCTTGAAGGATGGAACGTCACAAACTGCCCCATTCCCTCTCCATCTTTATCTTCACCCAGTCCCCAACAAGAAACGGTATGGAAGCCAGAATTGGAAGTCAGGGAGCAGCAGTCTTTAAGCAGGCAAAGCAGCAGATAACGAGTGTGTTCCTCTCTTTGGCTTGCAAACTTGCACAAGCATCTCACGCCTTGCTTCCACATCCTTGTCAAACAGGAGGCATATGAAGGAGAAGTAATCATTAGCATGTCTTCCAGCAATGAAGAAGGGGCCCAGCAGTTCAAGACTGATGCAGAAGCTGACTCCAGCCGCCGTTCTTTGCAGGACCAGAATGCAGCACAGAAGTACATTGCTGATGTATCGGCTTCAATCCTAGAAGAAGCATCCCCCCCAGCAACTGGAATCAGAGCTTGGGGCGTCCAAGTGAACGGCAAAGATATCACCATCACTTTTTACCTAACCTACCCAGAAGGCACCAGCAAAGCAGACGTTGAGAGCAACATGAAGAAAGTGCAGGACAGCGCTGCCGTGAAGAGTTCTTCCGAAGAGGGGGCCACTGCACTTAAAAGCTATGGCATAGACGAAACCGGCATTACTGTGACTGGAGAAGCCTCAGTAGTGGAGAGCAATGCAGCTCACATGTATAGGCTGCTGGGCATTTTTGGTGTGCTTGCCCCTCTTGCTGCATTCCTGATCGCTGCATAATCAACTAATGCAGCTCTGAATGGTTGCTGGTCAAGACTGGACCGTGTATACAGCTATTTTAAATATTTACATGTGGACCCTGATCAGCTTGCCTCACTGTCGTTTAAATCAATAAAGCAGTGCATTCTATTTATTCATTCAATGCTTGTTATTTATACAGGCAATGCTTGGCAATGCATCTCCTTAGTATGGTTTGCTTATGTTGGTAAACATGTTTTATTGTGTTACATACAAAGTGCATACTGTATACGTTGCAACAGTACAATTCATCCCTTTATGATTCATGTATTTCATTTTGGATACTGGACAGCGTGCTGAGCTACCTGTTCGTCTGTTCGTTGTTTCTCGTGTTGTGGTGTGGCCCTACAATTTGCTTCATGTAAAGGATCCTATCCTCCCCGACAAGTCCTCAACTATTCGACTATTCACCTGCACAAATCATGACCCCATGCCACATTAACTAAGGAAAAGGAGCCACTTATTAAAAGTCTGCAACCAGAACCTCATAACTGAAAGTTTGCTGATAAGAAAGGAGCGCGTTTCAGAGTGTCCGGAAATCTCCACCCCCCACTCAGACACATTCAATAAAAAGTTGGAGTTGAAGAAGGAAGATAGAATGAATATGGAAAGAGAAAATTGATTAAAAGAAAGCAGAAACAGAAAAGAAGGAACGTCTGTCTGCAGGAGTTTGAAGAAGACGGATAAGATGTCTATGGAGCCGGACTGCAAGAATGTGTCTGTGTGCATAAAATTGTCAGTGAGTGTGTGAGAGGCTGATATAGCCTCATGAAACCAGGAGCGCCAAAAAAACAAAGTGCAGCAGAGCAGAAAAGAGAACGGAGGACACAAGCAGTCTCAATCAGCAGGGAAATGCAGTGCAAAACACGTGGCACCAAGCACGGAGCATGAAGCATGCAGCTTGAAGCATACAATAAGAAGCACGAAGGTAGCAGCTAGGCACGCAAGAAGCGCACATAGCAGCTCGCTTAAAGCAAAGCCCTATAACTGGCAGCCCAGACCAGCCAAGACTAGGCTCGTGACTGACACATGAAAGCACGACGTTTAACACGTCACTGGCACAAAGCAGGACACCAAGAAGCCCTGTGTGCAGTCTGCTAATACATCCATTAGTATGCACACTCCTGCTACTCATATTTATGTATATGCAAGCATATATATATATACAGGTAGCTACGTACTGTTTACACGTGGCGTGCACCGTGCACATGTATACAAGGACCTAGCTATTGTGCATTATAATAGCTAGATTTTCCATGTTGTCTGCATGACTGCCACGTCACAGCATGGCACATAACAGGAAACGGGCATGCCATGTGTGCACCTGTGAGTAATGTTTACTAGCTAGCTGCTTCATCTGTCTTGCATGGAAATAGCTACTCATCTGTCATGCATGCATGAAAATGCACGAACCTGCTCCTTAAAATTCTCGGCTTGTTCTATGCACTCCCGCTGTTCATCCTCTCCCAAAGAACCAGTGAATTCAGGAGATGGCGCATGCTGGTGACGGACAGGCCTTGTCCGCAATTGAGGGGGCAGGCTGTTCATCTCTCTCCTTTCAAAACTAACAACGATGCAATTTAAAACGAATATAAGTATTCCTGAATAATTATCCAATGGCCTGCTTTGCTTTACTGAATTGCGCTAATGAAATTACCTGTTGTAGAGCTATGGATTCAGTATCTTTGGTGGAGAAGTTTTACGTTACTGGAGTGGCTCCTTTTTCTTTACTATTGTGGGGAGTAATTTTTACTGCGTGCTTAGTTTCCTTTTCTGTTCTGAGCTATTTCCAAGGCAAGCAAATCATGTAGCAAGCTTGTGTAATGACTCTGCTGATATACGCTGGCCGATCAGACCACATATAGATTTTAGTAACCAAACTACAAATTGGTTTGAAATACGTATAACCAAGCACACTTTTCTCTGCTTATGCAGAATTTGTGACAGGGAGGTGTTCTAGATCATGCATATTTATACAAATTTAGCTATCCAAGTAAATAAACATCGGTGCTTCTAGACAATGTCACAGAAGTGCACTTCATCACAAAGAGGCTAAATTGCCTGCAGCTTCTCAGGGACAAACAACAAGAACATGAGCAAACCAAATGCGTTGTGTGACTGGTGCTGGTAGGGTGTGTGAGACTGCTGCACATGATTACATGAACAAGTCAAACACGCTGTGTGGCTGGTGCTGGCAAGAAAAGTCACAGGGGTCTGAAGCAAGAGGTGCGAGGATGCTGCTGCTGGGCTCATCGTCAGGCTCCAGAAAGGGAGGCAGTTTGGTTGAAGCCTCAAAGGGGGGGTAACTTTCTAGTTCCAGGGCTGTGCGGTCAAATGGCAGCTGCTGCTGGAGTTGCTGTGAAGCAGGGGGGTGGTGACGGTATTGCTGCTGCTGCTGCTGCTGCAAGGCTTGGTGGTGCTGATGACTTTGCAGGTGCTGCTGCTGCATGGGCTGTGCATTTGGGGATGGTGCTGGGTGCTGAGTGGTGCTGATCTGCTGGGAGGAGCCCAGTAGATCCTCAAATGGGTCTGTTGCTAGGAGGGCAGAGGAGGTGGGTGGGTAGCCATGGTGGTAGTTGTGGGTGTGGTGAGTAATGAGGGGGGCACAGGGATGGTCGTTTGTGCAGGGGGCTCCTGCAACTTGCCTTGCTGCTGCTGCTGCTGCTGCTGCTTTTGGTGTGATCACTTCTGCTATTGCTGGGGTCGTAGGTTGTGCTGTCGGTGCTGTTGCAGCTGCCCTGCCTGCAGCGGTAGGTGCTGGGGACGCTGCTTTTGGTGTTGGCACTTGTGCAGGGGGTTGGGGGCGCACGTCGCTTTCGTGGCAACGAGCACGCTTGCGCTGCTGGAGGTCATTGTATTGCCGCAGCAGCTCCTGCACATGTGAGATTTTATGTGGTGTGTCAGCATTTGTGTGTTGTTTCAGTTGGGACATTTATGCCTAATTGGCTGTTGCGTGGATCCCATGAATTTGCTATTAGATTTTCATTGCAGAAAACAAAAAAAGCAGAACTATAAAAGCATGCTGATAATGATCAGCATGCATGAAGGAAAGGCTAATTAGGGATGGCCATAACCGTATATATACACACAGTTTATGACCGCATATTTGGTGATTTCCCTGCCAAAAATACCATTTATATGGTTTTGGCCAACCCTAGCCCTAATATGGTGCATTGCTCTCCGTGTTTTAAAGCTCCTGTCTCCTCCCAGGAATTGCCTATGCCACCAATGATTGTTTCTCAGCTGCTGCTCGCAGCAACCGATCTCAACCAAGTCAAGCCTGCTTTATTGATCTTACCACAATGTATTGTATGTTACCATGTTACCTCGATATAGTTGCCACAATATATTGTATGTTACCACGATGTTATGATGCATAAGCTATATATAGTTGCACGGTCAATTGCCAGACTCTCTTAGTATGCCGAGATGCTCTGTACATTTATTTGTAGGCATGCAGGGTGCATCGTACGCAGGGCACTAAGCTGTGAGGAGGAGTATAAAAGATGCGATCTGCAATGTATGCGGGGGTGTGTGTGTGCGTGTGTGTGTGTGCGTGTGTGTGTGTATGCGGGTACTCAGAGAGCAACTGTTGTGCAGGAAAAGGCATGCGAGCAGAAATGTTACTAGCACCTACTTGGTGCATGCTTTGATACTTGAAATTACAAAAGATGTGCAACAAAACGGCTGCAGGCCTTGTTTGGTGAGTTGTTTTTAAACAGACAATTTCAAAAGCTCACCTTTCCGTGCTTGCTGCCGCCGAGCAGCTTTTGTTTAAGCAGGCTGCCCCCATTTGATGACATCTGCTGCTGTTGCTGTTGCTGCTGCTGCTGCTGTTGCTGTTGCTGTTGTTGTTTCTGCGGCTGTTGCTGTTTCTGCTGTTGCTGCTGCTGTTGCAGCTGCTGCTGCTGCATATTCAACGCAAGCTGAGGTTGCACATCATTGAAAGCAAAGTGCTGCTGGTAAAAGGAGGGGGGCGGGGGTGGGGAGGGGGAGGGAGAGGGAGAGGGAGAGTCTTTTGGTCCCGATCCCAGCCCTGCCTGATTAAGAAGCTCCTGCTCCAAGTTGTTATTGTGTGCGGAGCGGTGGGATTTGGGGGGAGGGTGACCTGCAGGGACTTGGAGCGGTGAGGATTCAAATTGTGCAAAGTGGTGGGCCTTTGGGGGATGGTGGTTTGTGGGGATGTGGTGTGGGAAGGAGTTGATGTGTGCAGAGCGTTGGGCGGTTTGGGAATGATCTGTGGGTCCCTTGTCGAACTGGTAGGTTAGAGGGTCACTGGGTGTTGGACAGCAGGGGCTAGCAACGGGGGGTGTTGTGTGCGGGGAGTGTGTGTGCATACAATGTGGTAGTTTTGCGTGCTTGGGGTGGGGCTGTGAGTGTGAGTGTGAAGGTTGGTGGTGGTGGGCAAGGAGGAGTTGGGAAGTAGGGGGGTTGTGGTGGGTAGTTGCAGGTGCTGGTGTTGGTGCTGCTGATGGGTGAGAGAAAGGAGGTAGCGAGATCCTGCCGCCTGTTGCTTCGTCTAGGTCCATTTGCTCTGGACAGGTAGATAACTGCTTCTGTTGCTGTCGTTGTTGCTGCTGCTGTTGTTGCTGCTGCTGCTGTTGCTGCTGCTGTAGTTGCTGCTGCTGTTGTTGCTGTCGTTGCTGCTGCTGCTGCTGCTGCTGCTGTTGAAGGAAAGATCCACCCCCACCAAAGTTATGCATGGCCCCACCGATACCCTTAGCTAGCCCAAGCCCGAGGCTTGGATATTTTTTCCGCTGCTGTTGCTGCTGCTGCTGCTGCTGCTGCTGCGTCATGCTTCCAACCCCACCAAATTCTTTCACAGGGCCGGAGCCTAAGCTAGGACGCTGCTGCTGAGCACCCCCACCCCCACCCCTCCCAAAATTCCTCCCTGATGGTCCCAGACCTAGGCTGGCACGCTGAGCTGGTGTGAGTAGGCCAGCCCCTAATGATAGAGGTCCCACGTGAGAAGACCTGCTGGCTGGGCCGCCCTTTTGGTTAACCCCCCTCCCAGTTGCGCCAGTGCCAGTGCTGCCACGCGTGCAGTCGCCAGCACCAGCGCCAAGAATCGCGCAGTCATCAGCACCAAGAATAGCGCATTCGTCAGCACCAGCGCCAAGAATAGCGCCATCAGCACTACAGGAAGGCAGTGAGGAGCCTGATATGACCCCTGGGGTACGTGCAAGAGGCCAAGGCTGAGGTGCTGCTGCAGGTGTGCGTGCTGCTGTAGGTGGTGGTGCTGCTGCAGGTGTGCGTGCTGCTGAAGGTGGTGGTGCTGCAAGTGGGCGTGATGATGGTAGTGGAGCTCCTAATGCAGATGGGTGTTTAAAAGGTGGTGGTGGATCTGCAGGCGTGGCTGCTGCAGGTTGTGGAGAAGCTGCTGCAGGTGTGTGTGCTGCTGATGGTGGTGCCGCTGTAATTGGGCGTGATGAAGGCAGCGATGCTCTTACTCCTGGAGCTGGGGCTGCAATCTCTGAGTGTACCTGCTGCTGCATCTGCTGCTGTTGCTGCTGCTGGGGGAACAGACTGAACCGCGGCAAGCTGGCAGCTTCATCCTCCTCGTCCTCATCCTCCTCCTCTTCACAGCCGCCACTCTCCCTTCCTAATTCACCGCCATCCCAAACCCAGTCTCCCTCCCCTCCTCCACCTCTTCCACCTCCTCCACCTCCACCCCAACCCACCACCTCATCCTGGTGTTCATCTCCCCTCATTTTGCACTCCACGTCCATTCCCCCGCCACCCTGCCTTACCCCATCAAGCAACGCACCCAGTGCCCCTCCCATTGATGTGTTTCCTTTCGAAAACCCCTGCAAAGCGTTCTTTCCCACGCCAGCAGCAGCACCTCCCACTCCATTATGAGCACCTCCACCCTCTCCCCCCACAATCTCCACACTCTTCCCTTCAGCACTTGCTGCAGCCACAGATTGATCTGTGGATGCTGCTTGCTTCGTACCCACTTCTGGGTTTTCTGCTTCACCTGCTGCCGCTGCTACTGCTGCTGCTGCTGCTTCTGCTGGTGCTTGCAGCTTTGCCAATGCACCATACCCTGGTGCTGCTGCAGTTGCTGCTGCTGCTCTTAGTGTCTGTGCTGCTGGTGGTGGTGCTGCTGTTGGCGGCTTTGCTAGTGTCTTATACCCGGCTGCTGCTGCTGCTGCTGCTCCTGCCGCTGCCCTTGGTACTTGTGCCACTGGTGGTGCTGCTTTTGCTGGATTTGCCAACGCACCATACCCGGGTGCTGCTGCTCCTGTTGCAGGGGGTGGTGGCTGCCCAAGGCCCGTAACCCCACCTCCTACCACATTCTCAAGCACACCCCCGCCCCCTGAAACCATCCTTGGGTGTGCCGCATTGCCTTGCTGTACCGGATCCATTCCATCTCCTGCATATAATAAGGGGAGAGGACGCGGGTCTGTTGGATCAATTTAAACACAACAGCATACACGCCCCTGCATTTATTCCAGGGAGGGGAAGGGCACGTTAAGTACATCTACACAAGAACATGCACACGCACACACACAAAGATGCCCTCTTCGTCCCCTGCATTGATAAAAGAGGGAGGGTCACGACACATTAGGTACATATATACAAGATCAATAACTCGCACACACACATGCACACACACAGACACCCTCTCTGTCCCCTGCATTGATCAAGGGGGCAGGGTACGGCACGTTAGGTACATATAAACAAGATCATGCACACGCAAACACGCACACAAACACCCAAAAGACACTCTCTCCGTCCCCTGTATTGATCCAAGGGGGAAGGGAAGGGCATGTTAGGTTTTAGACAAATGCCTATACAACCACGCACCCAGTAGTTTGCTGGGAGGCATGTGCCTCGACCCCGTGTCTCTGTACCCCTGATGCAGGCTACCGCCTCCTGTGCTGTTTGCCGCTACGCTGTTGCTGCTGCTACTGTTGCCAAATTTGAGGGGACCTCCTAAGTATGCAAGTCCCTGCAATATGGCACTGGCCCCACCGCCCCCAACATTGTTGATGCTGCAGCTTGGCGTCTGGGAGTGCATGCGGCTGCAGAGGTGGAAAGGGCGCGGTTGCTTTGTAAGCGCAAGGGGGGGGGG
>Ga0307968_1001655_pt1 | contig 18315 bp, 14 predicted proteins | sample OrgLakmetagen650_FD_201834 | JGI IMG/M metagenome (GOLD analysis project Ga0307968, IMG submission 201834) | Saline water microbial communities from Organic Lake, Antarctica - #650 | ecosystem: Environmental > Aquatic > Non-marine Saline and Alkaline > Saline | place: Antarctica: Organic Lake...
ACTGTGCAAAATCAAACACCAGGCCACTCAATCCAGCTGGTGCTTCCATTATTAATTGGGCACTGTCTCTACAGAGACGGCCAAATCAACGCTGAATTTCAAGACGTTTGCATAACTGGCATGAACACAAGGTATAGTAGCTTGCTGAAACCTGCGTTGCAACCAAAGGCATGCGCACACGGACTGCTACTGCCTGGCTCCCAAAATTCCAGCTTGCAAGCAGCTTTCACTTAAGTATAGGAGAGACTCGATTTAGCCGTGTCCCTGGTGCGACCTATGTCCACAGGCTATGCTGACGGCTTATTTTGTAGTAAGGGGGGAAATCATGCTCTAGACTCGCTAGCAAGGCACAGCAACTGCGGCTGCCCGGCTTAAACACCATGCCAGTAAGCAGCCTTCACACAACTGTGCAACATCAAAGACCAGGCCACTCAATCCAGCTGGTGCTTCCATCTTCAATTGGGCACTGTCTCTACAGAGATGGCCAAATTCTAAGCTTGATGACCTACTGCCTTACACAACCTTTAGAGGGTGCACTGTTGAAAGTACACATTGCCAAGAACGTGTGAAGCGCGAAGAAAATTAAGTTGGCAGCACTCTTGCCATCGTCCAAACTATTTGCACAGGACTGCGGCTGCTTGGCCTATAAACCTGTGGCTTGCATGTAGCCTATACTTACCTGTGCCACATAAACACCAGGCCTTCCAATCCAGCTGGTGCATCCATCTCCAATTGGGCACTGTCGCTACAGGATTGGCCAAAGCTCCCTCTCTTGCCTCAAATCCATTTGACAGTTCCTTTTTTACTTAGTTACACCTTAACGTTAAACCATCCTTCGTTAGAACAATTAGGCACTGTAGCTTCAAAGGTGTGTGTTAGCAATTTGCCGGCATGGTAGGTTAAGGCACAATGCGCAATTTGCAGCTAATCTATCAAGGACATAAGTGAGCTGTCATCCTTATGCCCGTAAAAATCCTGTGCCTAGGCTGTGGTTACACGCCAAGCACCAAGACGCTAGCCAACCCAGGTGTTGCCCACTGCCTTACGCTCCTGCAGCTAGCTGCTACCCCTGTTGCTTCTTCTCTTGCACTGCTCTAATCTACCGCAATCACATCGTTCCTCTGGCTGTGACTGCAGATCCGCATATGGGATGTATCCACCAGTGACTGCGTGGTCACACTGAAAGGACACAAGGTGCGTATTCAAATGTGCAATTCAAATGCCTGCTCTTCACCAAGGCAACAGCACTTTTCTTCTTTCAAAGAAATTTGAGAAAGCTTCTTGCACGCAGCTTGATGCCTGCTTCTCTTTTTCAAAGAAAGCAGGCATCAAGCTGCGTGCAAGAAGCTTTCACAAATTCCTTTGACAAAAGAAAAGTTCCTACAAGGGCGAGCACACGTCTGACATTTAATGGTAATTGGAAAGGGTACAATCTAGGATTGACGTAACATCTGCCATCCCAGTACAGTGCAATAAAGACTTCATGCAGATAAACAGCCAGCTTGCAATATGTTAAGAAGCAGATGGGTGAAAGTGAAGTAAAGTGCGTGTGAACACGGACACACCCACGCACCCACTCGCTTACTTACCCGCACTTGCAGTACTTGCGCACGCGTGCACACACACACACACACACACACACACACACATGTCATGTCATGTCTGTAGTCTGGCGTGAGCGCACTGCGCTTCAACCCCTCTGGTGCTTTGCTTGGCTCTGGCTCCAAGGACACTGACATCATCATTTGGGACGTGGTGGGCGAGACCGGACTGTACCGCTTAAGAGGGCACAAGGACCAGGTCACAGACTTGGTGAGTGATGGAGAGAGTGGAATAAGCTTACAGAGGATATGAATTCCTGGATTGAGGGAGAGGGTTGTTACAAATTGGCGAGAAAGCAATTAATTTTGCATTGTTGAAATAAAAAGCATTTTGCAATTCTCTTCATTTTACGAGTGTTCAGGCCTTCATTTCTCCTACCACCGCCTCCTCCTCTGGCTGGCTGGTCAGCGGCAGTAAGGATGCCCTGGTCAAGGCCTGGGACCTGGACACACAGCACTGCTGCCAGACACTGACAGGGTAAATGCATGTCTATGATTGTGTGTACGTGCGCATGTATGAACTGTGTGTCTGCGTCCATGTGTAGGACATACTGCACTGCTGCCAGAAAATGACGGTGCGTGCAAAACTATCTTTGTGCCTACGTGTGTGCATGAACTGTGTCTATGTGCGTGCAAGTGCATGTGTGTATCCATGGATTTCAGATACAATAATGTCTGAAATTATCTGTCTGTGTAGGTGACATATTTTGAATTTCAGTTTCTTCCCTACTATACAAAACAAGTTCATAATGTGAAGGCATACTTTATAAGGTCCCACAGCACAAAGTTTGATCATAGAGGGGGAGGGGGTGGGGGTGCACGGCCCCATGCCATTGTGAAGAAAGGTGTCAGGAAAAATTGTGTAAGTCTGAGGTTTCGGTTACATACATGAGAATTACACACGGGTTGGTGGTTTACTATAAATTTATTTCTTAAGGGGGCAGTTGTGGAGGTCGTTTCCACAGCTGGACCTCCCTTTCCTAGTCAAAATGTGCCAATAAGCCAATCTTGGCTCTATCTCCTTAACCCCTTCACCAATTTGGGACCTGAAAGTTGCGCTGGATATAGCTAAAACACTCCTTCACATGCCTACAAAGAAAGCAGGCAAAAAGACCCAGTAGATGGCTACGCAATCTGGATTTTTAGGGAATGTAGAACTGCAAGAACATACATCATTGCTCACACACTGCACCAATCCGTGCCCTCTCTAAATTTTGATATCCTTGATCATTCACCCCGCAACTCTGGTGTAAAAGTGAGGACATGAATTGGAGCCGAAAAAGCTCCAGCTAAAATTGCTTGCATGTATTGCTGCAAAATAATTTCCAAATTCCAACCAGGACGTCGATTGGCTCCATTTCATTTTTGTATTAAGCTATATTTGACCCCGCAACTCAGGTATCAAAAACTGTGCTGATGGACTCGCAGCTGGTGTGGAGCTACATATTTTGTCTTTTCCTGTGTCCCTTGTGTGAGTGCCTCCCATTCGCTGGCATTCCCTGCACCCCTGCTCCAAATTCGAGATTGCAGAATCGTTAAATCATTTATAATGATTATTTTTTGAAGCAGAGGTCAATCTGGGCAACTTCATCATGTAACTTTTCCCTGCCAAATTAATGCAACAAACGCACCGGGCCCCACAGAACCTCCCAGAATACCAAATCGCCAGCTGTTGATGCTTTTGATATAACATCAAGTATCTTGCATTCGGACAAGGTGTAGGGGGCTTTGAATTGGGTGGATAGCTTATTGGCACAGTTTGAGTATACTAACCATGGGGACGATCCTGGGGCGGTGGCGGAAATTAACATTTATGAGCAGTGCGAGCGATGAGTGGTCAGGAAGCCTTCCGATGAGTAATCAGGAATTCCCACACTCACCTTACCTGCACTACCTGACCCCCCAGCCCCAGCTCCGCCTGCCCTTGCACCCCAGACTCAGCCCCGCCCGCACCCGTTGCTCCCGTTGGGAAGTTCCAGCGAGGGGGGAGGCGGTTGCAGAGCAAAACTGTAACATATTAATTTTAAGGGAGGGCGATTGCACGTTTTGGCCATAAAATATTTATTCTTCAGGGCGGCGGTAGATCCATGGACGTATAGTATATGTAGTTTTTAAGACATCGAGCGCAACGTGAGGGGATTTGAAGAACAATTGCAACAGTTGTGCAATTATTATTTCAAGTGTACTTAGTCACAAGCTCCATACTGAATGCTTGTGCCCAACACTGGTATAACAGCCTCATTCTGCATACCTCTAATTTTCCATCGCGCTTTTCTTTGTCAAAAACGGTTGGATGTTGTACTCGCATTTGTTGCACCAAACAGCCCCTGCTTGCGTGAGCCAGTCGTCTGAAATGAATTCAACAGTTACTTGCCTGTAACCCAATTGCACACACATGCTCACATGCATGCACACTCAACACAGGCACAAGGGGGAGGTATGGGCATTGGACGTCGACCCTACAGAATCAAGGCTGATCACAGGTAGGTCCTGGTCGCTTGATCTAAGAGTCTGTGGACGGGCTCTGCTAGGCATGGGGGTTTGGGGTGGAACATCTGACAGCACATGGTGCGGTTTCCTGGCTTGCTGAATCATCAAGCCACGCAAATCCCTTTTCTTTAGAACAGCACTTGGTGCAAATCTCCTCTATTTTTGTGTCACCCTCTTCCCAGGATCTACCGACCATGAGCTACGAGTGTATGCCATCAATGCAGCTGCAGCCACCACGCAAGCTGCTGCTGCTGACGATGCAGGTTAGTCTGAGCGCTACAAATATCAGCCAAGCAGGCAAATCTTCTTCGGAGTTATGTTACGCATATTCTGCGATTTCTTACGCCTATTTTGCAAGAACAATGACGCTTCCCACGCTAATGCATGCACTTGTTAAGCCTGAGTTTTCCAAATTTAAAACCAGGGCTACGTCGTCTTTGTTCTTTAGCAACTCCTTGTGAATCACAGAGCACCAATTTTTGTGTCACTCAAGTTAAATACCCCCTATCTTGTCGCATGCACTGCGCAGAGGTCAAGCACATGTGAAGCTACAATCTCCTGTGTCTATTTGTCGCAAATGCACTTTCCTTCAGGCAGTCTTTGCACTGTCACTCCTTCTAGCGCAAGTTTCTGCAGCCTGATTCATAATTGAATTTAAACAGGCAATCGCCATCTCTTTTGTTGTACAGGCAACAGAAATGCTGCGCCAGCAAACGGTATCAGCACCAACCCCAGCGGTAAGGAAAAGTTGCACATCACGTTGGTGCATCATTAGTTCAAGGGAGATTGTTTTACCTGACATTTCCTGTCAAGCAATTCCCGTCACATGTGCGTGAATGTTCGCGCTCCTCTTTGTGCAGAATCTGGCCGGGCGCCCTTGTTGTATCCCATGGGATCCGTAAAGCGCCAGGCAGGTGGCCACGATCGAGTGGCAAGTCTGAGATTCAGTGACGAAGGCAGCTTGCTGGCTTGTCAAGGGGCAGGCAAGAGCATGGAGCTGTTTAGGTGGGTATGGGCTGCATGTCTGCTGGGCATGCATGCATGCATGGGTGGGGGTGGGGGTTGGGGGTGCGTGTGCATGCGTGTGCATGCGTCTGTGTTGTGTTCATGGTGCAGACTGACCCTGCAAAACATCTTTACTCCAAAGAGTGGATGGTAGAGTACATGCCCAAATAAGTTGCCTAGATGCACAAACATGCATTTGGTCACAAGAAAATAGGGGCACCTATTGAGGCATGAAAAAGATGTTGGTGACAATCCTGTTTCATTAAAATGCGTCATGATTGTCTTTACAAAACAAAGTTTTGCTTGTCATTGCGTCTAAAGGTGTGTGAGCTTTGCAGCACCATATGAGCTTGAGCAGCGTCTGCTTCTGGCACACCGTTTTGTGCATACGCACACTGTTCACGCGTTTTGTTGTACCTGCACTACACGCAGAATGCGTGGAGAAGAAGAGTCACGGAAGAAACTTAAACGCCGTAAGAAGCGTCAGCGTGAGAAGGCCCTGAAAAAGGCGACAGCAGCAACCAATCAAGGCTCCGAGTCTGAGGGAGAAGGTGAATGTTTTGATTGCCATCAGGCAGGATAACAGTCGGCTATTAGATGGCAAGGGATACATTATTTTGCAAAACCTCTGACTTGTATCACTAGTGATAAGAAGAGCAGTCCAGCTACCGTGTACACATCCAAGCTAGCTGACAAACACGGCAGGCTGGTTTAAACATGCCGTTTGGTTAGGCATGCTTGCAGTAGTGGGGAAAGCAGCTTTGTTGTGCTCGACCTCTGCTGCTCTTTCCGTCTTGTGACTCGCAGCTGTTGATACCTGACTTCATTTGCCCAACACTTTTGCAGGGGATGAGGAAGAGGACACTGTGCGTGCTACCGATGAGCTGGAGCCCCACCTGGTGTGTGTTGGATGCTGTCTTAAATGCTTGGTGTTGCCATCCTGTTGACAGTAAGTGCATACAGAAACAGCATACATTCAGCTGGCTTACCTGTTCATACAGCATCTTTGTGCTGCGGCCGTGGGTGCCTGCAACCGTTCTCTTCCTCACATTCACTCACCTTGCCTGCCCAGGTGGTGGCCATGAAGCACAGGATCCGTAGCTTTGCCTTTGCCCCGCCTGCGCATTCCGGGGCAGCAGGAGCCATCAAACGACAGCGTAACTCAGGTGTGTTCGTCACACACATATACCCACACACAAGCACACACACACACACACACACACACACACACGCACACGCATACGTGCACTTCCGCATTTATGTGGCTAGAAACAAGAAAAATCATGCAGGCAGTGGACCGCTCCTCAAAGATTAAGAATAGATTAAGAATAAATTAAGATAAAAGAGCCACATTGTTACCAAGTAACGTAAAACGTGGCTCTCACTCTCACTCTCACCCTAAGCCCTCGCTCTTACTTCTGCTCTTCAGGTCCCAATGCCACATCCGCCCCTCAATTGGCGCTTTGCTTGGCAAACAATAGCGTGGAGGTAGTGCAGGTACAGAGCTCGCCTTCTGTGCAAGCGAGTGGACGGATGGTTCGCTCTGCATCGAAGTCTGTTCAAGTCAATGCTGTCAATGGGGAGTCACAGATTCAGCAGAGCCCTAAACAGATTGCGCTTCTTTTTCATGCTACTCTGCACAGCCAACTTTAAGTTGTGTACCATGTGTCGCTTACCCTACACGACGATTTGTATAGCGTGTTTTCTGTTGTGGCATGGTCTGCAATGTTTCTCGTGCAGCCAACTCCTGACCAAACCTTGTGTACACACTCTTCTACAATATTGCTGACACTGTCATCAATTACCAGCTTCTGGCTCTACCCCTGCTAGCATGTAAATGTATGAGAGAGGGGGGCACACAAGTGCGCATTTTCACCCCTCACTCGTTCTCACCCCTTTCCCCATATCTGAGCAGGTTTGCTCCTCAACCAACTCCAACCCATCTTGTCTCCTGAAATCCATGTAACCACTTAACCAGAAGCATCTGCCCATATCAACCCCTAATCCTCTGTCCAGGTGGAGGGCAGCCTGAGTGAGGTGGGCACCCCTGCCTCCTACTCCAGCTTACAACGCTTAGAGCTAGGGGGCCACCGCAGTGACGTGCGCACGTGTGCTCTGTCGGCAGATGGCACCCTGCTTGCAACTGCTTCAAACACCCAGCTCAAGGTGCGTACGAGAGGGTGTGTGTGTACGCAAGCACGTAATAAAATATGTGTGTCTTTGAAATTTGCAGGCTTCCGTGCCACCGTAGAAAGGATTATTTGCTTGCATTTGCTTCTAACAATTGAACTCGGTTCGAAGGCTCCAGCATCAAAGGCGACAAATATTTGCAGTAGCGGTCGCTATCAGATTGCTTGTGGTAGCCGAGGTGTGCTTGGTGTGCAGGTGGTGTTTGATCTAGGGGCGGCGCAGCTTGGGAGCTACCTTGCATGTTGCGCAGGACACTATAACCTTGCTTACAACCTTTAACCATGACAGCGCGGTAGAGGCATGCTCTTCTGTGTGCATCACCCACATGTGTGCATCACCCATCAAGACTGCGCGGTAAAGACACGGCTCTTCTGTGTGCATCACCCACACAGTAGCAGTTCCACACAGCTCAGGCACAGGTAAACTGTGGACCTGTGAGCTGTCACCCCTGGATGGCAATCCTGTGTGGACATGTGAACTGTGTGGACCTGTGAACTGTGGACCTGTGAATTGTGGACCTGTGAACTGCGGACCTGTGAACTGTGGACCTGTGAACTGTCACCCCTGGATGGCAAAATCCTGTAATCATGGTGTGCTGAGAGGCGCTTAACGCTTCATGTGCAGCCATTATAACAATCACGCATGTCTACCGCCCGACGCAGGTGTGGAACCCAATGACTGGGGCCTGCCTCTCCACCATGGACAGCGGGTATGGTTTGAGCTGTCTGTTTGCTCCAGGGGGGCGTCACGTTGTGCTGGGCACGAAGGTAAGCTAATCCAAGAGATGATACTAGAGGTGTTTAGTGCTGCGTATGCCAAAAGCTATGGTTGCTCTTCGCTTTCAAGAAAAGGGTGTATTGCTCTGTACCGATGCATGTACTCTCCAAATGTCCAGACCAGTATCTCATTCTTAGACATCTACTTTTACATTGGTATTAAAAATTGGTCCTGGCTTCGTGCTTAGCGGCCTTTTGCTGTAAAATAGACCAGACAAACTCTTGGCAAAGTGGTGTCTGTGCGAGCGCGCAAGGTCCTAGGTTCAAATCCGGGTCAAATTACCCCCAAAATGCTGTTTTGCTCCAAACACCCCATTTTGCCAGTACTATTTGCTTTCCAAGATATTCTTATTTTTGGATTTGCTCATGTGTACGTGTACATCTTCCTTGTACTATCAGAAAAGGGAGGAAAGTTTCCTGCATAGGCCTTGAGGTGTAATAATTGAGTATTTACAAACCTTGCATTCATTACACGGCAGTACGGTGATGTCAGGGCTATCCAATGTCGCTATTACAATTAATCTACAGTTCAACAAAAGCAACATACTCAGATTAACCATGCATTCATATGTTGGTGCAGGAGGGAAACCTTGAGGTGTTTGATTTGGGTGCTGCTGAACGCGTGCACGTGGAGGCTAGTGCACACGAGGGAGCTGTATACTCTCTGGCTGCACTACCAGACAACACGGGCTTTGTGACAGGCTCAGCAGACAAGACTGTCAAATTTTGGCAGGTGCGTCTGTGCCCCTGCTGCTGCTGTAAGGATGTGCGCAGCAAGATGTGACACCGCTTGCACCGCTCAAAACTGAAAGCACAGCTCAAAAGACGAGGCAGCTTGCATGCATGACAGTACTTGATTGCATTATTTGTGCTTTCAGATTGACAGCTTTTTTGTACCTGTAAATGGCTTCAAGATAATGCTTGCACAAAGGCTTTCGCAAGCAAAGACTATATATGAGGTCATCGCGCAGATGCAACGACAATTGCCCTTTTACAGCTATTTTGCTTGCAAAAATGCCCAATTACATCTCAATACTCCACTGCTACTCTGACTGTTTAGTCTTTTCCTTCCTCGCCTTAATCATTTCAACACAGGCTTGTACTGCTATTTTCCATCTCTGCACATGATGCCTGCAGCGGAGTGAGATCAATTCATTGAATTGCACCCCACAATATTTCAGCATTGCCATTTGCTGTTCTAACAATGTGCATGATGCATGCAGCGGAGTGAGATCAGTTCATTGAATTGCACTCCACAATATTTCAGCATTGCCATTTACTGTTCTAACAATGTGCATGATGCATGCGTTTCAGCATTGCCATTTACTGTTCTAACAATGTGCATGATGCATGCATTTCAGCATTGCCATTTACTGTTCTAACAATGTGCATGATGCATGCATTTCAGCATTGCCATTTACTGTTCTAACAATGTGCATGATGCATGCATTTCAGCATTGCCATTTACTGTTCTAACAATGTGCATGATGCATGCGTTTCAGCATTGCCATTTACTGTTCTAACAATGTGCATGGTGCATGCATTTCAGCATTGCCATTTACTGTTCTAACAATGTGCACGATGCATGCAGTGGAGTGTGACAGTGGCACCTGGAGAGGGGGGAGGGTCAGGGAGGCGCGCGCTGCGGTTGGCGCATGTACGCACGCTGCGTATGGCAGACGACGTGCTGTGCTGCAGGGTCAGCCCTGACGGAAGGTTGCTGGCAGTGGCGCTCCTGGATGCAACTGTCAAGGTAAAGAGGGCAGGCAATAAATGCAGGCTGTAATTCCACTCCCCGTGTTAAGCAAGAAAAGGCTGCTGCCAGTGGTAACCAGGTTCATGGGTGTGGAGAGGAAATGTGTGAGCAACACAAGCTCAAATGTTGTGCCTTGTAAAGACTGTGCAGGTCAGCTTTGAGGCAGACTTTTTGGAACCAATCAAATCGCGTCTACCAAGTGTCCTGCTTTTAATTCACAGATTATTGCTTCAGAGGAGAATTGCCTGTGAGCATGTGCTGTGTGTCATGGCTCAACTATCATGCGGCAGTGCGTGCATACACTGTCACATTGCTATGATAGGCTTAGATGTAGTAGCTATGCTTACACCTTTCCCAGTACAAGGCGGGTCATTGCTGCAGGCACGTCAATAACTAGTAAGAAAGCTAGCCTTGCCAAGTCTCGCATGTTTTCTGTGCTCTGTAACTCTCAGGTGTTCTTCACCGACAGTCTCAAGTTCTTCCTGTCTTTGTACGGCCACAAGCTCCCAGTACTTTCTTTAGACATTTCCTCGGACTCCACGCTCTTAGTGTCTGGCTCAGCTGACAAAAATATTAAGGTGAGGTCCTCTCTTACACACATCAACCCACCACAATATCCATTGACATGTTAATATAATGCAGTCTGCACTGGCCGACTTGCTCCAGTAGGGGCTCAGGGTTCAAGCTGTCAATTTACAAACGCGTCTGCAAAACTCATAATCGCCAGACTGATAATTTCACTCATTACTGCCAGACTGAGATTCAGGCTGGAATTCTAGAAATTGGAATTCTTGCTGAACTTCTTGCATTGGCAAAAAATATCACTCCAAGCTAGAAACTTTGCAGCAACGCACCTTCTCACCCGGCTGTGAGGAGAGTATGTTTCTTTGCGGGTTGGTTTAAATATCATAAAACAGCACCTGACCTAGAATGGTTCCAAAACGTTGAATCTATGCTGAACCACCACTTAAGTGGTTTAATTGGTTTAGGATACGCCCTTAGATCCATCACTCACTGCGCCCTGTCCCTGCAAGTGTAGCCACGTGATTAACTTCCTACTCAATACTTAACATGCCAGCAAGCTGGCCACCCACTCTTTACTCCCCTTCAGAGGTGTTCACCCTGCAAAATTGATCTTATTATTCACATGCCAACTCCCCAATCCTGCAAATCTGATCTCATTCATTCACATGCCAACACCCCAATCCTGCAAAACTGATCTCATTCATTCACATGTCAACACCCCAATCCTGCAAGACTGATCTCATTCATTTACATGCCAACACCCAAATCCTGCAAAACTGATCTCATTCATTCACATGCCAACACCCCAATCCTGCAAAACTGATCTCATTCATTCACATGCCAACACCCCAATCCTGCAAAACTGATCTCATTCATTCACATGCCAACACCCCAATCCTGCAAGACTGATCTCATTCATTCACATGCCAACACCCCAATCCTGCAAAACTGATCTCATTCATTCACATGCCAACACCCCAATCCTGTAAAACTGATCTCATTCATTCACACCCCAGTCCTGTACCCAAACCTAACCCTAACCCACAGGATTATTTTTGATCCAGCCTCATTCGCCCTAAATACCCATCTTTAAACACAAAAACGTACATCAACGCTCATCATTGCAGATCTGGGGTTTGGACTTCGGTGACTGCCATCGCTCACTGTTTGCCCATGGGGATGCAGTCATGGGCGTGCACTTTGTGCCCAAGACACACTACGTGTTCACTGTCGGCAAAGACAAGCTGCTCAAATACTGGGACATCGATAGGTAAGGACGGCAACCGCTGCAAACCAGACTGTATAAGTTTTAAAGACATAAGTCAAAAGAAAAGGTGCGAGGTAGTGGTAGAGAGGGGTGGGGGCTTTGTGAGTGTGTTGTGCCTTGGTGTTATAGGCTTCCCTTAATCACAATTGTGCAAATGTCAAGACTCTTGTCTCAAGAGGGAGTAAGAAGACAGGAAAGGACTTTGTGCTTACACTGAAATGAAGCAATCCCAGTCGTGGTTGCATGTTGGTGTTGACGTATGTCCGCATGTTGCAAGGTGTAATGTGGTTTTGACTGCTCGCAAGGAGGTGCATGAACAATTCTTGTAAGCATCAGTGGTAGGGAACTTTATGGCATTGATTGAACTTTGATCTGCAACGGACCCAGTGGAGCACACAGTCGTGTCGCTTCCATGTACTTTTCATTCTATCTTAAATGTGTACTATACACGTGAAGAGGAGCACCCGTATACTATATTTTAATACGGGAGTATGAGCAAGTAACCCTTGTCGGCTCAACTGCCCACGCAGATCTGAACAGCTTCTGGAGCTGGCTGGTCATCATGGGGAAGTGTGGTGCTGTGCAGTCTCTAGCTTTGGAGACTTTGTCATCACAGGTGAGCCAGCGGAGCAGCTTTGGGTTTAGGGTTTGGGCTAAGGGCTTAGGAAGGTTAGTTTAGGTTTAGTAAGGGTTAGGGTCAGTTAGGGCTGGTTAGGGTTAGGAAAGTTAGTCTGCTTAGGTAAACAAATGTTGCTTGCGGTTGTGGTCTGGATTCTTGACTACTTAGTCATCACAAGTGAGGTAGCAGCAGCTACGTGTGTGCGTGCGTGGTCCCTGCTTGTGTGTGCTCCTGTAAGCCATTTCCTGAATTGCCACCCTCACCAAAATGCCTTACTCACACACATCTTGAGCTCCACATGCTCTTGCATATTGGTCAGGTGCCTCAGAGGGACTTGACAAACAGATGACCCTCGGCTGTTCCCAAAGCTTTTTTCGAAATCATGTGCATGTTCTCGTCCATGTATCCTCGTAACAATCTTGATCGCAGGCTCGCATGATCGATCGTTACGGAGATGGCAGCGCAGTAGTGAACCCTTTTTTGTGGAAGAAGAGAAAGAGGCGCGATTGGAAAGCATGTTTGAGGCAGACTTGGACGGTCAGGTGCGTGCTGCTGCTTCAGTTAAGCATAATTCCCTTTTGCAATGGAGACGGTCTTTTGAGTAAGGCTGGCTTGCAGCATCCACATTCGCATAGGACAATGTTTTTTGAAAGCTGATGATTGAACTTCTGGAAATTAATGACTTTCCCCAAGCATTTAGGAGCACAAAAAGGCCGTGCAGAGTTTGACACCACTGTTGTTGTCTGTATTTACTTGTAGGGGGCTGAGGGAAGAGGGGGCACCGAGGCTTCAGCGTTGGCGGGGCCCCTGGGGCGGGTGGCTGGGGCAGACGGGGATGAGGGGGGAGCTGCTCCTGCTGGTAAGGGCGTGTTTTGCTTGATGTGTAAATACCTTGAGTATGTATATGAGGAGCATGTCCAGAGCATAAAAGGACAGTTTGAGGAGTGTCTGTAAGTGTGGGGGAGGATTTTGCTTACTCTCGCTCAACAGCTGTAACACTGCTTCCCTTGAAGTTCACCTAAGCTGCAAAGGTCAGTACAGTTGTCCTCTGCATAATGTCCACGCATCATCCATCATGAAATCTTGTCAAGTCCAGCAACATGTTGCTCCCGTGTCTTTTTTGTACCCAATCTAGCGAGGATTTGTGGCTTGGCACGCCTCTCCTTGCTGTCGTGTGTGTGTTGAGCGATGCCCCAGCATTCCTGAATCTGTGCACAGGCCGAAAGACGCTGGAGTCTGTGAGTGCTGCGGACGCTTTGGTGGATGCTTTAGAAATGGCAGCCCACGAAGACGAGCGACTTCGAGAGCACCAGCAGCAGCAGGCTTTGAATGGCTCGAAAAAGACGGCTGCTGCTGCTCTGCCTACTAATCCAATGATGCTGGGTTTGAATGCCAGCGCATATGTCCTGCGAGCGGTGAGTGCTCTACTGGCAATATTCACCTGAATATCAAAATCTTGGTTAAGCTGAGCAGCACTAGGAGCTGCATGCAGTGTGCCGTGTCTTTTGCTAGTGTGCAACATACTATTAAACGATGATGTAGGATATCTGCTGAATTACTGTAGGTATTCATTTGCGTGGCGGCGTGGTAAACTAGTCCTATCGACTAACCCTAAACGATGATGTAGGATATCTGCTGAAATACTGTAGGTATCCATTCGCGTGGCGGCGTGGCAAACTAGTCCTATCGACTAACCCTAAACGATGATGTAGGATATCTGCTGAATTACTGTAGGTATCCATTCGCGTGGCGGCGTAGCAAAGCAAGCAGTTGCTGTGCTTTGCCACTTACCATTCACCATTGTGACTTTGCGACAAGACTGCAAGCAATGTTTTGCGCGTCCTGATTCCTTACCCGTGTTACGTATTTGTTTGATGGCCTTTGTGTGCAGCGCTACTGCGTGTGTGTGTGCAAATTGTAAAGCACTTGTCGTGTTGCTGGCACACACATTGCTAACGGCCTCAACTCTGCTGCAGATTTCATTCTCCTCCTCATACTCTCCGGCACTGCTCATTCCCACGACTCCCTGTGCTTGCAGCTCTCCTCTGTGCGTGCGTCAGACTTGGAATCGGCGCTACTCATGCTGCCATTTACGGACGCTCTGCGCTTATTGGGCTATTTGCCGGCCTGGCTTGAGCAGGTACGCACACTCTGCCTTCAGCCTTCTGCCAAACGCATGTGAGGACTTTGCAAGTGTTGTGAAAGTTGAAGGCATGTATAGGGTAACCCTGTGAAGCCATGATGGTAGTAAACTCTTAGGAAATTGTCTCACAAAAAGTCGTGATTGTTTTCGATTTTTTGAGGGGAATCATGAATTTCTGCATCTGCACAATATTCGTAAAGCATTGTCAGGAGCAATGGCGAAAAGTTTAGTGAAGCCTCTTACTGCTTGGAATGCAAAAAGATCCACTGTACCACAGTTGTGACTAGGAATTGCCTTGTACAATATGGGAAACGTTGGATAGCATGCTCAGTGGTGTTTTACACTCGTTTCACAGTAGTCAATGGGCCACTGGTCACTAGGACACATCGTTTCTTAAACCGCACTTTTCTGAAGAAATTGAGAGCCTTATAGCTTAGTGAAAGGGGCCTTTCTCCAAAAAGTTGTCACCAAATTGAGTAAGACCTGAAAGCCAAACTCAGGACGTCATGCCAAGCAAAGATAATGGAAAAATATGTATGGATTTGAGGTCCAGGGCCTTTATCTTGGAGCTCCTTGCAGGAGGGTTATTTTTATTTTTTGAGGTGGACCCCCCTGAGGGACCACCCACCCCCCAAACCCCCCTTCCAGTGCCCCCACCCAGACAAAATGGGAACCAATCTGCTCCTTAAATTCTGCATCCATTGACATACTCATCAAGGTCTGAAACTTGAGTGTTGCAGAGTTGTGGGGCAAAACCCGAAATACGGACGCCCATGCATACATGACCTACCAGGCACCCACATCTGGCTTGCACAGCCCTACATTGCTTTCATCTTTCATTTGTGCAAATTTCCACTGACTATCTCGTGCTGGCACAATCCTGGAAGTTTGGAGTGGAATGCTGCTCCATTGGCTTGACTCACGCCGCAGCCTGCACCTGAATGCGTGTGCCTCTGACTTTTGGACATGTCCACAGACCCCCCCTTTTACCCAATTTGCTCAAAAAGGGTGGCAATCGACTGAGCTTGAGCTGAGGATTCCAGTGATACATTCAGAAGTCCGTGGAAGTGGCCCAGAATTTAACTGGAGACCCCCCCCAAACTAAAATCGCACCGGGGGACAACCCACCCCGATTCAACCCATATATACACCAATTGATAGCTATCGACGTTAGGAATCCGAATATCTAATCTTTATAAAGAATCAGACAAAAGTTTGTGCTTCCTACACCCTTCTGCTCCTTGACATTAAATTAGATAAATGGAAAGAATGTTTACTTTTAGCTGGATTGGGGCCAGGGCATATGGTGATGCCGGGAATGCAAATCCTTTTCCAGCCCGGTGTCATGTTAATGCATTCGTGATAAGCAGGATGCCAAAATTAATATCGCTGGAAAACAATTGCATTTTGGCCACTCGCTGTTGTGATGACGCGTCGTGTGGAGAGAGCAAGCGCGTCCGGGGTGGAGAGCATTAAGTTTCAGGGCTCCAACGGTCCTGCACCAGCCATCTTACTCATGTGCTTTGCATATACATTGCATGCATGACAGTGGGCACACGCAACTGGTCAAATACAGGACCTCACGACTGCAAGTATGCAGAGAGCACCATCCATTTTGGCACACGCGTAGCTCATGCATTGCGTACAGCACTTGCACACGCAAGGCTAGCAGGGTTAAGCAGGGAACCAGTTTAGGAGAGAGCACACATGTCGTCAGGACTGCTAGCATAGGGTCATATTCAGAGTTATCAGGCAGTTGAAGCACAGGCATAGGAACAATGTCAGTTGGCATGGAAGTGAGCAAGAACAAAAAAGGCTTATGCTCATGCACACACAGCTCAAGCTGTTGCAGGTCTCTGACTGGTTCCTAGTTCCTTGTGACCCCAAGCGCCGCGCCACTATTTTTCCTCATTTTTGTAAGGTCCCCCTTGGTATACAGGGTAGCGCCATTGAGCTCACAACCCGTGTAGCCGTGCTATTGTTGCGGCTGCACCATAGCCAGCTCGTGGCCACAGCCTCTGCTCGGCCTTTGCTTTTGAGGCTTCACAAACGATTGCATCCTGCAGTCCAGGTGAGCACACTGTTGGGATTGGTAGTAGGATTTTCAGCTGTAGCAACCAACTAACTTCTACCACGCAATGTGTAGGTGCAATCCATGTGCCTGTACACGGAAACTAAGTTGCAAAAAGCTACAAATGTTGGCCAAGCATGCAATTCTCTGTGGTGTACGTATTCAGTGCTGTCCAACCCTGCACAGCAACCTTAAAACCACAACTGCTGTAAGATGATCCGTGATATGGAACTAGTCAAACATGTTTGGATAACAACACGCACCTTTTTCATGTCAGTTTGGCAGCACAGTTGCACTGACTGAATACACTGCTCTTCCGTATGGTAGTGCGCGTAGTTGGTGCATTCAAGGCTATCTACATATCCACCCTGCCTGCAGGGCCTGAAAGATGTGTTGGGTGTCAACTTAGCAGCACTCCAATACCTGCAGCGAGCTTCATCCGATCGCAGTGGCATTTCAATGGAGCAGCGTTTACTAGCAGCACGGAAAGCTTTAGCTCCAGGTTCCAAGAGATAATGCTTATAAACAAACATTATCTTTCTCTATACACCTTCTTTTCTACAGAGATTACAGAGTTTACAGAGTAGTAAGCCATCAGTCACTATGCAACTGCTATGCTGCGTATGTGAAATATGTAGAAATTTGTGACAATGCATTGTTTTTGTAGCACCAGATTGTAGCTCCTAAAAAAACTGGGAAAGGGAAAAAAGCGGAACGCTATCTGTGACAGTGCAGCACTGAATAAAACCAGTATTATTACAATCAAGCATCTGCCAGGACCAGCCGACCGCAATTAATCAAAGAGGGGGGATCATCATCTGTATGTTCTGGGCACATGAACTTCATGTTGCTGGACATTTGTCGCACTGAGGATACCAAATGAGGGAGGCAAGTGACAATTTACACAAGCGCATTTGTGAGGAGCAGCACATGCACAACGAGACGGTCTGGAACATCAAATATTGTATGGTTCATCACTATTTTGCTGCGGGCCTGCTGCTAGATGAACTCTGAAGCAGCACCTGCCTGGCTAAGACTGTAAAATATAAAGAGCGAAATTGAAATCAGTTGGTAAGGAGCCTGTGTCAAGTTTCAGCCCGCAGGGTGGCCTTGGTGGCTGACCTGCTGTGGCCTGTGTCAAGTGTGCTGGGAATCCGACAACGCTAGGGGTGCACGTTTCGCGAGGGGGGTTTCGCGAATCATCACATTATATAAACACAGAAACACCCAGATATGGCTCGGTCCCCTACCTCAAGACTTCAAACAGACCATCCCAGACCTTGGCCTCTTAGGCCTGCTGCAAAACACGCTGGTCAAGCTCACCCGGCCCTCGCCTGGCTAGTTCCAGGACCAGCCCCATATGTCGGCAGGCTAGACCAATTTATATCGGCTTTTTAGGAGCGCTTCTATCTTGGGGGGGAGAGGCAAAGGACGATAAGGTAAGATAAGGTTACATAACTATATAGTATGCCTCAAGGGGCATCTGAGCGGAAGCTTGGAAAAAAGCCTGTAACCACACCTAGCTAAACAATTTGACAAAAGGGGAAGCGTCTAAGATAAGCAAGAGATAGAGACGGGGAAAAAGATCTAGTTTGGAGAAGAAAAGGAGAGTCAAGTACGGCTTAATAACTCGCAACTATGACTCGCAGAAAGAGGTTTTGTCTGGGCACAGAGAGTTCTGAAGGAAGCAGTGCTAGTGCTCCACAGAAGACATGGAGAAAGTCAAGCCAGCTCTAGAAACCAGAAGTGGGGGGCGATGTATGAGCACCTCCGCGTGGTGCCCCCTGGAAAACGCCTTCGTGTGCCATCGTGCACACGCCCGGAAATACTCGGGAGCGGCTAAGACTCATACGGCGGAGCAACACGGCAGCC
>Ga0307968_1001656_pt1 | contig 18311 bp, 25 predicted proteins | sample OrgLakmetagen650_FD_201834 | JGI IMG/M metagenome (GOLD analysis project Ga0307968, IMG submission 201834) | Saline water microbial communities from Organic Lake, Antarctica - #650 | ecosystem: Environmental > Aquatic > Non-marine Saline and Alkaline > Saline | place: Antarctica: Organic Lake...
CCCCCCCCCTCTGATGGTCTGTGGGTGTAGGTCTTTGGGTTGTGGCCAGAGTGCCGATGCAACCAAGAAGGCTTCTTACTGGTCTTGTTCGTGCGGGGCTGTGGGGGAAGACCTGTTCACACGCGCGCGCGCATCATGTGTGTCGGGTGCACATTGTAACACACACACATGTGTGTGTGTGTGTGTGTATGTGTGTGTGTGCGTGTGCGTGTGTGTGTGTGCTCGTATGTGTGTGTGTATGTGTGTGTGTGTGTGTGTGCTCGTATGTGTGTGTGTGAGCGCAACCAAGAGGGACAGTTGCTGCTGGTCTCGCATGCAATTGCGTGTTTTACCGTGGAACCACATGACCTCTGTCCACTTGCCTACATACATGCAAACAAGATGTTGAGCAATAAAAATCATACAACTGCTCCCACACCCACACCCTTACTGACACCCATACTGGCATTGACGTCCAAGCCCCTACCCCAATCACACACAGACACAGACACATACACATACACAGACACATACACATACACAGACACAGACACAGACACAGACACAGACACAGACACAGACACAGACACAGACACAGACACAGACACAGACACAGACACAGACACAGACACACCGACTCGCCACCCCCCCCCCAAACACCTGCGCCGTCCATCCCGCCAGCATTGCTTGCCCCGCCAGTGCTGCTGCTTTGTGGCACCTCCTCCGGCTCGCGCAGGTTAAAGTAGTCTTGAAGGGTGTGCGCGAGGCTGAAGGTGATGTGCACCAGCAGAGGGTGCAGCACAACCTGTGTGCGTGTAAGATGTGCTTTATGAGTTTCATGTGTGTGCGCAAGCGTTAACACGTGTGTGTGTATGTGTGTGTGTGCGTGTGTGTGTGTGCGTGTGTGTGTGTGTGTGTCGAAGTTTCGTCGCACAGGTACTCCTCAAGTGTGTTGGGCCCAAGCACCTGAAACTGTGCTCAAACTCTTAAAGGGATGTGCACCCATCCACAGTGCCATTCAAACACACAAACCTACGTAAGCCGGCCAGAATTCAACCGAGCACCGTGAGTGTACCTCTCCAAGCGTCAAGCTCCTTGCTTAAATGCATACATCTGTTTCATGTTTCCTCTAGCTTCTGTTTCGTTTGTTTAGCCAGGTGTAGTTTCAGGCTTTTTCCAAACTTCCGCTGAGATGCCCTTTGAGGCATATATAGTGATGTAACCTTAACTTGCCTTAAATGCATACACACAACCTGTGGGCACCTTGACAAATACAAGGACACACAAGGCGTCACATAAGCACAGACACATGCGTATGTGTGTGTGTGTGTGTGTGTGTGTTTGTGTGTATCAAAATTCGCTCACCTCGATATGATCGCCTACTCCAATGTGCCACGCTTCTTTTTAGCTGGCAAGGTTGCTGATACATGCAGTCGAAACCAAGAAACACACAATTATACACACATGCTCACACGTACCCGAACGTACGTACGCCCGCACAAACACACACACACACACTCATCCATGCACGCACCTCGAGGTGGTCGTACTCCACCATATAAGGCCCCTTTACGCTGTGGTTGGCGTACAAGGTGAGTGCGTTGTCGTGCTCCCAGGGGCTGGGCTCTTGCATGAGCTGGTTACCAACCGCTGCATGTGTGTGTGTGCGTGTGTGTGTGCATGTGTGTGTGTGTGTGTGTGTGTGTGTGTGTGTGTGCGTGTGTGTGCATGTTTGTATTGATTTGCATAATTGTGTGTGCGTGTGCGTATGCATGTGTAAGAGCATGTGCACGTGTGTGTGCATGTGTGTGTGTGCGTTCATCTGTTTGTATGTGTACGTGTGTGTGTACTGATTTGCATAACTGGGTGCGTGCGTGTGCGTATATACATGTGTAAGAGTATGTGCACGTGTGTGTATGTGCTCCATTCTGTGCATGCTGCGTTTTCCTACCAATTCCAGCACAGCTACCACGCTCCCTGCAACGGCAAAAAGTCTGACGATACTATAAAGTGGCTTCATCTCCTGGACCTTGATGCCAGCAGTTCTCCTGGACTCCATCGGTTTTTCCCTTTCCGTATGTAAAGTGCAGTTTCAAGGCATCCGGCGCCTCAGAGCCTCTTTTTCTTGATTTAACGTGGGGAATGGATAGGGTTGGGCAGAACCGTATATACACTTTGCATATGACCGCATGTATGGTGATTTCCCTGCCAAAAATACCGTATATACACCGTACCTATTACATATACACCGTACCTATTACATATACACCGTATATACCTATTAATATATGGTTCTGGCCAACCCTAGGAATGGACCCATTGTATGCACAGTGATATCTGCGTTCGTTAGGGACAGTGCCCCTTGTGACTCGTGATGTGTTCGGTAGGGACAGTGCCCCTCGTGACTTGCTAGGGACAGTGCCCCTTGTGACTCGTGACAGTGTAACAAACGCGATATCTGCGTTCGTTAGGGACAGTGCCCCCTCCTCTCAGATGCTTGACCAACCGTACAGCCTGTATGCCTACATCATCACCACCATCAAGGTGCGCGAGGTGTATCTGTGTGTTGAGTCAATGCTTGTTTCACTCTCACTTTGTCACTGCTGTCTTTAAAATTTGCAGATGCAGGGCTCGGCAGAAACAAACGAGCACACCACCTCTCACAGGCCCCCCTCCTCCAATGTCTCAATAATACCACTGCTGTTAGAATTTGCACATGCAGGGCTCGGCAAAAGTAAGCAACCACCACCGCTCACAATACCCACGTTTTAGTCCAGGCAGCACCATTTTATATTCCCAATGGGGGTTTGCAAATGCAATACTTGTCAAAAACCAGCAAATCAAACCACCCACCTCAAACGCCGTCCTTGTCTCTTACCCCAGCAGCACCACTCTTTAATCCCAACAGGTGTATGTAAATGCAGTAGTTGTCCAAAACCACAGCAAATCAGACCAACCACCTCGCACACCATCACCATCTCTCGCCCCAGGAGCATCAATTTTAAATCCCAATAGGTGTATGTGCATGCAGCAGTTGTCCAAAAGCAAAGCAAATCAGACCACCCACCTCGCACACCATCACCATCTCTCGCCCCAGCAACACCACCATGGCCGCCAGGGTTCCATAGGCTCAGGATCAGACCGGGGTCCATCCCAGGGGCCTTGCCCACCAGCTTCTGGGTGTCACGAAGCACGATGCGATGCAGCTGCAGACGAGTGCTGCCTGCAGAGGGTGTGGATGTATGCTAATGTGTGTGTGTGCGAGTGTGTGTGTATGCGCGTGCGTGTGCGCATGTGTGTGTATGTGTGCGTGAATTGAAAGATTCTGGATGTCATACAGCACGATGAGGCTGCAGTGTATGTGCGTGTGTGTGTATGTGCGTGTGTGAATTGAGTTGCACCTTCAAAAAGTGCGCCCACACCCACATCCACACCCACACCCACATCCACATCCACATCCACACCCACATCTACACCCACACCCACACCCACACCCACACCCACACCCACACCCACACCCACACCCACACACCTGCGCCAGAGTGGTCCTCTGAAGTGGTGAACTCCAGGCCTGTCAGCTCCGCCAACATAAACACGGAGCCACCCCTGCTGAGCCCCCACTTGAGGCCCCCTAAAATGATTGTGCTCGAAGAGGATCCACCCTTTGACTTGCACTGCCTGTGTGTGTGTGTGCATGTGTGTGTGTGTGTGGTGTGTGTGTGTGTGTGTGCGTGTGTGTGCGTGTGTGTGTGTGCGCGCGTGTATACGCGTGCGCGCCCATAAGAGTGATCCACCCTTTGATTTGCGCTGCCTGTTGTGTGAATATATGTGCGCATGTTTTAAGTGTTTGAATGTGTGCATGTGTGCGTGCGTGTGGGTGAGCGCCCACATGAGAGAGAGAGAGAGAGAGAGAGAGAGAGAGAGAGAGAGAGGACGCATGCATGTGCGTTTGCGTGCGTGCATTTGAGTGTGTGTTTTGAGTACGTTGTGTGTCCATGACCGTCCCAACGCACATGACATCTAATCAGTGAGAACAGCAGCACTAGCACCTCCTCCCCCTTCTCCTCCTCAACCCCTCTGCCTAGGAGTGCCCGACAATTAAACTGCCCACACATTCACACACACACACACCCAAAGAGGCACACGCACCTCAGCCTCGTGTCCTCTTCTATCTTTTGCAGCATTTTCTGCAGCCCTGCATCCGTGGCTGCAACTCCTTGCGCTGCTCCCACAACCTGCGGGTGCAGTGTAGAAGTGGGCAGTGCATTAAGCAGGCAAGAGCACACACAGCATGTCACACGTTTTGTCCCTTCCACCAAATAGGCGTGACAGCTCATTACTCAGGCAGGTACAAACGCAGCTTGGCTCCCTGACAATTGGGGCAGTGCTTAAGATAAAAAGGTGGCCTTAATGTGCTCATGCCACGATTCACAGACCCAACATAAGACATAAGATGAAAGCGCAATGCAATTGTGGCCAGCTCACCACACACGCAGACGCAGACACAGACACAGAGAAACACACACACAGACACAGACACACGCGCGGCTCTGTTCCCTAAAGACTGGGGCAGTGCCCATGATAAAAGGGGGCCTTGTTGTGCACGCAATGAACACGTTCAATTATACAGACAACAAAAAGGCACATGCAAAACGACTAGCTCATGCGCAATGGCACACACAGAGGTTTGATACAAACATTAGAGTAGGCACATACAAAACGACTAGCTCATGCGCAATGGCACACACAGAGGTAGGATGAAGGGGCGACCCAAAGCATACGCAATTGGTTACATGCATCACAACTATGATGGACCCCCCCCCCTTCAGTATGAAGGGGTGACCAAACAATAAGCACATGCGTACGTACACACGCATCACAACTATGATGGACCCCCCCCCAGCTTATTGCTTAAGCACACATATTGCTCAACCACAGGGCGTCCGCTACGATGCACCCATTCACTTCATACTACTTACTCGGTACTACAACCCACGACACCAGCACTTGTGGGTTGCGTGACAGAGCGGATGTCATGGCTGCTGAGGAAGAAAGCACTCACACAACCACCATTGGACTGTCATATTGTCATCGCACTCCGTAAACCCACTCAGCGCAACCTCACACCTGGTCCAGGCACCACGACACCACGACACCTGATCCAGGCACCACAACACCAGCACTTGCGGGTTGCGTGACAGAGCGGAGGTCATGGCTGCTGAGGAAGAAAGCACTCACACAACCACCATTGGACTGTCATATTGTCATCGCACTCCGTAAACCCACTCAGCGCAACCTCACACCTGGTCCAGGCACCACGACACCACGACACCTGATCCAGGCACCACGACACCAGCACTTGCGGGTTGCGTGACAGAGCGGATGTCATGGCTGCTGAGGAAGAAAGCACTCACACAACCACCATTGGACTGTCATATTGTCATCGCACTCCGTATATCCACTCAGCGCAACCTCACACCTGGTCCAGGAACCACAACACCACGACACCTGATCCAGGCACCACAACACCATCACTTGCGAATTGAGTTACAGAGCGGAGGTCATGGCTGCTGAGGAAGAAAGCACTTACACAACCACCATTGGACTGTCATATTGTCATCGCACTCCGTATATCCACTCAGCGCAACCTCACACCTGGTCCAGGCACCATGACACCAGCACTTGCAGGTTTTTTGACAGAGTGGAGGTCATGGCTGCTGTGGCAGAGCCAAGGTTGAGGTGGTCTTGGAGAGAAGCATGGTACTCCATGGAGTGGGGTACCTGTTTTGCCAATGATGGACGAGAAAAAAGGTTACAAGCCAGTGCTGCCCAGGAGAGTCGTGAGGTGGAGTCTTGGGGGGCGTGTGGTGCCGCTTGTACAGATAAAAAGTCATCAGCAAAATGTGTGTGTGGTGCCGCTTGTACAGATAAAAAGTCACCAGCAAAATGTGTGTGTGGTGCTGCTTGTACAGATAAAAAGTCACCAGCGAAATGTGTGTGTGGTGCCGCTTGTACAGATAAAAAGTCATCAGCAAAATGTGTGTGTAGTGCCGCTTGTACTGTGGGGTGTCGCTTGTACAGATAATGAGTCACCAGCGAAATGTGCAAAGGTTCGTGGGAGTACACTTTAAAGAAGAGTGCGTGTCTTGCAAGCGTTACAATTAATTGGTTGATCACACACAGCCGTGAACGGTGCAAATGATCAAAAGAGTCGTGAAGTTTTGGAGAGTGTATGGTACTGCTCACAAGGAAGCGCCTGGGTTGTGAGTGTCTTGTAAGTGTGAGATTTGATTTGATCACACACAGCCTGCACGGTTCAGTTGATCAAAAGAGTCGTGAAGTCTTGGAGAGTGTATGACACTGCTCACAAGGAAGCGCCTGGGTTGTGAGTGTCTTGTAAGTGTGAGATTTGATTTGATCACACACAGCCTGCACGGTTCAGTTGATCAAAAGAGTCGTGAAGTCTTGGAGAGTGTATGACACTGCTCACAAGAAAGCGCCTGGGTTGTGAGTGTCTTGTAAGTGTGAGATTTGATTTGATCACACACAGCCTGCACGGTTCAGTTGATCAAAAGAGTCGTCAAGTCTTGGAGAGTGTATGACACTGCTCACGAGGAAGTCCGAGTATGGGAATAATAGCAGAATAATAGTCTTGCAAGTGTGAGATGGTGAACAAGATCAGTGTCGGCACAACACCGATCAAAAAAGCTGTGGGAAGGATCTAGGCAAATCGCATGGTACTCGCTTGACTAGTTGAAAGTGGTGTGTTTCTTTTTCTTTAGGTGGAGCCGCTTTTACGGTATCCCAGTGACCTTCATATTTTTCTTTTGTTGGAGGAGAGTTTTACGGTACCCGGTACTAAAATGACTCCTTTTTCCTTAATTCACGTGGGAGGTGGTTTTTCGCTGACTGCAAAGTTTATTCTCTTCGAGCACACTAATGAACAAGGAAGCACTGATGCTCAGCTGAGAGCGTCAGTGATACTGAGGGAGCACCATCAGCAACGTAAAGTTAGCAGGTGAAGGTAACGGCGGGCCTACAATCGCAGTCAGAAGCATGTCTGGAGTTTGCAAGCCTCGGAGTTTGCAAGTCATTGATCAAATCAATGCTGCCACATGTCATACCACGTTCCAGATTTGTATGTGTGTGTGTGTATTACACCAGTGTGTGTGTATTTCAAGAGTGTGTATGTAACGTGTCAGACCGTACATATGGTAATTTCCATGCTACACATACGGTACACACAATACCTATGTACTATGTTTTCATATCCAGTTTTGGCCAACACTGCACATGAACCCACACAAAACCCTAGCCTGTCCCTGGCTGACCAGCATGACTAGACAGTTTAAGTTTTACAATTCTTCAAACAATCACTCACTTGTGCACACATGATGAGAAAACAAGGCCAAACCTACCAGAGAGAGGGCGCTCTGTATTTGTGGGGCAGGAGGGCAGAAGGGTGCCCCATGGGCTGATGCTGTGTGTGTAGGCGTGCGTGTACGTGTATGTATGTGTGTATGTGTGTGTATGTGTGTGTATGCTAAAATGTGTACGTGTGTGCGGCGTGTAGTATGCATGCATGTGTGCATGTGTGCATGTTGGGCATGTGTGTGTATGTGTGTGTATGCTAAAACGCTAGCCACACTCCCACATTCACACACGCCCACACATTTGCACATACTCATAGAAACGCACCTGCTTGGTTATTAGCCGACCACAGTGCATGCAGCACACTGGGAGACACGATGCACAGCTCACGCTGCAGACAGTGCAGCTTCTGACGCAGGTCGTGCAGTGTCTCTGACACAAACGACACCTCGCTGCAGCCGGCGGGCCCCCCCCCCTCTTTGGAGCGCCCCGCTCCTGATGCAGCGGCATCTAAGCACACCTGCTGGTCGGTAGTGCGCACCAGCAGCACAGGGACCTGCACGCGGGCACGTGTGTGTATGTGTGTATTTGTGTGTGTGTGTGTGTGATTGGTGTCGGGGCGCTCAAGGAGGGAGAGAAGTAACTTACCGGCGAAAAACACATGCTGCTTGAGGACGGGTAACTATGGCTTGTTCACAATGCCATATGCCATTTAATTGATAATCCATTAGGCGAAGAAAGGGCACCCCGTTCGGTTTTCAGTCGTGGCTGTCATTTGTCCAATTCGGGTATACTGCTTTTTTGGGGCGCCAACAATGAAAAAGATGATATATCATTCCCTGCATGTTTACAATTGCAGCCCTTCTCTCTGCCTCCTCTCCACGGAGCACAGCAGGGAGCATAAAACAACGACTCAGGCCGCAGGAAGTTGAGATAGCGGATTCTATAGCGGTCAAAGTTGCGCCAGGGACTCAATTTGGCCCGGAATTTCAGGTTCCTATAGTTTAGACTAGGTTTAGATTGAAGGGCGCTTTACATAGAGGTTAACGCCACTTTTTGCAATTCATCCACACCAACAATCCTTGACCGCCCGGCTTTCCCCCCTTAAAATTAAGACGAATGAATTTTAATCCGTGCTAATTTAAGAATCGAACAATTAACCCTTAATACGCATGCGGAAGTAGATGAAAGTTCTTCTTTCTACCAATCTACCATTAATCCACTCGTTAAATATGCGAGAGTGGATGCATGCATTTCCATTCTACCATAATCCATTGATCCACCTGTTGCGAATGCGCCATTCATCACGAGGCATTCATGCCAAAATGTAGAAAGATACAGTTACAATTTGTGTGGTGTTGTAAGGTCACACAGGCACCCTTGTTTATGTATGCACACATGCTTCAGGTATTTGTGGTATGTGTGCATGCCCACAGACACTCGCCTGCGGGGCACGCAGGGCGCTGTGATCATGCTCATAAACATTCGCCCGTGGGCGCTGTTTTGTGCCGGAACACCAATGTGACCAAGTCAATCAAAAGGTCATACCAGCGCCTACAGATGAGGTCTACTTTTTTATTTCCTCTCTTCCTGGTGAGAAACTTTTATGGCATCCGGTGCCATAGTGGCTCCTTCTCCTGATCTAATGCGGGGAGTGGTACTGTGCTTCCTGTGTGGATTTTCATCTTTTTTCTCCTGCAAGATTGACTGACAAACGTGTGGCTGCCTTGGTTGTGCATGCATGCAGTCTTAGCAAGCACAGGAATTACATTGGGCGCCATGAACGGCCGTGATGAGGTCCATGGGCAGGTCAAACTGCATAGAGACAATGTATCATTTTTTCGCTTACTGTTGTGGACCTACCTTGGGCATGAGCGCCATGAACACGGCTGTGATGAGGTCCATGAACAGGTCAAATTGCCTAGAGGCAACATGCAGGATTTGTGCATGCGGTCTCAGAGCATGGACGTACCTTTGGCATGGGCGCCATGAATACGGCTGTAATGAGGTCCATGAGCAGGTCAAACTGCCAGGAGTCCAGCTGGCCCTCAACAAATGGGACCTGTGTTGGTGTTATGGAGGATCATATGCAGTGTGTGTGTTTCTGTTTTGTGTGTGTGTGTGTGCGTGCACGTGGGTAGTGTTAGTGTTATCGGGGATCATATCCGCAGTGTGTGTATTTGCATGCGTGCGTGTGTGTGTGTGTGTGCGTGTGTGCGTGTGTGTGTGTGTGCGTGGAGGATACGGATAAGAGGAGTTACGCAGCAACGTGTGCAGAGGTGAATCCCTCACATACACATACGCACACACGCACACGTTATTGCTCGACAGAAAGTGAGCAAGGCACGCTGTGTGCACACCTGTAATGAGGAAGCAAGCAAGACGCAGCACATGTTTAAATCATGACTGAAGCCGACAGAGGCCCTCCTAAACAGACCAAGACGAATGCTATGTCAAAGAAGCACACACGCACAAGACATAATACTGACGAAGCACACACGCACAAGACATAATACTGACAAAGCACACATGCACAAGACCTAATACTGACGAAGCACACACACACACACACACACGTGACATATTACTGACGAAGCACACACACACAAGACATAATACTGACAAAGCACACACGCACAAGACCTAATACTGACGAAGCACACACGCACAAGACATAATACTGCTGGCGTTTTATGGCCTGCGAGAATGACCAAAACTGACCACATTTCAATTTTAGCCCTGTTCCATAAGACATTTAGAGTTGGCTGACACCATATACATATACTTATGTACATACAATGTATGAACGGTGTGTGTGTAGCAGGGTGAGTACAACACATGCGTCTTGTACGGTGTTAAGCAGTAAGCGGTTCAGACCAGCCCTATAGATGTTCCATCATGCGAAAGCGATTATGCGTGCATGGCCGGTATCTCCTGACTTGCTGACCATGCTTGGCCATATGATTCAGCACGACCCACAGCACCAGAGCACTCCAGATAGGTGCCCAAACATACTCACTTGCATCACAAGCTCGCTGGTGTCTCCCAATTTGCGTGACTTGACTTCCTCCTCCTCCTCCTCGTTCTCTGCTTTGGAGGGCATCCTGCGGATGAATAAGCAGCCGCCCTTTTGTGATCCTTACAGCATTCTGTGGTGATGCAACATATGGAGTTGAGACAGGGATGCAAGCGTGCTCCCAAGCAGCAGCAATGCAGCAGAAATGCACAGGCACGCGCACACACACGCACACACACACACACACACACACACATGCACAGGCGCACACACACAGGGTGGGTCAGTGCATCGAAGCCTAGCTGGAGTGTGCTCGAGAAGGACAGCGGCAAGAGTGATTTGAGTTACGTGGCCGAGCCCTGTATCTGCTCACGCTCACCGTGAGTGCAGGAGGTGCATGCTGAAGGGATGCATGATGGCACTCAGTTCGCCCGACTCTCCCTGCGTGTGTGTGTGTGTGTGTGTGTGTGTGTGTGTGTGTGTGTGTGTGTGTGTGTGTGAGAGAGTGTGAGAGTGAGTGTGTGTCTGTGTGAGTGTGTGTGCGTGTGTGAGAGTGAGTGAGTGTGTCTACGTCTGTGTATATATGTGTGTGTGAGTGTGTGTGTATGTGTGTGTGTGTTTATAGTTTATGAGCGAGAGTGTGCGTGAGTGAGTGAGTGAGTGAACGCGCGTTTATGTGTGCATTTGAGAAAGAGAAAGTGTGTGTGCGTGTGTCTGCGTAATCAGGCAAATACCACAGCCTACACAGGAGGCGTCAGGATGCATAACTTTTGGACGGCACGTGTAAAATCGATTAAAAACTATTTATTTGGAATCCTGACGTCAAGAGCTATCAAATGGTATATGTAATGAGCCGAATCCGGAGGGTGGGTAAGTAGGGTGGACTTTAGTTTTGGTCTCCGGTTCTTTTCTGGGCCACTTCCACGGAGCTTTAAATACATCATCGGAGTTTTCAGCTCAAGCCCAGTCGATTGCCACCCTTTTGAGCAAATTGGGTAAAAGGGGGGGTGTCTGTGGACATGTCCAAAAGTCAGAGGCACAAGCGTTCAAGTGCAGGCCGCGGGGTAAGTTAAGCCAATGGAGCAGCAACTAACTCCAAACTTCCAGGATTGTGCCAGCATGAGATAATCAGTGGAATTCTGAAAGAATGGAAGCAATGTGGGGCTGTGCAAGCCAATTGTGGGTGCCAGGTAGGTCACGTGTGCATGGGCATCCGTGTCTCAGTTTTTGACCCATAACTCTGCAATGCTTCAATTCCAGGTCTTGATGAGTATGCAGATGGATGCCTATTTGGAAAAAGAGCAGATTGGTACCCTTTTTGTTTGGGTGGGGGCACTGGAAGGGGGGTTTTGGGGGTGGGCGGTCCCTCGGGGTGTCCACCCCAAACAGTATAAGTGCCTGTCCAAAAATGACGCCTCCTGGCCTACACATGTTTCTGTCAAGCACAGTATATACGTGGGAAGTAATTCCCGCCGCCTGCCGTCTGTCTCCTTTCCACTCATTGTACAAGCGTGTGGGGTTGGCCAGAGCCATATATATGCAATTGGCATGCCCATGCTTCTGGCAGGGCAACCTCCGAGGCCATTCTGGCAGGGAAACCTTTGAGGCAATATAGGTAATATAATGCGTACACAGGTTCAGGCAAGAATGTACATTTGTCATCTTAGAATAGAATTGACACAGTACTGACCAACATATAACCACCATACAACTAACATATTAACCATGAGCACCATACAGCTGACACATAACCATGGCCACCATATAACTGACACATAACTGACGCACAAACACAAAACCGACACTCCACCCTTGCACACATGGAGCACTGGCAAGTGTACAGCATTTACAATTAACACGCATGTGCACATTTTGTGACAAAGTCACAATCCAAACACACACGCACACACACACGCAAACACATACACAGATTCAAAAACACACACACCTTCGGCACGGTCAACCCTGCGCTGGTGTTTCCACATGGGGTCCTGATGCTCCCCCCTCCATCGCTATCAACGTTACGACGGCCTTCAATGCCGTCCCAGCTGAGACGGGACAGCCTGTGTGTGTATTTGCGTGTGCATGTGTGTGTGTGCATGTGTGTTGTGCGCGCGATTGTGTGTGCGTCTGTGTAAGTGCATGTGCTTACGTAAGTAAGTTGTCAAACGTCTTAGCAAACGTAACCAAGCAAACCAAAGTCGCGTGCCTAAATAAATAGAAGGGCCACTCAAAGGCTACTCCAAAGCTCACTTGTGGAAACTTCCGCGCTGCTTGACAGGTGACCCAGTGCCGTGCTTTGCGGGGGTGTTGCTCTTGCGTATGGATCCACTGCCAGAGAGTTTCCTCTGAAGCACAGGGCCGCTGGAGCTGCCTATGTGTGCACATGTGTGTGTGTGTGTGCGTGTGTGTGTGTGTGCACATGTGTGTGTGTGTGTGTGTGTGCGCGCCTGTCAGTTGCTTCATGTATGTGTACGTATGTGTGCGTGGTTTGGATGCATTACGTGTTTGATAAAAGTCAAGAGCAGACGCACGGCCACGTATGAGTAAGAAGGAAGTCAGGCCTGCCTGCAGCTCTAGGTAAGGCCTGTAGCATGCTCCAACACCTGTGAAGGCTGCCGGGCAGAGTGAAGCACAAGACCTGCCGATCGGCCACAAACCTGACCATGGGAAAACGGGAATTTGCACATGTCTGGTGTCAAAGTGGTTTCTTATCCTGAAGTACGCAACCGTTGCCTTCATTGCCTGCTCAAGTCCTTCCCTGTGCTCCTCATCACTGACAAGCGTAAACATGTGCGCAGACGAGCCACTGAGACACCCTCGTGCACGCCAAAAAGGCACGCACGCACCAACACAATATTCACGCACGCACACACACAAACAAACGCTGCCCCGTCTAAGTCGCCAGCACACAAAGAACGCATACAAAGTCCAGCTGCACTCGTGGAGGACAAGCCTATGGGTCGCAACCAGGGCAACATCACTCTTCTGCTCCTACAAGCTAGCGACCAAACCGCATACTTAGGCTAGACAAAGCATGCACGCTTTACCTGTAGAAGATGAGCCCGTGGTTCGCAGCCAGGGCAGCACCACTCTTCTGCTTCTACAAAACCAGCGACCAAACCTCATACTTAGGCCCGACAAAGCATGCACGCTTTACCTGTAGAGGATGAGCCCGTAAGTCGCAGCCAGGGCAGCTTCACTCTTCTTCTTCTTCTTCTTCTTCTTCTTCAAAGCTAGCGACCAAACCACATACTTAGGCTAGATCATACTTAGGCTCGACAAAGCATGCGCGCTTTACCTGTAGAGGATGAGCCCGTGGGTCGCAGCCAGGGCAGCATCACTCTTCTGCTTCTTCAAAGCTAGCGACCAAACCACATACTAAGGCTAGACCATACTTAGGCTCGACAAAGCATGCGCGCTTTACCTGTAGAGGATGAGCCCGTGGGTCGCAGCCAGGGCAGGATCTTCCCGCCACTGCCATCACCACTGCTGTTAGCAGTGTGCTGGCGAGAGGCATATGCCTGCGTGTGTTGTGTACGTGGTGCGTGTGTATCCACATGCAGCATGCTTGCATGTTCAATGGTCCGCACGTCCACAAAAATGGTAACAGTTAGCTCAAGCTTGACACCCGTCTTCAATCACTTTCATTCACACTTCAACACACTCTTGATCTTACACCCATTCACACACAAACGCACAATAGCACCCACACCTGCATTAACACCCAATTACACCCAGACCCACCCACACCTGCACTTACACTCATTCACACACACAAGCACCCAAACCTGCACTTTTGCCCATTCACCCTCAAACAAACCTGCACCTGCACTTACAGAAGGGCACCCACCCCTGCACACACATGAACACCCTCACCCTGCCTGCACATTCACAGAGGCGCACACACTCACGACAAATCACGGTGCCAGCTAGAAATTGGATATTGAGCGTGAGCTAAACCTCATAATACCATAGATCACATTGTATGTCCTAGGGAATTCTGATCACACAATTTGTTTGTGCAATTAAGCAAGACAACACACATGTGCACGCACACACGTACACTTGCACACACACACACACACACACGCACACACACATGCACACCCACCTGCAAATGGTCCATGGTGAGCTCAAACCTCCTCTCCCCTGTGACCGGTGCACGTTGCAGCGTCAGCAGTGCGGAGTCAGTGGACAGCAGCAGAGCGCCTGGGCAGTTCTCTGGGAGAAGGCAGATCTGCGCGCGTTTGCGTGTGTGTGTGCGTGTGTGTGCGTGTGTGTGTGTGTTTGCTTTATGTGTGTGCGTATTAGTGTGTGTGTGTGTGTGTGTGTGTGTGTGTGTGTGTGTTTGCTTTATGTGTGTGCATATGTGTGATGGGTGTTGTGTGTGTATTTTAATCTTATAATCTTATACTTTTGTGAGGGTGAGCCATGCGGTCTTCAAACTGCAACAGTACGCCCAAGCTCTTCTGGGATTGAGTCGGTGCTCAGTCCTCCAGCACCGAGTGCTATCCTATCCTATAGCAAAGCTGTGAAACACACACACACACACACACGATAACCTCCTGAGCCAAGACAGCGCCCCCACCTGCAGCCACATGAACTCAATCTCCAGCACCGAGTGCTGTCCTATAGAAAAATTTTATGTGAAACACACACACACACACACAGACAGACACACACACGCACACACACGATAAAGTCCTGAGCCAAGACAGCGCCCCCACCTGCAGCCGCTTGAATTCAACCTCCAGCACCGAGTGCTGTCCTATAGCAAAAATTTGTGAAACACACACACACAATCACACACACAGACAGACACACACGCACACACACACGCACACACACACACACACACACACACACACACACACAATAACGTCCTGAGCCAAGACAGCGCCCCCACCTGCAGCCGCTTAAACTCAACCTCCAGCACCAATTGCAGCCCTTCCGCCGCCCTTTTAAAGCTGTCGCTGTGCTTGAGGCTCTTGTCTCCGCTGCTGCTGGTGTGATTCAGGCTCCTATAGGGGAAGGAAGGAGTAGCACACAACTAGGGTTGGCCAGGAAAGCGTACGGGTCATGGACTTCCCAAATGGTCACACACACACACCACAAGTACCTTACACTTGTCCTCTTCCAGCTGTTGCTCTGAATGCATAATTTGGACGGGACACACACACACACCTACACCCACACACAAGTGTGTCGTTATCTCTTTCCTCAACAGGCGCGAATTCACCCACCCTCTCCCCCACCTTAACCCACACCAACAAACGCAGCCAAATCCACGTCCACGTCAACGCCCGCACCGACTCACATCCACACCCACAACCACATCCACATCCCCACGCTCACGCCCACGTCCACGCCCGAACCCTCTCAAACCTACACCCACACGCCAACGCCCAAGCTCACGGCCACGCCCACGCCCACGCCCACAATCACGCCCACGCCCACACCCACGCCCACACCCACGCCCACGCCCACGCCCACACCCACACACCCACATCCACACACCCACGCCCACACACCCACGCCCACACCCACGCTCACGCCCACGCCCACGCCCACGCCCACACCCACACCCACACCCACACCCACACCCACACCCACACCCACACCCACACCCACACCCACACCCACACCCACACCTACGCCCACGCCCACGCCCACGCCCACGCCACACCCACACCCACACCCACGACCACGCCTACGCCCACGCCCACACCCACACGCCAACACCCACGCCCACGCCCACACCCACACCCACGACCACGCCTACGCCCACACCCACACGCCAACACCCACGCCCACACGCCAAAACCCACGCCCACACCCACGCCCACGCCCACGCCCACACCCACGCCCATGGTCACCCACCTGCTGCCTGCACTGAGTTGGCGAGGCAGGCTGTTCAGGGTTTGGGGCGGGTGGTTAGGGGAGGGGGCTGCCGTGAGGGCAGAGGGGGACGTCTCAGGAATCTGTGTGTCCTCCCCTTCATCATCTGTAGCTCCTCCCAAGGCTCCGGCGGCAGACACATGTAAGCCTGCAGGTATATGGTACGACAATGAACACGTTGACATCAGACAGTGTGCGTGCACTTCCATGTGTGTGTGTGTGTGTTTTCCTCCTCATCTGTAGCTTCCCCCAAGGCTTTGATGACAGACACATGAGAGCTGCTCCAAGTCCAGAAGTAGGATTTGCCAAGGTTTAGGGTTTAGAGTTTGCCAAGGGTTTAGAATTTAGGGTTTGCCATGAACATACATGCGTATGTATTTACTATTTACGTCGGAACTAATTTTTACATTCCTAGCAACAAAATTTGCGTACACGCGGTCATCTATGGTGTGCATAGATGAGCACGTCTACAAATTAGGTACAACGTAGATACATAAGCATGTATGGTCATGGTTTGGTTCTGGTCAATCCTAGAAAGAAAATCACAAGGCAGCGACGACAGTCCAGTTGAGGTGTGCTTGGGTTGGTCGGACTGCCATTTACGTACGCTATAAAAGTGAAGAAAAGAAAAACTACGCAGGCAGTGGGGTATACCACCACACCACACAATTTAAAGAAAAGGAGCCACTTTGGTACCGGGTACCGTAGAACTCCTCCAACACAATGGAAAACGAAAAGGTCAATGGGCATCAGGAGGAATTTGGTCTTGTATTGTACAGGGAGTTCTATAGCAGAAAAAAACAAGACTTGACCGCGGTTGGTGTACAACAACGGTTCTGGCGAGCCCAAGATACATTTACCACTTACAACCTGACATTCTGTGACTTGCAGAAGGACCTGGCATCAGACATACACCGTACGTCCATGGATCCACCGCCCCCCTGGAACGGAGTAAATATTTCACAATTAAAATGTGCAACCGCCCCCCCTCAAATAAACATTTTACAGTCTTTCACTGCAACCGCCCCCCTCCCGCTGGAACTTCCCGACGGGTGCAACGGGCAGGCAGGGCTGGGGCTGGGGCTGGGGCTGGGGGTGCAGGGGCAGGGGCAGGCGGAGCTGGGGCTGGGAAGTCAGGGAGTGCTGGGAAGGCTTCCTGACCACTCATCGCTCGCAATGCTCAAAAACGTTGATTTCCGCTATCGCCCCACAACCGCCCGCCCTTTAGAAATGAATAAACATTAAACCACCACCCCGTCACCGCCCCCACCAAAAAACAAAGATTAGGAGGCGGTGATATACTTTTCGTACGGTTGAAAATAACGTTTTCTTACCCAGTGCACACAGCCGTAAGTAAATCAACTTAAGAGCCTCAGACTCTGCTCCACCTGCCCATTTTTTTGTGAGCATCCACAACAGTGACTTCATGAGCAAGGTCGCAAACGCAGCACAGGCATTCTGTGCTCCTCAGTTATGACCACACCTTTCTGCTTTTTGTGTGCATCCACGAGTTGCAGCAGTAGGGCCTCTTCATCCATTAGCAAAGCCTCTGCATGCGTATACATGTGTGTGTGTGTTGTGTGTGTGTGTGTGTGTGTGTGTGTGTGCAAGTATACCTGTGTAGACACATTATATGTGCATACGCGTGCGTGTGTGATCGAACGTCCATGTACATGTGTGCTCATGCACGCGTATGTGCTAGTGTGCATGTGTGTACGCTTTAATCAAGAATTTGTGTACATGCATGTTAACGATCATAAATTTGTGTACATGTATGTTAACATATAAGCTTGTGGGTGCATGTGTGTGCGCGTCACTCAAAAACCCACCTTTTATAACACGCTTCTGTGTGCAAGTGACACTTTGATCTCACTCCCCCCCCACCCCCCTATATACACCACAAAACAACACACATGCATACAAGCATACATCCACATGAAGTGACAACGGCAGAATGCACGCCCCCTCCACCACCACCCACACACAACACACACCTCGATCTGGCTCTTGCTTACGGCCCATCGTGCGCATCCTGGCCATACTC
>Ga0307968_1001659_pt1:0-5000 | contig 18297 bp, 22 predicted proteins | sample OrgLakmetagen650_FD_201834 | JGI IMG/M metagenome (GOLD analysis project Ga0307968, IMG submission 201834) | Saline water microbial communities from Organic Lake, Antarctica - #650 | ecosystem: Environmental > Aquatic > Non-marine Saline and Alkaline > Saline | place: Antarctica: Organic...
CCCTCTCTCTCTCTCTCTCTCTCTCTCTCTCTTTTTCCCTGTGTGTGTCATGTGGCCTGGAAACCAGCGTAACTTCTAGTGGTTCCACAACCTTGCATGATGCTCCCGCATCAGTGAAATTCCATCAGTGAACTGTTAATTCACAGCTGAAGGCGGCTTGTCCCTTCTTACTTCACTTTCATCAGGTGCTAGCCAAGTACCTCCATTTCTTTGATAGCCGCATCAGTCAAAAGCTGCATCAGGATTTGACAGACAAACACGTTTGTTTCCCGTTTAATTTTCTAGCAGGGTGCTTCCGCTTCAGTGTAGTCGGCATCAGCATTTGACAAACAAACACGTCCGTTATCTGTTTTATTTCTAGCAGTCTGCTCCTGCATCAGTGCAGACGGCATCAGCATTTGACAGGCAAGCACCTCCGTTTTCCTTTTTATTTCTAGCAGGCTGCTCCTGCATCAGTGCAGACAGCACATTTGACGACAAACACCTCCGTTTTCCGTGCTCTTTCTTTTCTAGGTGCTGGTGCTCCCGCATTAGTGCAGACAACATCAGCATTTGACAAACAAGCACCTCCGTTTTCCGTGCTCTTTCTTTTCCAGGTGCTGGTGCTAGCAGGCTGCTCCCGCATCAGTGCAGACGGCATCAGGGCCTTCTTGGACTACCCCAAAGTCAAGCAGAGCCTGCTCTTCCTTGACGTGTCAAGATGCATACGCATCACACGTGCTGCGCTAGTGCTGCCTCCCACGGTGTGTGTGTGTGTGTGTTTGTGTGTGTGTGAGTATGTGTCAGATGCATACGCATCACACGTGCTGCGCTAGTGCTGCCTCCCACGGTGTGTGTGTGTGTGTGAAATTGTCATTGTGGCGTTGTATTCAAGCCATTGACGCTGCGTTTGTGTGCTTGACACCAATGCATGAAGAGCACGTAATGTGTGTGTGTGTGTGCGTGTATGTGTGTGTGTATGTATGTACCATTGCGTTTGTGTGTGTTTACCATTGCGTTTGTGTGTCTGACACCAATGCATGAAGAGCATGTAATTTGTGTGTGTGTGTGTGTGTGTGTCTGTGTGTGTGTACCATTGCGTTTGTGTGTGTTTACCATTGCGTTTGTGTGTCTGACACCGATGCATGAAGAGCACATAATTTGTGTTGCGTTTAGAGGGGCTGGCATAGCACCAGCCTACTTGTTGCTGTTAGTGGTTGTCATAGCACCAGCCTACTTGTTGCTTTTAGTGGCTGTCATATAACCAGCCTACCTGTTGCTGTTAGTGGTTGTCATTTGTCATAGTACCATTGCATTCAAGCCTACGTGTTGCCGAAGCTTGGCCGTTTTTTTTCTGCCCATTTTTTGGGCACTCCCCACCTCTGCGGAAATTGGAGTGTGGTTGGACTAGCGTATGTTCGATAACAAACTTGTGTCTGCATGATTGGTAAGAAGAGGTCAGTAGCAAGCATGTGTCTGCATAGAAATTCGTGAAAATGTATGTGTCTGCATAGTAAATTGATAACAAGAGGTCAGTAGCAAGCATGTGTCTGCACAGTAAATCAGTAACAAGCATGTGTCTGCATAGCAAGTGTAAAAAGTGTGTGTCTGCATAGTAAATCGATAACAACAGGTCGGTAGCAAGCTTTTGTCTGCATAAAAATTCGGGAAAAAGTATGTGTCTGCATAGTAAATCAATAACAAGAGGTCGGCAGCAAGCATGTGTCTGCATAGTAAATCAGTAAAAAGTATGTGTCTGCATAGTAGATCGGTAGCAAGAGATCAGTAGCAAGCATGTGTCTGCATAGTATGTCGGTAACAAGTACGTGTCTGCATATACCGTCATGTACCATTGCAGTCGAGCTTACGTGCCTGAGTTTGTGTCTGCATGATCGATAACAAAAGCTTGGTGACTTGTTTGTGTCTGCATGTACCATCATGTACCATTGCAGTCGAGCTTACGTGCCTGCGTTGCTCATAATTATTGCAGTCGAGCTTACGTGCCTGCGTTGCTCATAATTATTGCAGTCAAGCTTACGTGTCCTCAAGGCAGCGAGCTGTGCCAACCTTCATGAGGTGGTCATGCAGCTGCCCCTCAGCAGCCCCCTGCAAGAGCTGTGGCTTAACAACTGCAAGTGGGTGTGTTGTGTGATACGGGGTTGGGGTGGATACACATACACACACACACACACACACTCTCTCTCTGTTCACACACAAACACACTCACACACACTGTCCACACACACTCTCTCTGTTCACACATACACACACACACATTCTGTTCACACACAAACACACACACATTATGTACACACACACACACACACACATGCACACACACACTGTCCACACACAGAGCCCTGACCAAGCTGCACATCGTAGCACCGTCGTTGACACTTCTGCATGTGGGAGGGTGCAAGGCACTGCGCCAAGTCCACCTCCGCACACCTAAATTGTCGCAGCTGATGGCAAACTTGCTGTTCAGGTGTGTGCGTTGTGCGCCTTCTGGTAGGGTTTTGTGTAGCCTGGCAGGGTTTTGCGCTGCCTGGCTAGGAATTGCAGGGTTTTGCGCTGCTGGCTAGGAATTGCAGGGGTTTGCGCTGCTGGCTAGGAATTGCAGGGGTTTGCTCTGCCTGGATAAGATTTTGCACTGTCTGGCCAATTTGCAGGACCATCAGGCGCAAATTTTCTTTGCTCTGCCTATCCAGAAAGACCGAAATGAAGAATGACAAGTGGGTGTGATCCTACGGATCACAAAAAAAGGGGCGGAGCCTGCGCTGCAACCTGCATTGAAGTTGTACTCATTGTAGTGAGAGCAATACAAAGCGAAGCCTGCGCTGCAACGTGCATTCAAGTTGTACTCAATGAAGTGAGAGCAATTTAGGGCAGAGCCTGCGCTGCAACCTGCATTGAAGTTGTACTCAATGTATGACAGCAATTCAGGGGGGGCTGCGCTCCCTCTGTACCCCACTGCTCCTGTTCAACCATTTCTGAGATGGCAGCCTGGTCTTTGCAATGAAGAGCGGCATTCAAATGAGTTAGACAATTCAGGGGGGGCTGCGCCCCCCCTGCACCCCCCCCGCTCTTGCGTTTGCAGTCCCTGTCATACCATACCGTGTCTGAAGCTGTGTGACCTGTGCAGCGTCGTCTCTTACCCTAAGGATTTCCGGTCCCCATGGAAGTGGTGTGCCGGAAGCTGCAGCCTGAGTAACCGCACGGGTTGCCCCACAAAATCACAACTTCTACATTCGATGATCATTTATTAATTTTATTGAAACACATTTCGCCCATCGCCCATAGCAACACCTCCCATGCGAGTGTGTTTGACCGCACACCCGAGGGCATGGCTGGAATCAGCGCAAAATCAGCTTTCTGGCTGTGCCATTCTTATGGCGTGAAGTGGCATGGGTGGCTCAAAGCTTTATTCTTTCAGCGTGGTGACTCAGCAAGTGGAATGAATCTAAGGGGTACTACGCCCTGGGGGGCTCCGCCCCAAAAAGGGGCTCGGTTGTGATTTTTTGCCCCGTGCACACGTTCAAACTTTCGCCACTGAGAGCACACTTTTGCTGTCTGGGTCACAATACCGGCTTTCAAAGTGGCTCCCATTTTCTTTTATAGTTTGGGGGAATAGCTTTTAAAACCCCGGCTCCAAAGTGACGCCCTTTCTTATTTGATGTGAATTGTATAGGGTTGGCCAGAACCGTTAAAATACACTATATATGACCATAATTTGGTGATTTTACTGCATACACTGAAATATATATGCCGTTCTGGCCAACCCTAGAAATGTAGAGAATATACCATGTAATGGGGGAGTGGCTTTCGCTGCCATTTTTTATCTTTTAACATTGTTAAGATGTGTGTGTGTATGTGTGTGTGATGCACTTTCTGGAAGGGTTGTAGGGTCCTAATGCACAAAGATGCTCTCAGACATCATGTGCTCTGAGAGATCATGTGAGATAACGTGCTCGGAGAGATCATAATGATTTTCGTCATATTGAGATATGAGAGACCATGTGCTATGAGAGGTCATTTGAGATAACGTACTCTGAGAGATCAAAATGAATTTTTTCATAGTGAGATCATGTGCTCTGAGAGGTCATGAGACGTGTCCCCTCCAGAAGGGGAGTGTGTAATCCCCTGTGCCTATTCCACCTGCACACATCCACCTACACATATCCACCTACACACATACACACATACACCTACACACATACACACATCCACCTACATGCATTCACACATCCACCTACACACATCCACCTACACACATCCACCTACACACATACACCTACACACATACACACATACACCTACACGCATTCACGCATCCACCTACACACATACACACATCCATTCACACATCCACCTACACATTCATAAATCCACTTACACATTCACACATTCACCTACACACATCCACCTACACATTCACACACCCACCTACACACATCCAGCCAGATGCTGCTGTGTTCTGCTGATTGTGAGCAGTTTGGCTGTGTTTGATGCTTGTGCTTCACGCGGGTGCGGCTGTGAGTCATGCACCGCATGTCTGCTTGTCATATTGTAATTCTTGTGGACATTTTAGAACTTGCGTTACCTGGTGTAGGCTGTCCTTCTTTCCTTTCTCTTACTGCCTGTCAGACCTGGAGCACACAAAAAAATATTCTGGTCTAAGCTGTTCTTCTGCCCTTTCTCTTACAGCCTGCTACATCATCCTGGCATCCGCTACGGATCACACAAAGTCGTTGGTTCGATCACAAAGTCGTTGGTTCGATCACAAAGTCGTTGGTTCAATCACAAAGTCGTTGGTTCAATCACAAAGTCGTTGATTCGATCACAAAGTGTCACAATAATTTGAAGTAGACGTGCCTTGAATATTCGTGAGACGCGATGTTATTTTGACTATTTTTCTTCGTATTTTCTTCGTATATTTCTTTACTTCTGATTTGAGCGAAACTCGATGTCAGACTTGATCCCACAAAAACATATTCTGGTGTAGGCTGTCCTTCTTTCCCTTT
>Ga0307968_1001659_pt1:10000-18297 | contig 18297 bp, 22 predicted proteins | sample OrgLakmetagen650_FD_201834 | JGI IMG/M metagenome (GOLD analysis project Ga0307968, IMG submission 201834) | Saline water microbial communities from Organic Lake, Antarctica - #650 | ecosystem: Environmental > Aquatic > Non-marine Saline and Alkaline > Saline | place: Antarctica...
GCTTCGTGGGCTGCGACCGGCTACCGCTTGGAATCGTCATGAAGTTGCGAGTGTTAAAACAGGCTGCTGTCCAGGCGCAGCAGGCGAATTGAATAGATTTAGAGTTGGCCACAAACGTTTACCCATGCACCTTGTTCTGGACATGTTGTGTGTTTGAAGATTTCCGTGTCTTGACTTAACTTCTTTTACTAATGCTATTTAGTAGCACCACTGCTAAATAACTTTTACTGTCCGTGTATGCTTTTTGAAAAGATTGCACAGTTCTTTTTTGAGTTTATAGATAAAGCCATCAGTAAACACGTGTGACTGCTAGGCTGGAAAGGTTATACCAGTTTAAACACTGGTCCAAGAGCAACGTCGAATGGTGTAGCACTTTATTAGTAGTGCGATTGGTGCTGTGGAGGGGTGCTGGCTGCTGCAATCTCCCTCTCTGCAGGCTATTGTTCCTGACTTTCAATGGTTATAATGGGGGTGACCTTCAGCTAGGTTGCTTGGCTGATTGGCTGCTGACTGGCCTCGGCCTGCCACATATAAATGAAGAAAGAAAGGGAAACAGTCTATTGTTCTGCTGAGAAAGGAATGTATGGTTGTTCACCTGTTGAAAAGTAAGAGTCTACACTGGAAGTCACCAGCGTGCATTAAGGAAAGGCTCTCAACTAGTGCTCACACTAGCCAGAGCCCCACCAAAAAACTAAAAAAGAGAAGCAAGAGACTAATTAGGATCCGGCGGGTTGTCAGCCATGCAATCCGGCCTGCGCCTAGCCCTCCTGAATCCGGCCGCTCGGCCAGCTTGAATCCGGCCGCTCAGCCAGTCTGAATCCGGCCGCTCGGCCAGTAACCCCTCATCAGATCCCCCATTATCACTGTTTTTGTTAAGGTGTATTTTGTGTCTTGTTTTTGTAATCTTGTTTAAGCTTAGTGCAGTTTAGTAGCTGGTTGGTGCACTTTGTGCGTGGGGACGAGTTCAGTAGAGGAAATATGGTGTATTGATTGTAGATTGTGCCCTTGACTCCAAGAAGTATAACAGTATAACATGAAGTGTGACTTTGTTGTTTCGAGAGCGAGATGCCTCGGAGGCTCCATGTTCGTAGACGCTGGATAAGGGGTTGATGCTGCCTGGTTGTGCGCTTTTTCTAATGTCTGTTGCGGGTTTATGTCTGAGCAGAATTTGAATTGTACAAGATGTGTGTCTCTGTCCCTAGTGGGAATCTGTTTGGGATTCAAATGCCTGCCGCTTCCCTCAATGGGCATAACTAACACACCATCTGGACGGCTTTGATGTCTAGTTGAAAGGTTTTGTTGTGTTGGGAAAACCCAGTCAGGAATGATTCTTTCAATGTCATCGGGGGGTTCAATGATAAGGTCAGATAATTTTTCACTGTTACAAGCATCCATTGTAACAATTGCTAAACCCAGCTTGCCTTTACTGATCTCTTCACCACAGATGCTAACTGCGTGGGGGTGTCGGTTTATGTGCATTCTCTTCAGAGTATGATTGTTGCACCTAAGAAGCATGTGTGGAGCACGCACTGTCTGATCCTCCGCACAGAGGGCATTTGGCAGGCCCTGTCGTATGGCTAAACCGTTTGGTGTGCTTGTCTGTGTGAATCGTATCCGTCCTGTACTTAAGGACTTGTCCCTGCTCCTTAAAGGTCACATTTGGCATGGACCAGAAAGTGTTACTGAGTTCTTGAGCAAGGGGCTTTGCACTAGCTGGGTTGCTGTGCGTGTGCGAGAGTCGGGCTGTGCTGCACGCTCGGGCGTATCATGCAATTTTTGCCAGAGCTTGTAAAGCAGTGTATCTGTGTTAGCTTCACCAAGGTAATGTTGGGCGTGCATGTGATGTTTTAGTTTGTCTTGCAGGTTAGTCAAAACTCGTAGCTCTTCTGCATGGGAGCCAACGTTGTTTGGAGCGCTTAGCCAGAACAGGTCGTAAAAGAGGTCAGTAGCTGGCGGGAAGGAAACGTAAGAAATTTGATTGACTGCTGCTTTGTGTGCTAGGTGGTCTGCACCCTCATTGTCAATAATACCAGAGTGAGATTTCACTTTGTAGAAAGTGACAGTGGATGGTGAGGATTGGATTAAATTTACAATGTCCTTGTAGTTCCCTGTGCAAGTGGTGGAGTACAGCCATTGGGTTCAATAGCTGTTTTCTAATCTAAAAGAGGGATGAGGTACTGTCTGTAGCAATTTCAGTGTGGCCTTTTTGTACCGCTACTAGCACAGCTGCAAGTTCAACTCTATTGATGGTGAGTGTGGGCCGCTGCATCCAGAATTGATACTGATGGTATCACTGTAACCAGTGTCTGTAGTGTGGGTGAAGATGCCCGCGCCTAAAAATTTCTGCTTGGTGATCTCATAGTCCATAGCACTATCATCGATGTAAGTGATTGATTTCCAGTTTTGTACTTTGGGAATGTGTGGGCTCTTGTACTGGTTGGCGTTTGTGTTATGAAGCATTTGCCACTGGCTGATGTTAGCAGCAATGGAAGTATCTGGGTGTAGGAGTTGAAATCTCCTTTTCTGCTTGTTCTATTGATTCTTGTTGTGCTGAGGCTGGGGTGGAGCGTCTAACCAAGCTTCTGTAGGTTTTTAAGAGCATGCTGTCTGCAGAAAACTTGGCTAGAACGCATGCATGCTCAGGGTAGTCGTTTATCCAAGTCATGTACCCGTTCTTATTCCAACCAAGCCAATCAGGGAGGAGTAGGAATGTTGCTGTAGCTTCTTGAGTGCTTCTGGAGTTTGTTGATTGATATGCATGTCCCACAAGTGAATGCAGAAGGTAGTCGCAATAAATCGGGTGGCAAAAGGAGAAGCCTCTGAAATTAGTGTCAAAAGCATTAGTGCTTGCCCCAAATACTGTGTCTCTGGTATTTTCGCTCCAGTAGGCTTGGTAACTATTGTCAAAATCTAGGGGGCTAGCAAACTTTTGCTTGGTTACTAGTGCCCTTTTTGGAGAGAGGTCGTAATGTGCCTCGGGGTGCAGTACGTATTGGAATCTCTTGCCTTTTTACCAATGTTGTGAAGTGAGCTCATTTGAAGTAAATACCTTTATAGCAGACCTACAATTTCAGTTGCCGCGTCTTGCACAGGTGGTTGTGTAGTACTGTGTAGACCAATCCGTTTAAATTGGTTGTAAGCATGTAGCAAAATGTTGAGACGTTCTAGGGATAGCATGCCTGTGCACTTGCCGTGGATGTCATACGCACAGACTGCTTGACAGGTTCTGTGTTCAGGGATTTAAGTGCTAGTATAAGCCTAGTATAAGCCTAAGTGCTAGTATAAGCATATTCATAGCTATCTGCATAAGCTTTGAAGTCAGGGTTGGCTAAGAGCAGTTCTGCTGCTGCTTCCCATGTGGGTTGCCAGATCACTTTTATCATTTCTTTTCTTCTGCATAAGATTTCTGGTGTCCTTTTCCGCTTGGGTTAGGTCAGTACAGGCTGGGCAGTGCCAGTCTTCAATATTTTCTGCGGCTTGTCTTGCAGTGTGTGAGCAAGCATTCAGGTCGGTCAGACATTCCAATGGTAGGTGCGTTGGCACGTATCATATTGTGGCATATCCTCGTAGTTTTCTTTTCTTTATGGATGCTCTTGGCTGACCGGGATCCAGCAAATTTGGTAGCAATCGTCTACCTGTTAGCTTCTTGGAAAGGGCTCTGATTTTGCTGCTTTCAGCCCTGTGCTCTGGAACAAGTGTAATGCCCATTCTTCAATAGTAACAGGTTGTAATTGGATTTTGTATTGCGCCTGTGAAGTTGCGTTGGTGTTACGATTAAGTTTGCTATTTGCTGCCAGTCCAACACCTCCCGGATTTGATAATCATACTTAAAAATTGTGTTACAGGCCTTGACATTGCCATAAAAAGCCGCATTGTTATGTTTATGATGCCATATTTTAGTTGCCGCAGTCTCACTTGGTTGCAGAGGCTCTGGAGAGTTAGGTAGTGAATCAGTGGGAACTTTAGTGAGCTCCATGAAGTGGATGGGATTCCTCTTCTGCCTTTTGTTAGGTTGTGATGGGGGGTTGTTGTCGGTTCGTGTTTGGTGGGAAGGAGTATTGGGTTGTGTGTTGGAGCAGCCTGGATCATGTCTATTCATTCTGTCTGCCTCTGAATTGTGTGTCTTGTTCTCCTTGTGGAGACTGTTTGCTGAGCAGGAGATTGGATCTGTTGGCGTTGCAAAACCTGTACGTCTGACCAGGCCCATCCTATGGGAGTGTAAGCCTTAACTGCATCTAGAGCAGTAGCAAATGCTTTTCCTAACCCTTTCTTCTTTGTTAGGTGTCGTGTCCTTGTTTTTATGTAAGTCACTGATGAGCTGGGGGGTTATATTCTCTGAGTTCAACAGAGAAGCAAGCCTGTTCATTGCAATAATTTGTCATTGCAATAATTTTGCTGCCAAACTTGAATTTGAAGTTGTTGCCATTTAGTATGTGTGTGCCGTCTAGGCTAAGTAGCCCTGAAAGGCTGGAGATCCCGGAGTCCATAAGAGAGAATGCAATGTGTTTGATTAGGGTTTCCAGAGTAGGCAGGTTGAATGTCCAGAGTGCTTTTGAAATACTGTCGAAACTTTCTGTAAGAATGGGTCGTCCTTGGAGTGTGAGACGCAAATTGCTATAATGGATGCTAACGTACTGCCGTGCTCTTAACATATATTTATATTGTAAATGCTTTTGAAGGTACTTTGGTGTTTGACACTGAGGTCCCAAGTGGCCTTGTGCTGCAGCTTTTAGTTGCGGAGTTTGATGGTCGAGGAGAGCTTTGGTGAGCCTACCATGCTTTGCCTTATTGCTCAGGCTAGTGATAAGTGCAAGGGCATTTCTGTAGTGGTATTCAATTCTCAAGGAAAAGTCAAGCCGTAGTGTAATTTATCTTCTCGGAGCTGTGCAGTTGAAGTGCACATCCATAGCTTATACTAGCTTTTTGTGGCTGCTAAAATTTGTGTGTCCCATTGATTTAGGACACTTAGGGAGCAGGGGTAAACTGGAAAAGAGATACTTTTTCCTTGTAAGTCAGAATAGTTTTACTAGCTTTCCAATCCTTTGGGATTATCCCTGTTGCCCACATAATTATGAGCAGCTTGTGTATTGTTTGGTATTCTAGAAGAATGGCTTTCAAGAGCTCGTTAACAATACCACCAGGGCCAGGGGCTTTGTAATTTGTAAGCGATTTAAGGCATTCCTGGAAGTTGCACGAATCTAGGATAGAACTGTGCAGCCAGGTCTTTCTGTGTTGGTGTTTGTCTCTACCCTAGTTACAGGGGGTTCAAGTTTGTGTCGATCATAGCATTGGCTGCTCGTCCAAGGGTAGTTACGGGCAGCATCAGGATCTGTAGACAGGTAGTTTCCTGTTTAAATCGATGGGGATTCCATGCTTTTAGTGGAACTTTTTTCACTCGGTTCAGTTTGCACTGTGTTGGATGCTGGGTCCATAAGAGCTTGGGTATCAGAGTGTTGTTCTATTTCCCCCACCAGGATTTCTTGGTTTGCCTGAGCTGGCTGCTTCGATATTTTCTTTTGTTTCTATTTCTTAATTGATTTGGAACCGTGTCCTTCGTCAATTTTATAGATTTCTTGTTTTATAGCATCGTGCTTGTCTTTAATTTGTTGTGTCAGTGTCCTCCCTTCGATCTGGGGATGGCTGATGTCTTGGCTAACTAAGGTATACACTTGGGTGGGTGAGTGCTTGGTAAACATTGCGGCTAGCGTTCATTACTTCATCCAAATCCATGGCAGTTTGAAAGTGTTGTCCTTGCTTCATTAAGAAGCGTAGGTGTTTTATGTTTGTTACATAAGATCTTCCGCAACTTGTTTATTTTTCTTGGTTTAGAGTGGGTTTGCCAGTGGTTTAGGTTTTTGTAGCACACTTTTGGAGTGCAGTCTTGTGGCATTCATTTATGAGGTTCACAACTTTGTCTGCCATGTTTTCTGCACAGATAGTTGCTGGGGATCCTTGAAAGTGTGTCAACCTATTTGGTAGTTTGGGACACTTATCTTCCAGCCGCGCAAGGTGCCTTTGTGCTGCGTCATGCATAGTTTTTAATAATGGCAGGGGTTCTGCATGTTGGATGGTGGGCTGATAGGTAGGATCTTTAAGGGCGCACTGCAATTTTTCTTGGTCACATTTTTAATTAGGCGGAGCACCAGGACCTTCTCTCTTTTAGTTGCCGGTGCTTGCTGCTGGATGTTCTTGACTGCAACCCCAAAAAAGGAGAGGGGGATGTTTGCTATGAGAGGAATGTGGTCGCTGTGTTTGCAACCTCTGTCATCTGGGTAGCAAAACAGCTCAGGGTGTCTTTGGTTTTTACAAGCGTTAGGAAGAAGTATGTTATCGAGACAGGTTGTAGGGTGGGAGTTGAGGGCAGACGAGGTGCACATACTAAGGTCTAAGGTCGTTTAGCATGGTTATAGTTTATAACTTATAATCGATAGGTACAAGATGGTTGTCTTGTGTGAATTTTTGGTAGTGGGCATCCTTTCGATAGGAAATATGACTAGATCTGTCATTTTCTTAAAAGGTGGCGTTCATATCCCCTAGGATAATGGGGATACACCTTTGTGAATTGATGACTTGGTTTATATCGAAAGCAATATTGTCTCTTTGTTGGAGCGCTGAGGTTGAGTCTCGGGATGGCCGGCGGGTCCATGTTTTTGCGCAAGCAAATTAAGGTACCTGCACTGTGGGGTGGGCACTGCCATGAGTACTCTTTCAACTAGGGGTACAGCCAGGCCGGCGGGTCTATATTACTACTAATTCTTGTTTCTGTGAACGAGATAATACCTGGGTATATATATATGGGTCATGGTGCGCAATGTATTTATGGGTCATATATATGGTGATATGGTGATATATGGGTCATATATATGGTGCGCAATGTATATCTGGGTCATGTTGTGCAATGAGAGCATTAAGGGCGTCTTTGCTTTTGTACATGCCCTTCACGTTGATGGTGATTGCTTTAAGGCTGGATATTAGGCCATCTGGCCTGTTTGTGGGGTTTATTTCTGGTGTATGGTCACCTGATTCATCTTTTCTGGGTTGGTAGTAGTTCCGTGGGCCCATAGGCCCTTCAGGCTTAGTTTCACTGCAGCTCCCTCCCTAGCGTGTCTACCTCCTTGATCAAGATATATGTTGGCCTGCTTACCCTTGCTCTCGGCTCCTTGCAGAATAACCCACTGTTGTTATCTAAAACTTTAGCTCACTGTACTCCTTTCGTCTCCCTGGTATAGGCTGGTAATGTTGAGAGTGACGTGTTGGTGCAGCTGCGTTGTATGTAGGAGAACATCTCTTCTCTTTGGGTTGTGTTGGAGTTGGTTTTGGCGCACCAGTCATCGCAATGGCTTAATTGCTGTTATCCTGTCTAACTCTTAGCTTCCCTAGTTTTTTATGATGAGTGCCTCGCGGTGGTGTAGCTAGACGTGCCCTCGGCCCGTTGCCCTTTAACTCTTTACTAGCCCTGTCTTCCTAAACTTTCTTGTTCTTTTTACGTGGGCACCAAGGTGCGCAGGCTTTCCTTCCTTCTTTCTTTCCCGTGCTTGACCTTCTCGTATACGTTTTGCCCTTTTTCTCATCAACCTGGTTGTCCCCCCTACTTTCTGTTATTGCTTCCACCCTGCCTCTCTTGCTCCCTTATTATTTATCAACTTTCGGTTTGTTTCAACCTCAAAGTAGGAAGTTTGCCATCATAAAAAAAAGGATTGATAAGTGGCCAGTTTGTTGTTGTGCGTGTTGGGGTCCACCAACTCAGCGTTTCTCCAAAACCTCTCATCCTATGCTTCAAATCTGCAGTAAACTCTTGCATGGGAATAGCACGCCCAGTTTAAACAGCTCGTACATACGACTCACACCCAAGCAGTCCTTGGAAGGTGCTCTGCAATTGAGCAGTCCAGCATGCACTTAAATAGCTGTAAGTTGAGATCAGCAAAAAGCACCCTTCTTCCCTGACTGCTAGGTGCAGGCTTTTCCTTTGGATAGGGGCGGGATTGTGTTCTCAGGGGTGCCGGGGAGCTTTCACAAAAAAAGGAGGTGCAACCAACAATGCTCACAGTAGAATTGATGGTGGGAGAGTGCTTGCTGTAAATGCGTCTTGCCAGGCTGCCTGAAGGGCAGGTACTCGACGCATGCAGTTGCTAGCCTTTACATACAATTCATCAATCAGTCTGATGCCGTAGGAGTAGCTGATTTTGCGGACAAATGCCTTGCTCTGTTTGATCACTGACCTTGTCTTTTTTTCTGGTGTCTTGTTCAGTCTGGCCTCCTTCTCTTCTTGAAGCTGCCTTTTTTTTTTTTGCTATAGC
>Ga0307968_1001663_pt1 | contig 18284 bp, 23 predicted proteins | sample OrgLakmetagen650_FD_201834 | JGI IMG/M metagenome (GOLD analysis project Ga0307968, IMG submission 201834) | Saline water microbial communities from Organic Lake, Antarctica - #650 | ecosystem: Environmental > Aquatic > Non-marine Saline and Alkaline > Saline | place: Antarctica: Organic Lake...
GTGGGAGGAGTGCATACGGAGGTGGGAGGAGTACATACAGAGGTGGGAGGAGTGCATACGGAGGTGGGAGGAGTACATACAGAGGCGGGAGGAGTGCATACGGGGGTGGGAGGAGTGCATACAGAGGTGGGAGGAGTGCATACGGAGGTGGGAGGAGTGCATATGGAGGTGGGAGGAGTGGAGGAGTGCATACAGAGGTTGGAGGAGTTCATACGGAGGTGGGAGGAGTGGAGGAGAGCATACGGAGGTGGGTGGAGTGCATACGGAGGTGAGAGGAGTGCATACGGAGGTGGGAGGAGTGCATACAGAGGTGGGTGGAGTGCATACGAAGGTGGGAGGAGTGCATACGGAGGTGGGAGGGGTGCATACGGAGGTGGGAGGAGTGCATACGGAGGTGGGAGGAGTGCATACGGAGGTGGAAGGAGTGGAGGAGAACATACGGAGGTGGGAGGAGTGCATATGAAGGTGGGAGGAGTGCAGGAGTGCATATGGAGGTTGGGAGGAGTGCAACCTCATCTGGATGGGCCCTGTGTGTGTTGTGTGTGAGATTCTGTGTGGATCGTGAAGATGGTGCTGTAGGACATCTTCCGGGTTTTGCAGGGATGTACAAGATTTGGTTTGGGGGGCAGTGAGTACATTTACGTACGGTATTCCCGTTTCAGAGTTTGCAAAATGTTGGTCCCAGGGACAAGTGCACGCTCCCGCTTAAGATTAAATCCCTGGGAGGAGGCTCAGCCGGACGAGCTGTTTAATAATGTATTATTGTACAGAACGCAGGGGTCAATTACAAAACGCAGGGGTTGTGTACGAAATGCAGGGGTCGTGTACAAAACACAGGGGTACGAAACACAGGGGTCGTTTACGAAACGCAGGGGTCGTGTACGAAACGCAGGGGTCATGTACAAAAAGCAGGGGTCGTGTACGAAATGCAGGGGTCGTACAAAACACAGGGGTCGTGTACGAAACACAGGGGTCGTGTACGAGACGCAGGGGTCGTGTACGAAATGCTCGGGTCGTGTACGAAACGCAGGGGTCGTGTGCGAAACACAGGGGTCGTGTACGAAATGCAGGGGTCGTGTACGAAACACAGGGGTCGTGTACGAACACAGGGGCCGTGTATGAACACAGGCAACCAAAGCCTTGATCCCGTACACGATTGCACGCTCTTGCACAGGATCGAGTTCCTGGAGGCTCAGCGGGACAAGCTGTTCGATGAGCACCTCTCCTTCATGAAGACCAGGGGCAACCTTCGTCCCAGTGGCGCTAAGAATGAGTGGCCGGTGCAGGTAGATTTCGGTGTGATTTGGGTACAGGTTTGGGCTTCTTGTGAAGTCCTGCCTCTGTGAATAGCTATCACGCGGTGTGATTTGGGTACAGGTTTGGGCTTCTTGTGAAGTCCTGCCTCTGTGAATAGCTATCACGGGCAACCTTAGTTCCAGGTAGAGCTTGAAATGAGTGGCTGGTGCAATCGGCTTCAGTGTGTGGTCATAGTGTAGGTTGCACTTTGTGTCAAGTCCTGTCTCTGTGAATAGCAAGCAGGGGCAACCTTAGTTCCAGGTAGAGCCTGAAATGAGTGGCTGGTGCAGTTGACTTCATTGTGTGATTTTAGGTCAGATGAGCACTTTGCAATGAGTCCTGCCTAGTGAGAAACGTCAGGAAATCCCGCCTTTGTGATAAGCCTCAAAGGGTGGGGTTGAGAGCAAGCCGCAGGTGCGTGTTTTTTATGCTGAAGTTATCAGACATCAACATACCTCTCATAAATGTTGGCATACAGCTTGATACGGTTGGACAAGCAAAACCCCAAAGACATTATAAGATCCGCTTACAAATGTTGGCATACAGCTTGATGAGGTCGGGCAAGCAAAACCCAAAGACAATAAAAGATCCGCTTACAAATGTTGGCAAACAGCTTGACAAGGTCGGGCAAGCAAAACCCAAAGACATTAAAAGACATGTGCATAAAAGTTGACATACAGCTTGGTAAGGTCGGGCAAGCAAAACCCAAAGACAATAAAATATCTGCTTACAAATGTTGGCATACAGCTTGACAAGGTCGGACAAGCAAAACCCCAAAGACATTGAAAGATCCGCTTACAAATGTTGGCGTACAGCTTGATGAGGTCGGGCAAGCGAAACCCAAAGACAATAAAAGATATGCTTACAAATTTTGGCATACAGCTTGGTAAGGTCGGGCAGGCACAACCTAAAGACATTAAAAGACATGCGTATAAAAGTTGACATACAGCTTGGTAAGGTCGGGCAAGCAAAACCCCAAGGCATTAAAAGATATGCTTACAAATGTTGACACACAAGCAAAACCCTAAGGCAATAAAAGATCTGCTTACAAATGTTGACATACAGCTTGATAAGGTCGGGCAAGCAAAACCCAAAAGCATGAGTGTTCATGTTCCACATTCATGCCCCATGATACTTAGTGCCTGTGCGTCGGTACTCTCGTGCATTTCCTCACAAGTGCGCCTCTCCCTCCTTATACCACACTTTGGTGCCCCACCCTAACATACGTACGTATGTGTTTCCCTGTTCTCCCTGATTTCCTTGCACAAACCACCTTACAGCATGGCCACAGCACATTTGGTCTGATTATTACCTCCCTGACTTTTTTGCACAGACCACCTCACAGCATTGCCACAGCACATTTGATCTGATTATTATCTCCCAGCAGTGTGTTCCGAGTTGGTTTTGCGCACCACCCTATTGGATATGCATAGGTTGGCCATAATCGTATTTGGTGATTTCCCTGCCATAATTGCCGTACGTACACCGAATGTATATATGACTCTGGCCAATTCTAAATATGCACACAGGCAATGACCATCAACGCTCGGCTGCACACCCTTCTGATCTACGGACACGATGGTTCTGTCTCCCAGGTAAATCCCATGCACATACGCACAAGCATGCACGCACACACACACATGCATGCAGTCACAACCGCGCGAGTACACACAGTACACACATGCACACACTACACACATACACACAGTACACAGTACACACACACATACACAGTAGCGCACATACACACAGTGCACACATGCACACAGTACACACACACACACACACGCACACGTATGACCATAGGTTCCCACCTATGCGCGCTCCGGTGCCTTTGCAATGCACGGCCGCAAGCCCACAGGCTTTGGTCTGTCAGCTTTGCTGGCTGCGCGTGACGCCTTCTCCTCCCATCGTACTTCCGGTAAACACACATTATATGTAGGGAAGGCCAGATCCGTATATATACATCCTATATAGCCGTATATTTGGTGGTTTTTCTGCCAAGAACACCACGTATACACCGTATACATATATGGTTCTGGCCAACCCTGTTAATATAGGGGCTCATTCAAAGCCTTGTATCGTTTCTGTGGGTCTGATGGCTGCGCGTGTTGCGTTAATCTGCTGCCTTCTGGCTGGCGTGATGCATAAATATGCTGTCTGATGGCTGCGCGTGATGCGTTAATCTGCAGCCTGATGGCAGCGCGTGTTGCGTTAATCTGCAGCCTGATGGCTGCGCGTGATGCATAAACCTGCAGCCTGATGGCAGCGCGTGTTGCGTTAATCTGCAGCCTGATGGCTGCGCGTGATGCATAAATGTGCTGCCTGATGGCTGCGCGTGATGCATAAATGTGCTGCCTGATGGCTGCGCGTGATGCGTTAATCTGCTGCCTGATGGCAGCGCGTGATGCATAATTCTGCAGCCTGATGGCTGGCGTGATGCATTAATTTGCAGCCTGATGGCAGCGCGTGTTGCGTTAATCTGCAGCCTGATGGCTGCGCGTGATGCATAAACCTGCAGCCTGATGGCTGGCGTGATGCGTTAATCTGCTGCCTGATGGCAGCACGTGTAGCATAAATCTGCTGTCTGATGGCTGTGCGTGATGCGTTCATATGCAGCCTGATGGCTGCGCGTGATGCATAAATCTGCTGCCTGATGGCTGGCGTGATGCATAAATCTGCTGCCTGATGGCTGCGCGCGATGCGTTAATCTGCAGCCTGATGGCAGCGCGTGATGCATAAATCTGCTGCCTGATGGTAGCGCGTGATGCATAATTCTGCAGCCTGATGGCTGGCGTGATGCATTAATTTGCAGCCTGATGGCAGCGCGTGTTGCGTTAATCTGCAGCCTGATGGCTGCGTGTGATGCATAAATCTGCAGCCTGATGGCTGGCGTGATGCGTTAATCTGCTGCCTGATGGCAGCACGTGTTGCATAAATCTGCTGTCTGATGGCTGGCGTGATGCGTTAATCTGCAGCCTGATGGCAGCGCGTGATGCGTAAATCTGCTGCCTGATGGCTGGCGTGATGCATAAATCTGCAGCCTGATGGTAGCGCGTGATGCATAAATCTGCTGCCTGATGGCTGGCGTGATGCATTTATCTGCAGCCTGATGGCTGGCGTGATGCATTTATCTGCATCTTATTTGCTCCTTTGATGTCCAACAGAGCTTAACTTTTGTATCAGCTGCTGTGCTTTCTATTGAGTAACAATGTGAATGGTTGGTTGCTTTGCTTCAAACATTGGTTGCATTGTTTCAAACATGTGCTTCTATCAGTTTTGCTTGCAATCGCATATGTCGCAGCCGTTTTATTGTAGACGCATGCTCTGGTGCAGGGTTTGGGTTAGGGCTGCACATGCTCTGGTGCAGGGTTAGGGCTGCACATGCTATAAGTCTATAAGGGCTGCATATGGCTCTAAGGGCTGCACATGCTTTAAGGGTTGCACATGGCTCTAAGGGCTGCACATGCTCTGGTGCAGGGTTAGGGCTGCACATGCTATAAGGGCTGCACGTGGCTCTAAGGGCTGCTTATGGCTCTAAGGGCTGCACATGCTTTAAGGGTTACACATGGCTCTAAGGGCTGCACATGCTCTGGTGCAGGGTTAGGGCTGCACATGCTATAAGGGTTGCACATGGCTCTATGGGCTGCATATGGCTCTAAGGGCTGCACATGCTTTAAGGGCTGCACATGGCTCTAAGGGCTGCACATGCTCTGGTGCAGGCTTAGGGCTGCACATGCTCTAAGGGCTGCACATGGCTCTAAAGGCTGCACATGCTTTAAGGGCTGCACATGGCTTTAAGGGCTGTACATGGCTCTAAGGGCTGCACATGCCCTGGTGCAGGGTTAGGGCTGCACATGCTATAAGGGCTGCACATGGCTCTAAAGGCTGCACATGCTTTAAGGGCTGCACATGGCTTTAAGGGCTGTACATGGCTCTAAGGGCTGCACATGCTCTGGTGCAGGGTTAGGGCTGCACATGCTTTAAGGGCTGCACATGGCTCTGGTGCAGGGTTACGGCTGCACATGCTCTAAGGGCTGCACATGGCTCTTAGGGCTGCACATGCTCTGGTGCAGGGTTAGGGTTAAGGTTTGGCTTCAAATTGCGGTGTTCGTGGTGTGCTATTTGTAGGCCAGTGTATATACCGTGATTTTGGCTGGGAAATCACCAAATATACGTTCACATACGGCGTATAAATATGATTTTGGCCAACCCTAGCTATGTGCTGCAGATCACAAATGCACAAATGCACATTTCCATGCTCACACGCACAACACACACACACACACACACACACACACACACACACACACACACACACACACAAACACACACACACATACATACCACAGGCAGTGCAGAGAGCCAATCACATTCCGTCTCTCCTAGCCGCACACGCTCCGACAGTGGCTGCACCAAGAAGGGCGCTGGTGCTGGTGGCGAGCACGCGCAGGGCGGTAGGGAGGCTGCCAGCAGAGGAGGGGACGATGAGGGGCGAGCGGGGGTGTTGTTGGGCCACATGGGGAGCTCTGAGAAGCAGCAGGCGGTGGGGGTTAACCCTGAGACCCTGCTGAAGCAGATGGGTTACAGGAGCTGGGAGAGCCTGCACCCAGGTAGGTGTGCTTACGTCGTAGCTGTCAGGCGTACTTCACTCTGACTGTGAGGTTTGGTCCTCTGAGTCCGCTGATGTTGATGCGTTTTGGAAACTGGGCAGAGCCTGCATCTGGGTAGGCTTGTGTGCACCATAGCATTCGTTCCTTTTTAAATAGGCCTGTGTGCACCATAACATCCGTGCATTCTTGGGTAGGCTTTTTTGCACCATAGTTTTGGTGCATTCTTGGGTAGGCTTGTGTGCACCATAGCTTTCGTGCATTCTTGGGTAGGCTTGTGTGCACCATAGCTTTCATGCATTCTTGGTTAGGCTTATTTGCACCATAGCTTTCGTGCATTTTTGGGTAGGCTTATTTGCACCATAGCTTTCGTGCATTCTTGGGTAGGCTTATTTGCACCATAGCTTTCGTGCATTTTTGTGTAGGCTTGTGTACACCATAGCTTTCGTGCATTCTTGTGTAGGCTTGTGTGCACCATAGCTTTCATGCATTCTTGGTTAGGCTTATTTGCACCATAGCATTCGTGCATTCCTGATAGGCTTGTGTGCACCATAGCTTTCGTGCATTCTTGGGTAGGCCTTTGTGCACCATAGCTTTCGTGCATTCTTGGGTAGGCCTTTGTGCACCATAGCTTTCGTGCATTCTTGGGTAGGCCTTTGTGCACCATAGCTTTCGTGCATCCTTGGGTAGGCTTGTGTGCACCATAGCTTTCGTGCATTCTTGGGTAGGCTTGTGTGCACCATAGCTTTCGTGCATTCTTGGTGAGGCTTGTGTGCACCGTAGCTTATGTGCATCCTTTTGCAAATGCAGAGGTCCACTCCCAACGTGTGTGCCCCCTGTGTCAAGAGTCTGGCCTTTGGGTGGTGGTGTTAGTGCCAAAACGTGTGTGCACATGCTATCAAGAACCACAATTAGGAATTGTACATGTACTACAACTAAGAATTGTGCTTGTGCAGAGTTTTGCACCCAAAGCGTGTGCCGCTAAGACCTTCCAGTGGTGGCGGCAGTATGCTGAAGCACACTACTTACGCACTTCAACATGTCACAAACGCACACACAAACACACACAATGTGCCATGCTTTTGCAGAAATCCACATCCCAAGCGTGTGCTGCCTGTCTCAAGCCCTTCCAGTGATGGTGGCAAATTGCTGAAACACGCACAAACACACACACACAAACACACACAAACACACACACAATGTGCCATGCTTGTGCAGAGATCTACATCCGAAGCGTGTGCTGCCTGTCTTAGGCTCTTCCAGTGATGGTGGCAAATTGCTGAAACACACACAAACACACACACACACACAAACACACACACAAACACACACAAACACACACACACGCGCAATGTGCCATGCTTGTGCAGAGATCCACATCCGAAGCGTGTGCTGCCTGTCTCAAGCCCTTCCAGTGGTGGTGGCAAATTGCTGAAACACACACACACACAAACGCACACACACACACACATACACACACAATGTGCCATGCTTGTGCAGAGATCCACATCCGAAGCGTGTGCTGCCTGTCCCAAGCCCTTCCAGTGGTGGTGGCAATGCTGAAGCACGCGTGCACGAGCAACCCCCTCAGTGTGGTTACAGCTTTAGAGACGGGGTCTTGGCTGTATGTGCAGCAGAGCCTGCTTTCGGATCTTCAGGAGTCAGAGGGAGCTTACTTACAGGTAGATCGGGGGAGAATTTTATTTCTTGTTAATGGCGTGTTAGTAGAGCCTGCTTTCGGATCTTCAGGAGTCAGAGGGAGCTTACTTACAGGTAGATCGGGGGAGAATTTTATTTTTTGTTAATGGCGTGTTAGTAGAGCCTGCTTTCGGATCTACAGGAGTCAGAGGGAGCTTACTTACAGGTAGATTGGGGGAAAATTTAATGTTTTGTTAATGGCGTGTGCAGCAGAGCCTGCTTTCGGATCTACAAGAGTCAGAGGGAGCTTACTTACAGGTAGATCAGGGAGAATTTTATTTTTTGTTAATGGCGTGTGTAGTAGAGCCTGCTGTTGTATCTACAGGAGTTATCTACAAGAGTCAGAGGGAGCTTATTTGCAGGTAGATCGGGGAGAATTGTTTGTTTTATGGCGTGTGCAGCAGAGTTTGCTAGTGATGTGTGAGTGGGAGGAAGTGGGAAGGAGTAACTAGTAATGTGTGAATGAGAGAGGGAGAATAACTAGTGACAATGTGTGAGAATTTTTTTACTTGTTGTTCTTGAAGCCAGCACTTTGTACCTACAGGAGCTTGAGGGAGAACTGCTAGTGATGTGTGAGTGGGAGGGAGTGGGAAGGAGTAACTAGTAATGTGTGAGTGAGAGAGGGAGAATAACCAGTGACAATGTGTGGCGGAGCAGACAGGGCGGATGGCTATAAGACTCTATATATAAGACTCTCAGAAGGGAATCTTAATCTGAGCAGTAGCGCCTGATGTTGGCTTACATGGAATAGGGGGGTTGCACTTCCAGGCAGGGTGAGCGGCTGTTCTGACCTTATTACAATTATGTCTGTGATGTGCAATATTGCGTCGTCCAAGATCCTGCGTGTGATGTGCAATATTGAGAGAGATCCTGCGTGTGATGTTGTGACGTTGAGAGAGATCCTGCGTGTGATGTGCAATATTGCGTCTTCCAAGATCCTGCTTTTGCACATGCAAGAAGCCTTTCAGATGGGGCGTAGGGTTACAGACTGCCTGTGTGGCCCGAGGACTTGGTCGTATGTGCAGAGCATAATGGTATTAGAGAAGGATGCCTTACATGGAACGCACAGCTGAGTAGAAGAGAACAGCACTGTCTCCTATGTACCACTCCACGAGAGCACCTATTGGTTTGTGACTTTACGCAGATGTGCACCTTGATATACAGCAGCCATGTATAAAGGTTTACGCGCATAATCACACACGCACACACACAGGCACGCACGCGCACGTACACACAGGCACATACGTGAACGTGCACACACACTGTACCGCGCACACACAACAGCACACACACACACACTAAAACACACACACGCACACACTAAAACACACACACACGCACACCCACACACACAGTATCACACATACACACAATAGCACACACACACACACAAACACACTAAAACACGCACACAGGATATGCAAGGCACCCTGGCGCTCCTGTCCGAACGTACGGTGGTACGATTCACCAATGGGACCCCAGAACAGACCGTGCTTGTAGACCCCAACACACAGGTGAGTGCGAGAGGCTGTGGGGTGTGGGTGCGTGATGTGGGTGTGTGATGTGTGTGTATGTGTGTGCTTGTGTGTGTGGGTGTGGGTGTGGGTGTGTGGGTGTGGGTGCGTGATGTGGGTGTGTGATGTGGGTGTGGGTGTGCTGTGGGTGTGTGTGGTCACACCTAAATCGGTGCACATGTGAGGGTGATGTGTGTGGCTGCAATTGTGGGTGGGTGTGGTCACACCTAAGTTGGAGCACGTGTGAGTGTGATGTGTGTGGATGTGGGTGTGGGTGGGTGTGGTCACACCTAAGTTGGAGCACGTGTGAATGTGTTATGTGTGGCTGTGGGTGTGGGTGTGGGTGTGGGTGGGTGTGATCAAACTCTAGCTGTTGTACGTGTGAATGTGATTTGTGTGGCTGTGGGTTGGGTGGGTGTGGTCCCACTTTAGCTGGTGCATGCGTGTGTATGATGTGCATGGCTGTGGTGTGGTGGTGTGTATGGTGGTGTGGTGTGGTGTGTGTGGTGGTGTGGTGTGGTGTGTGTGGTGGTGTGTGTGGTGGTGTGGTGGTGTGTGTAGTGGCGGTGTGTGTGGTGGTGTGGTGTGGTGTGTGTGGTGGTGTGTGTAGTGGTGATGGTGTGGTGGTGTGTGTAGTGGCGGTGTGTGTGGTGGTGTGTGTGGTGGTGTGGTGGTGGAGTGTGTGGTGGTGTGTGTAGTGGTGGTGTTTGTGGTGGTGTGGTGGTGTGTGTAGTGGTGGTGTGGTGTGTGTGGTGGAGTGTGTGGTGGAATGTGTGGTGGTGTGGTGGTGTGTGTGGTGTGTGTGGTGGTGTGGTGGTGTGGTGTGGTGGTGTGGTGTGTGTTAACACTCATCTTTAGTCGGTGGTCGCGCAATGCCCACGTGCCCTACCTCACGAGAATCCGGCAATCCCTTTTGCTTGTAAGAAACATGAACACGGCTGCGAAGGCACTTTGGGCCTTTTTTATAACAACAAGAACAGCAACAACCAACCCACAGTACAGCAATATGTGTATGCGTTGGTGTGTGTGGGGGGGGGGGTCTGTGTGTTTTTGCGTGTGTGTCTGTGTGTGTGTCATGAGTAGTGGTCTGGACACGACATATAACGTGTTCTGTGTAGTTGTAGGCAGTGTGTGCCAACGTCCCTCTCTGTATACGTCCCTCTCTTTCTGTTTACCTCCCCTCTGTATACGTCCCTCTCAGTACACGTCCCTCTCTGTAAGCCTCCCTCTCTGTATACGTCCCTCTCTGTATATGTCCCCTTACTTGACATCTCCCTTTTTCGTTCACTTTCATAGGTCTCCATGTAGTGCCAGCGAGTGTGCGCAAACACACACACACGCACACACACACACACATCATCATCATCATCATCATCATCATCATCATCATCACCATCACCATCACCATCACCATCATCCGCACGCAGGCCATCACCATCCACCTGACGTGGGTCTCATTTCACAGCACCTGGTGCTGTTCTTCACTTACCTTACTCATATTACCAACATGTACGCGCGTGCACGCACCACACATATACACACATTCACACACACAGACGCACGCACACACACACGCACTCGCATGCACACACACATGCACACGCACACACACACACACACACACGCACACGCATGCACACACACACGCATGCACACACACACAACATCATCATCATCATGCACACATGCACACACGCATGCACACACACATGCACACACACATGCACACACACATGCACACACACATGCACACACATACACACATGCACACGTGCACACGCATGCGCACACACACATGCACACCTGCACATGCACACACACGCACACACACACGTGCACACATGCACACGCACACATGCACACACACATGCACACGTGCACACACACACACAAACACACACACACATGCACACATGCACACACACACACACACATGCATACACACACACGCACACGCACACAACACCACCATCATCATCATCATCATCATCATCATCATCATCATCATCATCATCCACACGCAGGCCATCACCATCCAGCTGGACGTGGGCCTCATTCCACAGCAACTACTGCTGACCCTTCCTTTGAATATCGGCCCTTTCCCCCGTGAACACACGGCATCTCCTTGTAAGTTCTCTCGCGTGCCTCTGTACAGTGTTGTCGTCTCTTTCAAAGTGCCTCTGTGCAGTGTTGTCTCTTTCAAAGTGCTTTTGCGTGCCCCTATGCAGTGTGGTCGTCTTTTTAAAGTGCTTTCGCGTGCCTCTGTGCATTGTTGTCGTCTCCTTCAATAAGCTTTTACGTGCCTCTCTGCAGTATTGTCGTCTCTTGCAAAGTTATTTTGCGTGCCTTTGTGCAGTGTTGTCGTCTCTTTCAAAGTGCCTCTGTGCATTGTTGTCTCTTTAAAGTGCTTTTGCGTGCCTCTGTGCAGTATTGTTGTCTCTTGCAAAGTGCTTTCGCGTACCTCTGTGCAGTGTTGTCGTTTCTTTCAAAGTGCTTTAGCATGCCTTTGTGCAGTGTTGTCGTCTCTTTCAAAGTGCCTCTGTGCAGTGTTGTCTCTTTTAAGTGCTTTCGCGTGCCTCTGTGCAGTGTTGTCGTTTCTTTCAAAGTGCTTTCGCGTGCCTCTGTACAGTGTGGTCATCTCATTCAATGTGCTTTCGTGTGCCTCTGTGCAGTGTTGCCGTCTTCTTCCTTGTAAGTGCTTTTGCATGCTTCTGTGCATCGTTGCCATCTCCCTCCTTGTAAGTGCTTTCGCGAGCTTCTGTGAAAAATTTGCCAGCAAGAGCTTGCTGGGTCATTGTGTGTCTCAACTACTCTGTCATCTCCTTCTTTGTGCATCGTTGTCATGTCCCTCCTTGTAAGTGCTTTTGCGAACTTCTGTGAAAAAGTTCCCAGCAAGAGTTTGCTGGATCATTGTGTGTCTCAATTACTCTGTCGTCTCCTTGTTTGTTCTTGTGTTCCTATGTGTGCGGTTGGCCGGTACCATGCATGGCGAACATATGTAGGGTTGGCCAGAACCATACATATACGGTGTGTATACGGTATTTTTGGCAGGGAAGTCACCATATATACGGTCATATACGGTGTATATATACGGTTCTGGCCAACCCTAAACATATGCTACTTACCAAGTTTGCCTCTCAACTTGCAGTGCTTGCCACCGACTGCCTGCATAGCATCCTTAGCGCGTGCCTTTTGTTTGCTAATTTTATGGCACCTTATGTCGCGGCATCTTTTAGAGAGCTTCCCTGCAGGGCCACGTTACAATGCACGTCCCCCTCACGGTGTTCAGCAGCTTCTGGCATTTTCCTAAAAGTCACCATCAGTTCCTCTTCTTCTCTTCCCAATTTCCACCCTTGTTCTTCATGCCCTTGCAGGTTTATCCCATAGGTTTATCCCATGGGTGTATCCCATATGTTTATCCCATAGGTTTATCCAACTGATTTATCCCGTATTGGCTATTCCATGGGTTAATATCATAGGTTTATCCCATGGGCTTATCCCGTCCGATTACCCTTTCTTTTTTTGGATTCCATTTTTTCATCACTTTGTCACATGCTTCCTCTCTGGATCACAGTTGCAAAATGTGAGGGCGCACCCTAAAACGTCGCATTGCCCTCATTTTTCATAATCCATTTTTGCATTTCCCCTTTTCGTCAGTCTCTTGGTAGGAACTCCAATTGTGCCCTCTCTTTTCTTTGCAGACGCAAAGTGTGAGGGCACCCTGAAACATCGCATTGCCCTCATTTCCATTTTTTCATTCTTTCATTTCCATTTTTGTCACTCTTGGTAGAAACTTTACTTTGCATCCTCTCTTTTCTTTGCAGACGCAAAGTGTGACGGCACAACTCCACTTTGCATCCTCTCTTTATTTTGCAGATGCAAAGTGTGACGGCACGATGGAGGAGCGCATTGCCTTGAGCAACGCAGGCAGTATGCAGCACAGCAAAAGCGCCTTTGCCAGGTAACTCCACTGTAACACTGATAATGCCTCTCTTCTGTGAGATGTTTGCTTTCCAAAAGCAAGACAAGCCATGCGCCACACTGCCGCAGCACCTTAGCCCCGCACCGCCACACGGATCAACACTGCACTTGCCTGCTATGGCTGTGCTTAAATGGTGTTTGTTTTGAATGAGCAACGCATGCAGTGCGCAGCTCAGCAGCTTTGCCAGGCATCGACGCCTCTCTTGCGCTGTTTTTGCGTGCGGGGGCTTAGCGGCTTGACATCAACAGTTGTTCACAACGCAGCTTGGGTCAACTGCGCCTTTACGCAAGCAGTGCACAGCTCAGCAGCTTTGCCAGGTTTTGACGCCTCTCTTGCACTGTTTTTGCGTGCGGGGGCTTAGCGGCTTGACGTCAACAGTTCACAATGCAGTTTAGAGCAACTGGGCCTTTGCCGTGCATCGCCAATATTTTGCCTTGCAGTGCTTTTGCACTGTCAGTGCATTCACACCGTCATGTTGCAAAATTAAACCGTCAGTGAATGTTATGGCGCGCCTATACGAAAATCATCATCACTCATTAGTGAATGTTGTTTCGCACAAAAATCATCATCACTCATTAGTGAATGTTATGGCGCCTGCACAAAAATCATCATCACTCCTACCGTACTGGTTTAATCGGTTTGCATAATCACCTGCTCAAATTGATCAAACAGGCCCTGCAAGCGGCCACCTGACCCTATGTTCTCCTGCCCTGCCCATCCTGCAAATACAATGCAACACACGGCTGCTTAGGTGCTTTCCAGCGTCACCACGCACACCTGCTCAAACTTATCGAGCACGCCCTGCAAGCAACCACCTGACCCTATGTTCTCCTGCCCTGCCCATCCTGCAAATACAATGCAACACACGGCTGCATAGGTGCTTTCCAGCGTCAACACGCGCACCTGCTCAAACTGATTGAACACGCCCTGCAAGCAACCACCTGACCCTATGTTCTCCTGCCCTGCCCATCCTGCAAATACAATGCAACACACGGCTGCATAGGTGCTTTCCAACGTTGCCACGTTCACCTGCGCGCGCCCAACTGTGTGTGTGTCGACGTATTTGTTCTTTGTTTGTCATCGCATACCTGCAGCGTACATGCAGCATACATAGGGTTGGCCAGAACCGTATATATACACCGTATATGACCGTATATTTTGAAATTCTCCTGCCAAAAGTACCGTATATAGTATATACACCGTATATATATGGTTCTGGCCAGCCCTAAACATACATGCATACGCTACACATTCATCTCTGTGCGGGTTTCGCTGCATGTGGCACATCGTTTTTGCTAGGAATCAGGCAGCCTAGCAGTTAGCTTAGTTCACAGTGTCTTTTGGTTTTCCTGCTGGGTCTGATTTGCTCTCTGTAAATAAACTGCAATAACACAACAGCTTCATCTGCATGCACCGCACCTTTCCCCATCACTGTTGCTCCAACTGTAGCCTTGTGTATGTGCAAGTGTGTGTGTGTGTGTGTGTGTGTGTGTGTAAAGGCAGGCAGCTTTAGGCGTGTGTGACCCCGTCCTTTTGTGTCCAAAGTACTCCCAAACCTTCTACATCGCACAGGTCAATCAGCACAAGGCACACAAAAGATCGGGAGCTCGCACAGCAGCTGCATCCGCACCACTTGAGCCAGCACAGCCTCTACAGTCAGCACCAACACCAACACCAGCAGCAGCGACATGCAAGCCTCGCCAGCACCGGCAGTTTATGCAGCTCCAACGTCCTGTACTCCCTGCCCTCATGCCCCACACAGTGGCCCTCCCCATCCCCCTCCAAACAGCCCACACCCCACGCCGCACACTCCTGCAGCCCCTTCCAGACCAGCAGCAGCTTCGAGCCAAGCCTCTACACCTCCTCTCCGCTTACACGCCTGTCCCCCTCCTTTATTGCTCGAGAGCCACCAAACTCTACCGCACATCAGCCAATGCCCGTCTCTCATCACCACGCCCACCACCTCTCTTTGCCACCGCAGCCCTCCCCACACCCCGCTTCAGGACAGCCGTCGCCTTTTCTGCTCCCTGTCTCTTATGTACAACAGTCAATGCCCGTCTCTCACCACCACGCCCACCACCTCTCTTCGCCACCGCAGCCCTCCCCACACCCCGCTTCAGGACAGCCGTCGCCATTTCTGCTCCCTGCCCCTCATGCACAACAGTCAATGCCCATCTCTCATCACCACGCCCACCACCTCTCTTTGCCACCGCAGCCCTCTCCACACCCCGCTTCAGGACAGCCGTCGCCCTTTCTGCTCCCTGCCCCTCATGCACAACAGACCCCCAACCACTCTGCCCCACAACAGCAGTCCCCCTTCTCCCACCACATCCACCTCTTTACCCCATCGCTCTCTTCTCAGCAGCAGCAATCGTCGTCCTGGTATCACCAAGCCCACCACTCCTCTTTACACAAATCCACATCGTCAGCTGCACAGCCGCCATACTATTTGCCCCCTTCCCCCTCTTTTCGACGATCTCCAGACTCTTCTGCGCCACATCCACTGTTCCTCCTGCCCCCTCCCGCCTCTGCACAGCACCCTCTGCTGCCAGCGCCCTCTTTGCAGCGACAACTCACGGCTGCACACGATCCTGTCCCGGCATGCCCTCCACAATGCCACTCAACGCAGCAGCAGCAGCAGCAGCAGCAGCAGCAGCAGCAGCAACAGCAGCAGCAGCAGCAGCAGCAGCAGCAGCAGCAGCAGCAGCAGCAGCAGCAGCAGCAGCAGCAACAGCAGCAGCAACAGCAGCAGCAACAGCAGCAGCAGCAGCAGCAACAGCAGCAGCAACCGCAGCAACAGCAGCAGCAGCAGCAACAGCAGCAGCAACAGCAGCAGCAGCAGCAGCAGCAGCAGCAGCAGCAGCAACAGCAGCAGCAACAGCAGCAGCAACAGCAGCGGCAGCAACAACAGACGAACAAGATGAGGAGCAGCAAGGTTTCTCCATCATCTGTCACTCATATCACCAAACCAGGTCACGACGCAAGGAAACTGCTGGGTGCCGTCAAAGGTCCGCATGCACAGGACAGCAGCTGGAGAGAGGGTCTTGTCGCGGTCGACTTGCAAGGCAATAGGCAGGAGCAAGAGGTAACTGGACGAGTGGAGGAGGGCGAGGATGAAGTGGACGAACGCATGGTGTTTTCCACCAGCCCTTTGCTGCAGGTGCGTGCCATGTGCATTTGCGCATTGTGCCGGTGCTTGTGGAATTTCGCTCAGCTGTGCATGGGGACGCTCCAATGCTGCGCGCAGCATGCTAGTATTGTGTGTGCGCACGTGTGTGTGCATGTGTATCTTTGTGTGTTTGCATTTGCATGAATTCGCTCCAATGTTGCATGCAGTATGCTCGTATGCAGAATGCAGTATGTAGTATGCTCGTGTGTGTATGATGGCAACGTGTGTGTAGAGCTTTTGAGTTTGTGTTTGGCCCAGTGTAGGGGCGCTGGTATTGCTTGCAGCATGTTGAAACAGCGAGCGTATGTTCACATGTGCGTTTGTATTTTTGTGTAGAGCGTGTGTGTGTGTATGCATGCAAATGTTATTTTGCACACAGCATGTGAGGCATGTGTATGCGTGCATTTGCATGTGTGTATAGACGTGTGCGCATGTGTACAAATGTGTTTGTCTGAGTTGCAGTAATACCTAACTCCATCCCATGGCAATGCCTCTGCTCCATTGCACAAGCTAAACTTTGGAAATATAGTATTCAGTTTAGAGATTAAAGCATTCACTTTGGAAATAGAGTTCCCTTTGCTCAATTGCACAAGCTACACGTTGGAAATAGAGTATTCTTTTTGGAGATTAAAGCATTCACTTTGGAAATAGAGTATCCCTTTGCTCAATTGCACAAGCTACACATATGAAATAGAGTATTCATTTTGGAGAATAAAGCATTCACTTTGGAAATAGAGTATCCCTTTGCTCAATTGCACAAGCTACACATTGGAAATAGAGTATTCGCTTTGGAGAATAAAGCATTCACTTTGGAAATAGAGTATCCCTTTGCTCAATTGCACAAGCTACACATTGGAAATAGAGTATTCATTTTGGAGAATAAAGCATTCACTTTGGAAATAGAGTATCCCTTTGCTCAATTGCACAAGCTACACATTGGAAAAATAGAGTACTGTGCACACGATGGTACTTTTAAACCTTGAACATCAGTTCCTCTCAAGGGTACAGAGATACTGCGCACATGTTTTGAACCTTAAAACGCAATGTTCCTCAATTGTACAGAGAATATTTCTGCGCACATGATGCTACCTTTTAACCCTTGAACTTCAATCTCTCTTCAATCTTGCTGAGATACTGCGCACATGGTGTTCCGTTTAGAACCTTGAACTTCATTCTCTCTTCAATCTTGCTGAGGTACTGCGCACATGGTGTTCCGTTTCGAACCTTGAACTTCAATCTCTCTTCAATCTTGCTGAGATACTGCGCACATGGTGTTCCGTTTCGAATCTTGAACTTCAATCTCTCTTCAATCTTGCTGAGATACTGCGCACATGGTGTTCCGTTTCGAACCTTGAACTTCAATCTCTCTTCAATCTTGCAGAGATACTGCCCACATGGTGTTCCATTTCAAACCTTGAACTTCAATCTATCTTCAATCTTGCAGAAATACTGCGCACATGGTGTTCCGCTTAAACCTTGAACTGCAATGTTCATCAATTATACAGAGAATATCTCTGCGCACATGATGCTACCTCTAATCCCTTCAGCTTTAATTCCTCTTCGATCTCACAGAATTAAATCTTGCAGAGTTTTGCGCACATGGTGCCAGTTCCCTGGATTCCATAGCATGATATATCTCACGACAATTTTGTACTTGGTATTGGAATGCTCTTGTACTTGCCTCCTTGTCCCACAAGTCACAAGCTGCACCCCTTAGGCGGTGTGTGAAAAGGGATACACATAAGGGATACACATAAACGCCTTATGCGCATTCGTTCCTCGATGCAAGCCCAGCGTTTTTTTTATGAAATATTAAGAGAATTTAGAATGTGGTGTGCAGGGGACTTGAAGCCTTGAGCCCAATAATATACAGGGCCGGCAGGAGGCGCCAGTCCTTGTAACTTTTGGACGTCAACTATCGATCGCATTTTTTATTTTATAATCGGAATCCTGAGATTGAGAGCTATCGATTGGTATATAAATGAGTTCAATCCGAGAAGGTCGGGAGAGGGGGG
>Ga0307968_1001664_pt1 | contig 18265 bp, 20 predicted proteins | sample OrgLakmetagen650_FD_201834 | JGI IMG/M metagenome (GOLD analysis project Ga0307968, IMG submission 201834) | Saline water microbial communities from Organic Lake, Antarctica - #650 | ecosystem: Environmental > Aquatic > Non-marine Saline and Alkaline > Saline | place: Antarctica: Organic Lake...
TATATATGTGTGTGTCTGCGTGTGTGTGTATGTGTGTGTGTTTGTGTGTGTGTCTGTGTCTGTGTATGTGTGTGTGTGTGTGTGTGTGTGTGTGTGTGTGTGAGTGTGTGTGTGTGTTTGTGTGTGCGCGTGTGCGTGTGTGCGTGTGTGTGCGTGTGCGTGTGTGCAGACATTATTGCTCCATCTATTTCTGTGCAAGTATTCTGTGCAGGACGGCTCACCTCTCAACTCCTTGCTTGCATCCTTGAGAACGGACAGCAGTCTTTCTTTCGTATTTAAGTCCATGTACAGTTATATAAATATTATTTACGGTATGTTATGGCAAGTTCCGGGTGCGAAAAGTACAAATTTCAAAATTGAAGTTCGGTGTAAATTGCGATACAACACAACCATAACACAGGTTTAAGTCTGAAATGTGTCAAGACTTTCCATATGTGTGAATGTGTCGACCTACAAGGATATCAATTTGGATTTCAAAAGATATTTGATGGGTTTTGCTCTCCAATGTCACGATTGCCACAACTGAAATAAAAGATAATAAATGCCCTTTCACTTGCAAACTGCCCTCTTTTCCTTTAGAAGCCTTCGGGGGTTGGAGCGGTGCAGCAATGGAAACCAGGCGGTCAGATATACATCATAGGCAGGCAAGCCGTAATATGGGGAGGGACATAAGGTGTGCGTGTGCGCTGATGAGCATTTGTTTTGCAGGGTGAAGGGAGGGTGTGTGGGGCAGGGTGAGCGAGCAAGTTCCGTGCCATTATTGACTATAATTGAAGTAAAAGAAACAGACGAGAGAACCACGGAGAAATCCAGCCCATTACACGAAAATCATGTTGCCAGCAGGCCGTTTCCGCGCTGAGTGGCGGACAAGCTAGCATTTTATACGCTAAGGATTTATGCCGTTTTTATTATTGGTTGATTGCTGGCGGACAGAGGCATGCAAGCTCAAACTGCCGGAGAGGAATGGATACGCTTTGGACATATAATTGTATAGCAAAAGAGGTAAGGAGCAATCCCAGCCAACCACAGAGGGAATCCGGGACTTCACCCCGCAATTAAACATTAAACATTAAACAGGGGTACCCACGTGCCTGGGTTTTGCAGGGATCCGTCTTTCCCTTCTATTCCAGTAAAGGTCAACACATGACAAGAAATGATTGCACTCTAATCCCAGCTGCCTGATCCCCATACATTTTCTTTGTACTGGGTTCCTTTTCCTCTACTATTGTGAGCAGTGTTTACTGCCTGCATAGAATCATTCATGAATACGATCACCTACATTTTTTTGACATGGTGTCTATTTGGCAATAAAGTCTGGTATTAAACAGGCCAAATTATCTGCATCCATTGGACATTTGCTCGTAAGTTCATTAGACAGGCTGACACAGCTATGATCAAGTCGTGCAATAGAATAGCTGTTGCTTGAGCTAGTCCCATGCCAATACCGATGTGCAAAAATTCGTACAGACATGGAAGTCTGAATAAAAGTAACTTATCAAACACGCTCAAGCAAAGACACCAACTACCCAGCACAAACGACGCACGGTTGCACACGTAATGCTTCAAAGCTAGCCTTGAGAAGCGCTTGCATACCCGGTACCTTTTTCACAGCCCAGCTGAGGCTGAGACACACAACAACATAACGTTCAGGAATCCTCAAGCAGCCACATAACGACACTTCTGAATGCCAGAAACCACAGCACTAATACTGAGTTAGTAGTAGTAGCCATCGGTCAGCACCATTCTAGTGCTTGCGTGCCAAGCACCTCCTCAATCGCCACCTGGGGGATGGGCTCAGCAAAAAAGTGGCTGCTCACGTTGTGTAGGCCTGCCCCTCCTTGCAATCCCAGGACAGTTGTTGCCATGTCTGCACATGAAGGGTTCTCGTCAGCCTTGTGTCCTTCCTCAGCTCCTCTACCTGGAGTATAGTGCCCATACGCCAGAGCTGAAGGCCCCATGACACCCTGGACCTCCGGTGTGCTTGCGTAGCCAGACCTGAAGGTTTGAGATGATTTGGAAGGGCGGAAGTGTCTGGACTTTGTGTTGATGCTGGTCCTGTAATACTGCCATACGCCAGAACAAAGTAATTCTCCTCCTGCGCCTCTTTTGCTGCCCTTTGTTTCTATTCCTTCAAGTGTATTTTGGGGATGTGCAGTCTCTTTAATCTTAAGCCTTCTGGATGTTTAATTTATACAAACTTCCTAGCAATGCCTGCCCATGCATTGTAGTATCATCATTGACCTGGTTTACTTTTCTGCCCACTAAATCCCACTGGCCATTCCTTTGGTCCCAAAACTCACCTCCCACGGTACAAGCGATCCATCAGGGCTAGTCGTGTGTAGCAGGATAACAGGCTGTGTGGATCCAGATGCAAGCTGCCACAGTGAGAAGCAATCACCTACAGGATTTTGGGATGAGCGCACACGTAAGGCTAGATTACAAGTTTTTTTCAATTTTCTGATCAAAGAGCTGCTCAAACAGTCGCATGCCCTTGTCTTGCCAGCTGATAAAACAGCTAGACGCGGCTCACCTGCACATCCCGCTCCACCGCATGCCCCTTGCCCGCAGGGAGACGCTGCATGTACTCAGCTTCAAGCAGACGGCAGTACTCCACGCGTTGGACATGCGGGTTCTCAATGGACACGCCACCCCCCCAAGGCTCCTGTGCGTTCAGAAAATGATGTCCAAAGTTGTCACGCGTAAAGCGGTTTTGTTGGTGAACAAACAATTTGTTTGATTTAACTCGTATGTGGTCTAACGAGGCGCTATTCGTTCTCTGTACCTGCCGCCTTCTGAATGATTTGACATCCAAGCGAATGCAGAAGTGCATTTCTGGATCACTTAAAAGTAAAAACTGCTAGCACTAAGAAGGAGTGCCATTATGATTTGATAAAGTCCATTGTCCACAATAATTTGTACCTTCCATGGCGGGCGGGGTGCCTTAGCTCCTTTCCCAGGTCTCAGTGTTACCACTACTTTAGTTGGCCCTTCTCGCTTGGCAGCCATCTCCACCAGCTGCAAATACAACGAAGCACATTGTAATATGTTGGAGGGGAAAATGGGAGAGATCTGAAGGAAAGAGCAGGAACATGCGTGGAAACACTTTCCCAAGCCTGCTAGGTGCAAAACAAGTCGAGTTTAGAGTTGAACTGTGGATCCTGTCTTGTATCAGACAAAAATGAGCAACATGGATAGGAGAAATGGCTTACTTCTATGGAAAGAGCTGCACAATGCTTCTTCTTACAGCCAGTGGAAAGGCAGTGAATGCCTTAATGAAAATGGTGAATATGCCGTGGATGGAGGTGGCCGTTTTGCACACGGTGTCCAGGAGGGACAGGCTGAAGCTGGAACTTGCCCAAGGCTGACTCGTGTGCAACATAGATCACCAGTTTTCTCCTGTTTCCAGCAAGGTGCTTGTCTGAAAACAGCAGAGCGTCCTACAGCTACTCAACCTCTGTTGTACCACACAGCTGCTCACCTGCCCCGGCTGTACCGGCAACACAAAATCTAGGTATAGCAAAGCTTGCCCCCAGTAAGGCTCCTGGCCCTGCTGCTGTTGTTGCTGCTCCTTTTTTACCTCAGTACCATCAGTGATACCACAGCCAGAGCCGTAAGGAGCAGTGCTGAGGCTAGTGTGCTCATCCAAGTGTAGAGAGAACCACAAGGCGGCGCTGTTCAATACCCCACGCTCGCTCGCTGGCACACTTGCCAGCACAGCAGCACTAGAGCCATGAGCAGCGACAACATCCGCCCCATAAACAACGGCTCCTCCAGGTTCCTTGCTGCCAGTTGTGCAATTGCTGCTGTCACTTGCTGTGGGGGAGGGCGTGGCATCAGGCTGAGTAGCTGTCCCACCGTCTGCTTGTTTTTCTCCCTCTCTGTCTGCTCCTGTGGACATTGCTGCAGCCCTACCAGCCAACGCTGCTGCAGGTGAGATGCCCTGGAAGGACGGTCCAGAGGAAGCCACACCCTTGAAATCCACATCCCACAAGTGGATTGTAGGTGTGAGAGGGATGTGAGGGGTGCGAACTAGACGTACAGCTTGCGGGGAGGAGTCCCACCTGCAAGTTTCAAAATTTGGGATAGGGGAACCTCGCTTTTAGGTAAGCAGTCAAATAAAAGAATAAAAGCAATGTGACATCATGGACCTGCACTGATCTGATTCCTCAGAGACGCAGAACAAGATCAAGATTAAAAAGTGACAAAATGTCAATGCAATTAGGATACGAGTGGGAGGTGTGTGTGTGCGTGTGTGTGTGTGTGCGTGTGTGTGTTTGTGTGTGTGTGGTTGGCCGACTCAGACCCACACCCCTCACCTGAACTTGTTAAGGGGCCCCAAGCTGATGCTGCCAAGGTGTGTGGCAGAGAAGTTGCTGCGCTCCCCTTTGTCTTCATCTGTTTCAGGTGTGATCTCACGTCCAGCAGTTCCTGGCTTGATGGACAGCACCTGTGTTTTGTGTGCTTGTTTCCTCTCTGCTGTAAACCAAGAGAGATCCAACTGAATACCTGAGTCTTTACACGCCTTTCATGCTGGCACTGTGCATAGACCTTTTAGATGCCTGGTTGGAATAGAGGCAATACTTGGCGGGAAATTGGGCCTGCTGATTACTATGAATTTACGTTCTTTTCTCAGGCAAGCAGAACAGGGACAATCCTGTTTGCACCACCACTCGTCTCTGCAAGAACCAAAAGGACCTGCTTCATTCTAGGCATGCACACCTGCATCCCTCTCATGTACAGTGAAGCATGCGCAGGAATGATGTCGGCATCCTTAGCAATCAAGCCCCGCCGTGCTGCAGCTCGCAGCATGCGCAGAACACCTCCGCCAAAAAGAGCTGCAAAGTGATGAGCATGACTGGGTCTTTGACTTCCATAACATGACAATTTGGATGGCTATATGTACAGGAGGGGACTTACTTTGTTCTTGCTTGATCCTTCTGCCCTATGTACTCACTCTCGTCAAACAAATCCATGATCAGGAGGTTTGCTCCATCCCATGGCACGTGCTGCCCGATCTCAAGGCTACTACAGTCTCCGTGCACAACGCACACCTGCCGCAATTAAGCAACATGTATAGTAGTATCATATTTGTAACCTTGCATAATATAATGGGTGGAGGTAATTGCTGTGTGATCCTACACACAGATGTGCCAGCTGCTATGCAATTTAGAGCTCTAGCAATTAGAGCATCTGTGCTGGTAAATGCTGCGTGCATTTAGAAAAGTCTTCACAAGCCAGTGCCTCACCCAGGCTAGAGCCTGACTGGAAGGTTCTTGAGCTGCTACAAACAACCATTTGGGTTCCAATATTTACCTTGCTAGAAAGCCCATTCAATGCGATATTCCTGCGTGCGGCAGCCACAAGAGCTGGATGTGCCTGTGTGTGTACAACATTGTGTACACATTTTTGTGCACAAACAGGCGTGCAGGTTACAAATGACTTGGATTTGGGGTGAAAGGATGTGGAAACCATTATCACTTTCAGATCCCCCCTCTGCGGCTAAGGAATACACCAGTGAAATGAAGCACTTGCCTCCACCGCAGTTGCGCTGTCTGCTCCTGCTCGTGCAGCTAGCATGGCAAGGGCGCCAGCCCCGCAGCCTAAATCTAAGCTTAAGGCGTGGGTCTGCAGGCCTGCACATACGAGTGGGTGTATGCTTTAGTACTTCAGTATTTTTTTCCGATCCAAAAGTGTCACATTTCTTAGATCCTCTGCATCCAATTTTTTTGTTGCGTTGATGGCTTGTTTATGACAGCAAAAGATGAACTCAAATCAGTAAAGAGCACGATTTTATCACTCATCTAGAAAGCGCACCTGCAATTTTCCTGCTGGCAACTGCCCTTTTGATGGCTGCATCGTATGCCTCCAGTCGAGGTGCATCTGCTGCAGCAGCAAAGTGCTTACGTGGGAGGGAGGGCTCAGAGGAGAACAGGTAGGACCATTGCAGTGGTGTGGTCTGAAGAGGGGAGGCCGCACTGCTGATGCTCGGGCCTTCTGCACCTGTAGGCATTGTGTTTGTGTTTGTTCGTGAGTGCATGTCCGCAGTATGTATGCATGTGAACGTGTGAGCTTATGTGCGAGTACGTTGCATTTTTGCTTGCGTGTGTGAAGTAAAACCTTTCGCCAAACCAATCCCATAAAGAATTAGCACACCTTGGCTGGAGTGTGCTGCATTGCCATTGCTCATGCTAGGGGGCTGCAAGGAGGCATCCAGCGCAAAGCTGATCCGGTACATGTTGTGAGCTGCTACTAAGGGGGCCACCTGCCCTTTCAGCACATGCACTCCACCCAGCAAGTACTGTATGGCTGGCTGCAGCCAAGGCTGGGGAGAAATAGTGTGGAGGCAAGGGGCAGATTCTTTCATGGTTCCAAAGCTGGCCGTGTCTGCATCTGATGCTGAGGAGCAGGGTGGAGCATGCCCTCCTGCACTGCTGTAGTGCTCAAACGCATAGAGCCGCAGGTCATACCAGTAGGTAACTGCATTCAGAAGCCCTGGAGAAGTGATCTGGACGCAGAAAGACCTGTGGCAAAGCAAAAAATGAGGACGGGCCTTATTTCCAGCAAATAAAGATTCACTTTACCAAGATCTTATCTATTTAGTCATCTAATGCCTTTTATTCATCACAAAGGTAGCTCCTGCTTGTGTGTATATTTAATCGACCATGTATTGGGACATTGCGATAAAGTATAACCCACAAAAGGGAGACTGACCTGACTTGTGACTCCACAGGAAGGCTTCTGAAGTCAAACTGCCAGACAATCTGTGGATGCGACAGTGCTATGCCAAGGGTTGGGCTGAGAGGAGCATTGGCACAGGGAAGGGCCTGCCACCTGCGTTGATTATGAGATACAAACACAGGAAGAGTTCAGAACCACAGCAGTTGCTTCCATGGGGGATATTATGAGGATTGCTGCAGAGTGCCAAGATACTATATGCTCAAGGGTTAATTGTTCCATGACAATGGAAAGTGATGCAAAAAGGTGTTGGTCAGGGAGATGGTTGCTATAAGACATCTAATGACTTTTGCGACCTCTGACCTGTAGCTATCAAGGGCCGAAAGCTTTAGACCCCCACACACTGGAGCGGTAGAAATATCTTTTGCCTGTGCATAGACCGTAGCTGCAGCAGGAATGATGATGGCTTCACGTAACATGAGGTGTTCAAGGCAGTGGGACACGCACGGAATGATTCCAGACAGGAGTAGTCCTGCGGATGTAGGGCACAAAGAAGGAAGAGTCTTTAGGTGTTTAAAGGTAGGTGCAGATTTCGGGCACAAAGAAGGGGGAGTGTTTAGATGTTTACAGGCGGGTTGTATGCATTCCTGACGCTTAAATCAAACACCCTCTAGGTGTATGATGTCTAAACACAGTTCCTGAAAACGTGATGAGGTTATGGGGTTACAAGATCTTTTGCATGCAGCTCGTCAGCTCCGCACCCGGCTGATATTAGCAGCCAATTGTTCACAGACCCTATTCTGCTGTTATCAAAGCAGAGCATGATTGTGTCTATTTTGCAATAAGCGATACAGAAATATCTTGGTCCGCCGCAACTCCCTTTACCCACCATCATCCAAAATTCCGTTTGCGACCAGCAGGTTGCAAGGGACAGGTAGCTGCTTTGAGATTTGTACGTCCGTGGCTCGTGCGTGGATGATTGTAAAAGCGGCTGGGTCCATGTTGTTATGCAGCAGGAGGTCCTTACATGCGGAAGCCACATACAGCCACCTGAAGATGTGCATTTCAGCATATTGTGAGCCTTGTAATTTACACCATAATGTAGCTGGTCACCAGTTTGGTTGAGATATAATGTTTGATTGCCCAAACAGAAATGGTTTGTCTTAAATGCATCTGACTCTTGTTGCCGGCCAACAGCATCAATTCAACGAGCAAGCGTGCCATGTTCAAACATGGAACACAGGGTGCTTGTTTGAGCTGATCTGCTTGCATAAATCGATGGATGCATACTAATGTACACCTGTCAATTACGGTCACGTGTTCAGCTCCTGCTTTGAGCGCAAGCAGTGGAATGATGCCCATGCCACTGCCCAGCACAAGGACACGGCAGTCATTGTGTGTCTCTTGGATGTCACTCACGGCCTGTGATGATAAATGTGGTGGCAGGTGTGAGGCGCCAGTCCCTTGAAGAATTACACTGCTGGTTGCACATGATGCATACAGTTTGTAGCAGCCAGCTTATATAGTTTTGCAATACAAATGATTGATCGGATCATGTAAATGGATCTAAACACACCTGGCAGATTGCCCTCTCAAGAGCTTCAAGATGCTGCTGGTCATGCACAAAGCTGTTTATCAGTCGCTTGGGCACGGCAGCATCGGCTTGGATGGTTAACTGGGGAAAACATCACAGGGATTTGGGATGTCCAATACGTGACCCAGCAAGGCTCTTGTAAACAACGTATGAAGTCAAATTAGACATCCAGTTCTGTACCCAAACACTCTTGTCGATCCAATTGTTTGTAGGTACACATAAACTTACATAATTGTACGTGTCTCGTGTATACTGCTCCACCTGCAGGAAACACGCAAGGGCCAATTTTTTGTCTTCTGGTTGCCACACAGCACCAAGTATGTGGCAGCTTCAACTGATTACACATGTTGGGTGTGTTTGACCTGTCTATCATGCATTGAATGACAGCCCTGGGTAATTCAAAGAGCACGGTGGTTAAGTTGCCATTGTCAATTAACCTCTTTGTCTTAAAATCACCTCAAATCAACGCCTACCTCTGCCCTCTTGGCAGGAAGCTGCCGCACCATTGGCATTGTCGGCTCGCTTGCCTGCATGACCTAGATCGATATGATGGGGCACAAAATGAAACGGCAGACTGAGGATGCAGACTAGGTTTGCAAATTTGGCGTAACCAGTGCAGCTTGTGCTCAGGTCAGACTAAACAGACCTTCCTTGATGCACAATCCAAAGGTAGGGAAGCTTTGGATCTGCTAATCCCTACCAACCTGCATCAAATGCTTAGCCCATGGATCTTCACTGGAACTTCCCAAAACCAGCTCTCCTCCTGTGCTGCTCCTCAGCTGGATGTCCGTGCCTGGGGATGGATCGCTTGAAGGCTCTCCCTCGGTAAGCACCCCCTTCTCCTCCTCCCCAGACAGCTCCTTTACTTCCCTGACAAGTTTCTTGTCTGGTGTGAGGGCTTGGTGCTGAATGGCTGTCTCTAGGGCAAGGCGCAGCTCAAGATGCATCGGGTCTGCACGCAGCCCCTCCTCGAGTACCACCTGCACAATTTTGCAGCAACAGAATAACAAGCTTTTTCCAAAATTTGCGAACAGTTGCAAGCAAGGAGCACACACACACACACACACACACACACACACACAACAAGGGCCAATTATCATTCCAAGCCATCTTTCTATTTCATCTCAACCTACGCACTTGTGCACCCGTGTGATTCCCCAGTGCGACGAGAGCCTGGCCTTGGCGCAGCAGCACTTTGGGGTAATACTGGTGATGGCGGAGGGGCACCCTGCAAAGCATTTTTTGGGTTTTGCGCATGCATGCTTGTGAGTGAAGAAATTAAAGATGTCATTTCCCGATCGATTGCTCTAAGAGCAATTTACTTACCCTGGGATCTGTCCTTTGATGTGCAAAAGCGCCTCCTGTGCATCTTTCAGTGCCTGTGTTGCCTGGCCGAGGCTGGTAAGGGCTGCTGATCTGTTGCACAAGCACACATGCAACTCACGGTGCAGCAGGCGCTGCTGCCAAACCTGTAGGGTATGCACAAAAAGAGGAAAGAATGGATAGGACAATCAAGCACTACGCCAAGCTGCCGTTTGAAACCCATTCATGCCAAGACAAACACGCGAGGCTGCACATCCTGCTGGACCTCCCTCACCCTCGCAAGCAGCTCCGTCCAAGCCGCGACCGCACCATGTTTGTCACCAGCCTTGGACATCCGGACCCCTTCCTGTGGATGAGGAAAGAGGGAGAGGATAATTAATTCCAAATCCTATACAATGATGAGGATTAGACAGCTTGTAAGCTATGAGGCCTCAACAGGTACCTGGTTCAGTTGGACTAGGGAGAGCTGAAGGGGGACCTCACGGCTGGCCATGTTTTTAGAAATTTATTCCGGTGGAATTCCTGTTTTTCGAGGTGTATGTCGGCGGATCCGAGGAAAGACGATCTGGGGCTAGATAACTTCGAGCTTAAATTAAATTTCGAAATGGTTCACATTGTGAGGGAGTCCGCCCGCTTCATTTCTGCCCTCAGTAATCACGTCAAAATTGATCAGGGAGCCATTCAAAAGACAGTGGCATTGCTCACAGATGAGGACTTGAGGAAGCTGAGCTCACCGGCAAATTATGATGCAGGTTGTTCTCAGGGCACATGCACGCACGCACGCACACACACACACACACACACACACACACATACACACACATGCACTCTCACACACACACGCGCACACACACACACACACACACACACACACACACACACACACACACACACCACACACACACACACGCACGCACGCACGCACGCACACACACACACGCACACGCACACGCACACGCACACACACACACAAACACACACACATACATACACACACATACACACACATACACACACACGCACACACACATCACACGCGCACATACACACACGCAGATTCACACACATACATACACACACGCATACACACACATACACACACATACATACGCACACACGCACACACATATACACACAGACGCACCACGCACGCACGCACGCACACATCACACACGCACACATACACACATACACACGCAAATTCAGACACATCCACATATCACACCCTCACACACACATACACATGCACACACACACACACACTCATACACACACATGCACCTTCTCTTGCACCTGCTCATAAATCACGCATATTGCATATGCACAAACACAGCTCACTTACACATGCACGCACACCCAATCCATAGCTCATAACATATACAAGTGAATGCGCGGGCAGCCGTGCACGTTTGTGTCAGCTCTACTCAACGACTTGACGTGCAAGCACAAAGAAACATGGACGAGCAAAGGTGGTTTGCAGGCGTGCCAAACCCAAGCCAGGGAAGAACTTGCCTCCTCTCCTCCCACCCCTTGTAGATCTCCATTTCGTGGATACAACTAGCAAACAAGCAGAGGAGCTGACGGTTCAATATTTGATGGTGGTGGACGCCCTCAATTTCTGCTTCTGGCCAGATCCAGAACTCGAATACCAGCAGCTCAGCCTTGGTGTCAAGGTGTGTGAAGGCAGGGGGCAACTTGAGCCTTGAGAACTGCTGGCTCGTTCTATTAAAAGCGCATGCGCACATGTGTTGTCAAACCATGGGCTATGGATCTAAATTCCTTGATTTTTTTCATGTTACTGCGCCATAATCGACAGAGATCGTTGCAGCGGGACCCTGGGCTCCTCCAGGCATCAAGGCTGTGTAATATGAGGGGGGAGGATGTAAGGGAGCTGCTGGGCTGGAAGCGGGACCTGCCGCAGCAGGAAGAGAGGGCACGCTTGCTGAGAGAGGTGCAACGTGTGTGTGTATGCTTGTGCGTGCGTGTGTGTGTGTGTGTGTGTTGGACGAAGATGCTATTTGCTTTCAAGTGATATTGGGTTTTGCAGTGCTATTTACTGTGAGAGTAGAGAGAATGGAAGAGATGACTGTATAGCAATATGCATGCCTTGATGCAAAGCAATGGCTTGCAGGTTGTCATATGGCTGAAAGCTGATTCAACGACTTGAAGCCATAGCGTCATGATGAGAAGAAGTGCACGCAGGCACATTCTGATTATGTAAGTTGCTGTTTAGAAGCATGTGTGACATTTCAAATGTGCCCATACCGTTCACCTCAAAAGTGTGTGTCCCTGCTCATAAGTGCTACATATGAACAGGCTTCAAGGTTGACTGTGTCCCGAACACAGCGATTCCCCCCCAATCAGCCGCGGTAAGTGTCCTTGGAAAACTGCTGAGTCAGAGATGGCAAGCTTTCATGGAGGTTTTGCGTGCCTGCGTTCCACGTACTCGTGCTTCTTCTTCCGTAATTGCCTAAAGGGAGGTTTTAGCACACAAAGCATAGCATACATAAAGCACATACGCACACAGAGGTAATTACACAGAGGTCTGATGTGCAGCATACACACAGACACGTAGATACGCTAGCAAGCAATTGCATAAATACACTTGAGACTTGTACAATTAAACCCCACCCCACGTACGGCCAGCCAAAGCTGCATGTGTAAATCTGTGGATCTGCAAAGTTGCCATTTTTCAAGATCACCGTCTACGATGGATGATGAAAATATTAAATTGCGCTGACGCGCTGACCACCCTACTTTATGCCTGCAGGTTGGCAGAGGCTTGCTGACACACTTCGACGGATCTGCAGCCAACCTGGTGGCTTCTGCAAAGGGCTCTGCAGTGGCCCTGGTGGAACAGCTCACCGCACACTTCCCTGGGTTTCGAGACCATGCCATCTACAAAGGCCACCAGGTGAGGCGTTGTGTGTGGCCGCAATTACCTTCTAGGTTATAATAAGGGGCATCTTTGTTGCAAGCCCGTCCATTCCAGTTCTGAGGATGCTGAGGGCAAGATGGCGGACTCTGCGGTTGACTGGTGTTGCTCAATTACAGAGCAGCGCTGCAGTCTGTTTGTTTGGCGTGAGTGAGGTTTCTTTGCTAACCTTGCTTTGATAACCACCTTGTTTCAATAAACGATAAGGACCAAAGAGGAATTGCAAAACGTTGAGCCACCTGCAGAATGGACTCCAGCTGCTGGTTTTTGTGTGTGGGGGTTGAGTTGTGAAGGGACCTGTCTGCTACACACAAGCTTTGGAAGGGGCTTGCCCCAAAAGCAATGGCTTACTGAGTCGTACTTGCTGCATGCTTACAAGATGGTTGTCACCTAGCGCTACGCAGGCACGGCATCAGCACTAGTGTCACAATATGCAGCATAATATTTTGGTCAAAGCGCCCTCCTGCACCGCACAGCTGCACCGTCACGCATGCTGGTTTTCAGGTCTTCTTCTACAAGCGGGCACAGATCTTTGTGGGGGACGTGTTTGGTGCCCTGCAAGGCCGAGGACTGGGTGCTTTCTCTGACATCGAGGAATTGACAATGTTCGCAGACTATCGGGTTCCTGTAGTTCTACGCGTCATGAGTATACTCAAGTTTTCGCCAGAGTTAACAGCTAAGGTGAGGGTCTCGTCTGCTCTGGTTTCGTCATGCATACAAAAAACAATGTTGAAACCAGTTATGAAAACCTGCTGCTAGCAAGAGAATTTGGCAGATGCATTACTATTACAAACCTCCCTAATTAAAGCATCTGTTACAAGTTCACCTCCGCCCTTATCTTTGTTTTTTGCCTCTCCGGGCTGTAGAAGGTGTTGAGGCGCAAGCGCACATCGGAGATCTTGCCCCTTCACTCCTCTCGCTTGTCAGCTCGTTCCCTGTGCTATTCTCCTACTGTCCTCGACACCTCGGTCGCCTTCCCTTCCATCAACTTCCACATCACACTTCATGCAAGCAAGATGGATCCAAAATGAACATGATGCCGCTCCTGTTCCGCCGTTCCATTTCAGGCCATACGCGATTGCATGCTTTCCAGGTGGCAGCAGGTGAAGAACTACCCGCTGGTGGAGAGGAGGAGCTCGAAATCCGCGCCACAACCATCAGTGCTGTGGAGGACTTGAAGGAAGCTATTAGAAGCAGTGGCAGGTGTGCTTGTGTTGTCGTGCGTGTTTGTGTTCGCTTTTGGGCGGGCATCAAGTGCAAAGGCGTCAAGTGAAAATGAAACATTATCGTGTAACTGCGTAACTGCGTGTTTTGTGGAACACATCACATTTAATCACCAGGTATTATGATGTATGATAAGTGCTGTGTGCTGTATGAGGTGTCTCGATGAAAGTTGTGGCACGTTTAGATTTAATAGAATTGTGTGAAGTTGCGTGAGGCATGGACAAAGGTTATACGTTTTATGTATAGCCCCAAGAACAGTTGGCAAATATTGCTGAAAATTTGCCTTCATTTTGTGAGTGTGTATATGTCTTGGCGCTAGCTCGAGGTCTTAATTTGTCAGCTTGCATCTTTGTGTGAAGTTGCGTCGTTACTTTGTCGGCATGTGTGTGTATGGGTGTAATTTGTGCTGTATTCGGAAGCTTCTTTGCTGTGTCAATGTGCGTCTTTCCTCTCGTGAGCTTGGCATTTTTCATTAGCATGACATTCTACTTGGTTTGTTCTGAGGTTGACATCATTCTCATAGGTTGAGCAGCCATCCCAGATAAACGCCTTTGTGATCCAAACTAAACCCAACTATTGCTGAGTTGAATTTAATTTGTACAAACTGCTGCTAATCATCTTAAAGGGATGTTGTTGATCTCCAGCAAAACTGGCAGCAAACCAGATGTCAAGCTTAATGTTCTTTAAAGCTACCAGCAATGCACCCTCATCATCCATGGCAGGTGTGCATGTACATTGCAAGTGCGCAGGTTTAATTCAAGAGTGGGAGCAGCTGCTCATGGTTTCTGGCTACAAATTAATTGGGCTCCTGTTTAAATGACCCTGAGTGTGAATCCTGTAGTATCAATTTCTTTTTGAACTTTGTGCTACATTGCCAGGTGTCAGGCGCTCGGGACGGCTGTCCCTATCACCATACAGCTTGACTGGTTTTTGTGGGAGGTGGGGGAACGAGAGCAGAAAGCGCACCCACCTGCACACCACACCCTCACTACCTACTACTAGAGTATTGTCTGCATACATACGTGCATTCCTTTATTCCAAGTTTTTGTTCAATTTTTGATTATGAATTTTTGCCGGATGTACAGCTCCTTGTGATTTCATGCACTTTTTTGATTAGGAGTCGTTGCTACCTTCTGCTAGCGTGTAAAGGCCGCACTCGTTATTTGCTCAGCCATTTCACAGTTACATGGCAGCAACGAACGAACAAAACTGCATATAACAATGTTTTAAAACTGTGTTTCTTCAGCAAGCAAGCAGTATTTATATCGGCACAATTGCATATCATCAACTTTATCCATTGCTATTTATTTGTAGTGTGTGCTGATCTCTACTGACGTAGATTTGCCTCTGATATTTTTTGTTATCAAGAACCTACACTTTTATTCCCTCATATAGAAAAGGGAAATTTATGCATGCAGTGAGAGCCACTCCCCACATTCATAAGGAAAAGGAGCCACTTCTTTGGTATTGGGTACTACGGTAAAACTCCTCCGTCATAGAAAAAAGAAGGAAAGACGACAGGAATCAGGAGAGTTTCAGGCTTGGCCCGCCTAAACCGGCTTTGGATGAGATTTGATCATGGTACCAAAAAAGGCGCGTCTGGTATGGACAAGCAAGATTAGTAGCGTAGCTAGTTGACAGTTTGCACATAGAGCTTGAAAACAAGCTTCTTGTGTGGAGGACCTTTCAAAGGATGGCGTGAAAAATAGTGGAGGCCTTGTGAAGAATGATGCGGAGGTCTTTGTGCTGTTTCTGCACGGTGCTCAACTGGTTTTGAGGTCTGGTGTAGTACAGTACTTGATGTTAACTAGGTGAATTTTACATGGAAGCTTTCCAAGATAGGTGCTGACCGGGGAAGATGGATCTGCCGATGGCTTGCAGTGCTGCTGACTCAGGTGCCCCTGCTGAAAGCTGCATGCCCCCTGCTACTCCGAATATCTCCCCCCCCCCCTCATAATTAGTAGTTTGATTTTTGCTTTTTTGTTTTTACGGAGCAATGTCAGAATACGTGGTGATGTTGACTTTCTAGCAAGAGCATCAGCAGGTTCATTGCCAACAACGCCAGCGTGAGACTTGCCAATAACACCAGCGTGAGACTTGGCTTTGTAAAAATGAATGGGCCATGGTGAGTGGCAAATTGCTTTGGCAATTGAAGGACATCTCCTTAAATGTGGTGGCCTTATAGGTTCGGATGTGAGAGCTGCTTTTCAATTTAGTGTAGCGAAGTTCGGCTATATGGCTATATGGGAGTATATGTACGATTGCGTCTCAAGCTGCTCTAGCTGCTAGCTCTGCACAAGGGGTGGTGTTGGTTAAAGCCTAGGCTAACCATGCCGCATGGGTTTAGCAGTGCTACTGCCTGGCTGAAGATCACCCCATCCATTGCAACCATTACCCATGGGTTCACGTAGTAGTGAGATACCTGTGCGTAAGTCAGGGTGGTACACACCTGATCCGGTATCTTCAAGACAAGTCGCCCTTTCCCGTGTTTTATAAGGCTGCTGTCAGTGTAGATTCAGTCCTCTATTTTCAACTTTAAAGACCAGGTCTTGGCCGGTGTTGGGTTGCTTTTCTCAGGATTTTGAGGTTGGTTCAAATACTCATTTTACATTTCTCAGGGAGCTTGTGACGAGGTCGTCCTTTAACCACGCACCTATATGGAATTGACACACAAATAATACAGCACAGCCAGGTAAAATCAAAAGCTTCTAATTGTATTGTTAAGCGATTGCCGTAAAAAGTCTCAAGCTCCTCTACTAGTGCATAGTCGCTCTTACGAGGGCTCCTCTTTTTTGTTTCGCTTTGAGAATTGTTGCTGATGCTGTTGATCCTGCAAACGTGTCATAAAGTCAGATGCTCATTGTGTAAAAATAAGGATTGCAATGGGAAACGGAATCTAGACGTTTGACTATCTTTTTCATAAACAAAAGTTCAAAACGAAATATAAAGTGTATTGTTGCTTCGTTGTGTAAAAAAGAGTATGCACACAGCTTAATTTCACATTGCTTCACAGCGTGTGGTCCAAAGCTAGTCTATGTTGGGGCTCTGGCTAATTTTGAGCATGGAGCAACAAGTTTTTCCTTCATCCCAGCTATCCCAGCTGACCTTTATCAGCGCAGACATGACTTTTACTTTTCAAAATTTTAAGTGCAGCGTGGAACTCACCGGCCTTCCTTGCTTTGCTCTGTGCTGCTCTCGCCGCTGTTCTGCAATGCTGCTCACGTGGTTATGCTGGCAGGAAAAATACCTGCAATTTAGTACAAACATCTTGATTTGTGTTTCTCACACTTCACATCATTGCAATACTTATTCTTCTTAGGCTAGGCCACATAAAATTTAGACCTAGCAGCGATTGATGGTCGCAGTTGGATATTGAGTTCTAATCGGTTTTTCGGTTGAGGGTGTTCATGACACAATTACTTCAAAGATTCGTGTCAGTTCCTGAAGGCTTTAACCTTTCCCCCATCAAGATTGTGCTTGGTGAATTTCTTTCGATGATGGGTTTGATAACCAGCTTGAGGTAGGGAAGGTGCGGAAGCAAAATTAGTACGTGTCTTTGCAGTACATGCCAGCAAGTTGCTCAGATGGAGACTACCTACAGAAAACAATTTACCGGTGAAAGTATTCCAGCCCCGCCTTTGTTTGAAAGAAACTCAACCTCTGGCTAGGAATCGTTTAAACTTCACAACTCACCATAGCAAGTCGTCGTACGCATGCAAATCAGGGCATTGCTTCCGGCATGTGTCAGTGCCAATATCCCCTTCATTGCCCACACAGCTGCCTGCGGCTGCTTCATCAGTTCCTGCCTCTCGGCTCTGAGTCCCTTGGCAGCCATCCTCTGCTCCATTAGGAATGGTGCTGCCACCTTCTCCTCCTTTTACAGCTTGGGCTTGTGCGTCCTTGAGGAGTGGCGTGATCTTGCCCTGTGACAGGCGCCCAGCATCGTTTTACACAACCCGTGGCTTTATAGTTTCAAGTTTAAAGTGCATCGCCAACAAAGACGCCAAAATTGGCTGTAATTACAAGCTATACTAGGTGGTAAAACTGTAGAAACAAGGTACGAGATGAATCACCTACCCATTAGAAGAAATGGCAAATTGCATATGTCAAACGCTTTGTTTCTGTTCTTTGCACGCAGTGATTGGAAAATTCTTTGGTTTAGAAAGAGCAGCTTCAATTGTGCCTCACCTGAAGAACCAAGCTTTTGAGGAAGAAGTAGAGGCACTCAATTGTACAAACACCCTCCTGCAGTGAAAAGGTTTGAGGCTACTGACACATTATAAAAGAGGGGGGGCCAAGCATGACTGCACAATTACAAGTCTTATCTCCTATCAATTACATATAGGTACACCAGGAGGCGGTTGTTAGCATTACTTATTGACGGCATGCCCATATCCCAAAAACAATTACACATTCGGAATCCTCTCGTCAAGTACTTTCGATTGGTATATGGTATATGTATGGGTCCGATCCGCGGAGGGGGGGGGGGGGGGTCCCCCGGGGGGGGTCCCAGT
>Ga0307968_1001665_pt1 | contig 18262 bp, 13 predicted proteins | sample OrgLakmetagen650_FD_201834 | JGI IMG/M metagenome (GOLD analysis project Ga0307968, IMG submission 201834) | Saline water microbial communities from Organic Lake, Antarctica - #650 | ecosystem: Environmental > Aquatic > Non-marine Saline and Alkaline > Saline | place: Antarctica: Organic Lake...
GACCGGTTTCTGATGCTCGTGCACCATTTGTCTTGCCGGAGTATTTGAAGATGGCTCTGAGCAAAAGTGTCATGAGGAACGTAGCTCGGTTCAGGATTCGAGGACATGGGTTGAAGTGTGAAACTGGCTGGTTTATATGGCAGGAGTCCGGACAGGAGTGCACGTGTTTGCAATTTGTGTGAAAACGGGGATGAATATAGATGGGAAACACATTATTTTTTCATGTATCGGTACCGAACAGTTACGGCACCAGTTCATCCATTTATTTGATAATATTTCTGCAGGTGATATCAAAGGTTTTGTTTTTCAACAAAACTCAGAGTGTACAAAACAAATAGTGCAGCTGTCGATCTTTTTGTTTTATTTATTTGTTGGGACCTATAGGTTGAGCAGCCATGCCAGGCTGGAGGCCTTTGTAATCCAAACTAAACTTATGTGTTATGCATACAAATTTGCCTCCCTCATTCTTGGTATCATCAGTGTGACAGTCCATGTTTTCATGCCCAAAATACACATTTGACGATTCCTCCTCTTTGATAATTGCGGTCGGCTGGTCCTGGCAGATGCTTGATTATTTTTACTGGTATTATTCAGTGCTGCATTGTCACAAACAGCGTTGTACCTTTTTTCCCTTTCCAGGTTTATTTTTGTAGGTACTACTAATCTGGTGTGACAACAAACAATTCCTACAATTCCTACAGTCTTTTACATACGCAGCCTAGCAGTCGCACGTTTTGACTGATGGCTTTTCCTGTAAAATCTGTAGACTCTGTACATCAGGTAGATGTGCATGATAGCATTGACATCAACTGCCGCATAATTAGGCTTAGGGGGGGTCAGCATACGCTCGATGCTTAAATCCGTGAAGAAACTTTCCTTGGTAGCGAGGCCAATTTCTTCCGCCGAGTCATTTTATGAGGCAAAAAATGTAATACTATTAAAACTATTCCAGGCTTTTAACGTAGTCAAAACACCGAGGCCTTCATTACAGCTGATTGTATGGCTTGCAAAGCCTGCTGCTTGAATTCAAACCTGTGAAACATTCACAAGGAAGGGATATTGGTAAAGAAAAGAAAAGACTCCGCTGGTAGTGATGACACAGCCAGCATGATTAAAGGGAGGGATATTGGTCAGTACGCCTCAAGTTCCTAGGTCCGAATGCAACGCAAGCACTTGCACAACAAGCCACGCGTGCTAGCACTCACTTGGAGCAGATGGCTTCTAATGCAGTGTTGGCCACTGTATGGGACACCTGTTCAATGAGAGATCGAGATTTAGCCTTGGCAATGAACTTGTTTGCATTCCACTTGATCATGCCTTTAAAACAGCTGCCTTTCAACGTTGCGAATGCCTATATCCAAGTTAATAATGTAACAAACCTCAATGCCGCCGCACTCATCGCATCGTAAGCCATTCTTCTCAAAGCACGACTGCAAGATGGGGGGCAAAAACTGTATTGATGCATTTCAAGTCTTTCAAAGCAGATGACACAATCCGGATAGTTAAAAAGGGAGGGTGCAGCTTATAAACCCAGAATGGTATAAAGGTGGATATCCTGGCCGGCACAAATCCCATTGCAACCCCAAGAGACGAGAACTTTATGGCTAAATTTCTTGAAGGTGAACAGATCGTTCCATGTAAAGAAAGCAGCCGAAGTACCCCTTTTTTTGCCAAGATAACATTCCAGTCCTTGGTTCTAGGAGTCAGGAACCAATGATTTACACCCTCAGCACGGGTCTCAGCTCCGAAGTTCAGGTTTTTCTTGCTGCAATTGTTTGAGGTGACTGAAGGATCCTGGGCACTGGTTCTGTCCCTTGCTACGAAAGCCGTCTAAAACGCCCAGTTGGACCCATTCTGCCATAGGTACTGCACTTGTAAATCATTGTATTTTGGTCTCACCTTGGCAGCGAAAAGTTTGGAATGTTAGTTACTGTTCAGTCTGGTCTGAAAAATGATTTTATATCCATTTCGACCAAATTTTAGCAATTCTGATGTTTGCAGTCAGCACAACAGAACACTATCTACCGTATAGTGCATATATGTATACCGGTACAAACGCGCGTCAATCCCTAGGAAGTATGCAACTAAAGATGGCCAGCACCTAATAACGCACAGTCTGCCACTGACTTGAACGAACCTTGCAATAAGTATGGCCACCCGGACAGGTCGTGGGCTGCTTCAGCACCTCCAAGCACATCATACATGTGCAATTGCTTGCAAGAGCATCTTCGACATGCACAAGCTTTTGTACCTGCAGGTATTTGCAAGCAGTTACAGCATTTTAAATTGTCGCCGCTACTCACAGGTAAACCTATTTACGTTTATTATATATTATATACAAAATCCATATAAACTTTAACAAATCACGTATCACGATCAAGTGTCTGATCTGATGCTTTTCTTAGAGTGGAACTCATGTGCACAGGATGAAGTGTACTATGGTAGTTCAGCACGCATCCTCTTAGTATTTCAACTTACTGTTGCACGCAAATCCTTGGCCAACGCTTTCCAATCAGCGGTTTGCTCCTGTTCAGGGGCGCAGAGTTGGGAATGAATCACAAGTGGGAAGGAGAGGAGAAGCAGCGTTTATTGCCTTGCAGTGCAACTCACGGGTGTGGGTTGTGGGAGGGTAGGTTGAGGTGGAGGGGGCGGCGGGGGAGGTGGGGGAGGGTTCGCTGCCTTTTTAGCAACGTTCTGAACGGCTTCAGTTATATGAGAGAATTGGAGGCGAAGCAACGCGCTTGCTTTGTTGAGCTCAGTCCCACTACCATCTTCAGCACCTTTAGCTGGCATTGCTCCTGTAGAATGTTAGGTACATGTCAACAGTAAAGGAAATGCTCTCTCAGTGAGTAGCATTTTCTGAAGAAGTAGAGGTGTACCTCCTGCTCAAAACTTCCTCCTACCAGCATTGTGCCAAAAATGTAACGTTGATAAAAGGGTCTTCGATTAGATATCGGTTTTCTGAATTAGTGGGTACATGTACTGACATAATAAAAACACCCATACCTTTGTCCAGTGCCTCGACCTCCCACTTCATTTTGATGAGGTGCTTGCAAAGGATCTCCATGTCAGAGAAGAGCAAGTGGCCAACGTCCCAAGCAGAGCGCACGTTGGCTTGGATGGCCTTTAATCGTGCCTGTTTGTAACGGCAAGGCGGCGCACGACATGACGTGCGGGGTGTGAGCAGCAAGGCAATCACAAAGGAATAAAGCATTATATTGTACTGCGAGCAAACAGAGATGCTCAAACATGTATTATGTCATTTTGACGAGTTATTTTCTCCCTCTTCCTGTCTGTGGAAGCGCGCTTGAAACTTAAAGATGCAGACACGACCATGAGGCGCCTTTCTGTAGCTACCTTTGATGAAGCACAGACATCTGCCTGGGCGTAGAGCCTTTTCCACACCCCACCTGAGCCTGTCCTACATCTACACAGTGATCTTGCTTCAAGCGCTCTATCTCCTCCATGTGCCGGGTGCTGAGGGCGCCAATTTCCTGCAAACACACATTGCATGATACATATTCTATAATAAAATAATACATTGCATAACACTCAGTATTATTGTGGCGCCTGTTCATGCTGCGCAGTTGAGGTCCTGGTTGCTTGAAAAACTTACATTCCACAGCAGTGCAGTCAGGAACAGGAATAAGGAACAGGTATTCGTAGGGTTGGCCAGAACCGTATATGTACACCGTGTATGACCGCATGTACGGTAATTTCCCTGCTAAAAATATCGTATTCATACCGTGTATACGAATGTGTGTATGGTTTGGGCCAACCCTACATTTACGGAACATGACATTGGCCTGGGTTTGAGGTATGAACAGCAGGTGGGTTTGAGGGGGGAAAAACCCATTAGCAGCCTGGGTTCGAGGTATAAACAGCAGGTGGGTTTGCGGGGGGGGAAACCCATTAGCAGCCTGGGTTTGAGGTTTGAACAGCACCATATGTATTCCTTGCCTAACAAGAACGATCAGCAACCTTCGTATGCATACATGTGCTACAGTTGTACATTTCAGAATTGGTTACTTGTGGTGTCAAGCTGGAAACCTGCCCCTATGTCTGGCCTCATATCTGCTCCTACACCTGTCCTTATATCTGCCCCTATACCTGCCCCTATATCTGGCCTTACATCTGCTCAAGTACCTGCTCGCCCGCCATTCCTATTTCCTTGATAAGGTCCGATATCTTCTTATCCTTGGAGGCACATTGCTCTTGCACAGCGGCCATGTCCTTTTTCATCTGTTGCAAGCAGCAGAGGGTCACATTTTGTTTCTGTGGAAAAATCATCTCACGTTAGGCCTTGCTGCTAGCCTCTTCTTGTGCAAAGTCGTGCGTTCATTTCAGGCCTACGGACAACAATAAGTATGATACAACATAAGAATGCTCGTGTCACGTCCTACAAGGCTTGACGGATCTAACCTAATTCTGGTCATACAACAGTATGAATACACAACCGATACAGGTCTGTTTGTCTGTCAAGCGTAACAGAGCGTATTCCTGATTAACCACTGTTTGAGGTAAGCAACATCAAAAATTCAGTTGGTGCCAACACTGGTTTATCATTACAGGTAAAACAACATCAAACATACGCTTGACGCTTGGCACCAACCCAAAGCGCATCCACTGGTTTATCACCATTAGTAGTAAACAGCATTGAACATTCACCTGGCGCCGCTCCAGCTCCAGAGTCCTCAAGGCTTCCGTGTGGTCTGCTTCACATGTAGCCTGAAAGGAGTTTGAATTGGCTTTTATTTAGAGACTCAGACAGAAGTGCTAGTTGCTTTCATTTAAACGAGAGGTAATCCAGACATTGCTGACCAAGAGCAGATTAATATTGCAGGGTTGACTTCTAAATTTTAACGAACAAGTGTTTACGAGCATAGCTAAGTGTTGATGAGGTTGGACGAGTGCAAACAAACACAGTCTTGACTGTGTAACTCGAGTGTAAGCAAGCTCAACTGAGTCATAAGGTTCGGTAAGTGTAGCAGCGTACAAATTGTTTTAAGCAAGTTTATGCATTTTGGCCAGTCGTCTGCAAAATTTTCAGGCTATCCACTGGGCTATCACACAATTCCCAAAGCACACACGCACCTTTAATCGCATCACCCCACCCTCGACCGTGGCCAACCGCAGGTTTAGTCGTTGCCGCTCCGATTCCAGCCGCTCATCAGCCGTCTTCTGTAGGGCTGCTAGCGCTTCTGCATGTGACAATTCTAATTTTTCTCTCTCCTGTGTGTGTTTGTGTGTGTGCGTGTGCGTGTGTGTCAGTGTATTTTTTGTGTAAAAACAGTCCAGATGATGCTCATTGTCATAGCCAGCTGCGCTTTCAACCTCTCCTCCTGCGCTAATCTAGCAGTTTGTGTGTATTTTGTCAGGTCTGCTATGAAAGTAATTGAATTAATATCAAGAATGTCAAATGTTGTATAAGCCTTTGGCTTGTAATAAACATGTACAGTAAATTAGCAAATTTTTGGCCTGATTGCAAGTAGCATTCATAACTAGATTCAAGTGAATGGATCTATGTTACCTTCACTGGATAAGTCCCTGAATAAGCAACAGTGTTATAAACACATAAGGTGATTATCAAGCAGCGCAAGAAAAAGAGAACATTCAAGCTTCCAAGTGACTCAAATCTCAGACCTCTTGGACCCTGCCTTTTGCACCGATGCGTCCTGGACGCCGTTTTTTGCACCGATGAAAGCAAGTTTTAATTATCAACGAGCATTTTTGTGAATGCATTGCAAGGGGTCTAAACTTGTTGGTGCTTTGCATCCTGTATAATATTATAATATTCGGCGTGTTGCAGAGCAGTAATGGTCGCATCATAAAAGATCAGGCATTAAAAGCTGTAGGTCAAGGGGACATTCTGAACTTCAATGGATTGGGGGGCACCTGGAGATTAATAAGCTTGGTCAAATGTGGAAATCAAGCTAAACAAAGAGTGGCAACAAGTAATAAGGCTTCCGTACCTCCAGCAGCATCGCTTTTGCGGCCCTCTCAGAGGCCAGCAAACCATCTAAAGTGGAAATACGACACTGTGCTACATCTGCAGCATTGACCTGAAGGATGAGAGAGAGAGAGAGAGAGAGAGAGAGAGAGAGAGAGAGAGAGAGAGACGCAAAGGCTGCTTGGCAGTGTTTGTGAAGCAAACGCTTAGTCAGCACAGTGGCAGAGTGTGCAGGGTTCAATAGCCTGTTTCTGTTTTGCAGAAAAGCATCACAACAAATTCAACAAGCATTACATGTATCTGGTATGTTGCACATATAATCCAATGCAAATTTCCAACAATGCTGACACAGGTCTTTTCTGGCAGTAAGCATGAAAAGGATGAATGTATGACAACCGTGAATATACAAACTATAGGTGGAGAGCTTACTTACTAAGAACAATTGAACAGCCGTGCCAGACTGGAGGCATTTGCAATTTGTAAATTAACATAACTAAAAATTGTCTGGGCTACTCTTTCTGCACACTTGTTCATTCCAGAGCACCCCGTCTTCCTCCAGTCCCTACCTTCTTGAAAGACCCCTTGCTAAGGACAGAAGACAGGCCTTGGAGCGTGGCATCAATTAAAGCCACCACGTCCTCAACGCCAGCCCATTGAGTCTCCATTTTCTGGAGTCGGCAAGTCAACACTGCAGACACATACACATGTCAACACTGCAGACACACAGATGCACATGTCAACACTGCAGACACACAGATGCACATGTCTATACACACATGTCAACACACACACGTCAACACTGCAGACACACAGATGCACATGTCAATACACACATGTCAATACACACACACGCCAACACTGCAGACACACAGATGCACATGTCAATACACACATGTCAACACACACACACGTCAACACTGCAGACACACAGATGCACAGCTTTGTGTGTTTCAAGTTTCAACCCTTTCACACAGCAGACCTTCCACGCCTGTTACATAAGTGTAAGTGTCTGCCCTTTTGACAAACTGTTGTAACAAAGACATGCAAACCATGCCCATTTCATGTTAGGAAACATCTCCTTGTAGATTAAACGAAGAGGGCAGCAGGATACAAGGATCCCCCAACTGGTTCATGAGACAAAGAAGGTGGAATTGGCAGCACATACAGGCATATATGAAAAAGAAAAACAAGTACAAGCGTGAGAGCATGAGAGCCTAGGCGCTTTACTGAACGCACCCAGAAAATCATTAGGATGAAATGGCGAGGTATGACCAAAGCTGGGTACGTAGGCATGAGAGCCTAGGCGCTTTACTGAACGCACCCAGCAAAGCATTAGGATGAAATGGCGAGGTATGACCAAAGCTGGGTACGTAAGCATGAGAGCCTAGGCGCTTTACTGAACGCACCCAGAAAATCATTAGGATGAAATGGCGAGGTATGACCAAAGCTGGGTACGTAAGCATGAGAGCCTAGGCGCTTTACTGAACGCACCCAGCAAAGCATTAGGATGAAATGGCGAGGTATGACCAAAGCTGGGTACGTAAGCATGAGAGCCTAGGCGCTTTACTGAACGCACCCAGAAAATCATTAGGATGAAATGGCGAGGTGTGACCAAAGCTGGGTACGTAAGCATGAGAGCCTAGGCGCTTTACTGAACGCACCCAGCAAATCATTAGGATGAAATGGCGAGGTATGACCGAAGCTGGGTACGTAAGCATGAGATCCTAGGCGCTTTACTGAACGCACCCAGCAAATCATTAGAATGAAATGGCGAGGTATGACCAAAGCTGGGTACGTAAGCATGAGAGCCTAGGCGCTTTACTGAACGCACCCAGCAAATCATTAGGATGAAATGGCAAGGTATGACCGAAGCTGGGTACGTAAGCATGAGAGCCTAGGCGCTTTACTGAACGCACCCAGCAATTCATTAGGATGAAATGGCGAGGTATGACCAAAGCTGGGTACGTAAGCATGAGAGCCTAGGCGCTTTACTGAACGCACCCAGCAAATCATTAGGATGAAATGGCGAGGTATGACCGAAGCTGGGTACGTACCGTGCAGGGAGCGCTCTTGCTTCTCACTGAATTCTCCTAGCACTCGTCCAGCTTCCGCTTGCAAGGTGGACACGCTGCTCATAGACTTGTCCACACGAGACATCTGTGTAGGCACGTGGTCAAAGAATGTTAAGAGGAATAGGGCAAGAATATAAGGATGAGGGAGGAAAGCACAGAATGTATGTGTGCAGCATGGGCTTAATTGCAACAACACCAACTTGATTGCAACAGACTTCCAACCGTCCACTGTATTGTGGTCAGCATGCTCAAATGGACCAACCAAAAACTGGTCATTGGTGACGTGTACGGTTCAGTGAAGCTGCTTTGATGTGAAGCAGGCCATTCCTGAACTCACCATTCCTTCCAGAAACCTAGAATGCGCGTTGTGGGCATCAACACTGCGTGCAGAGATCTCAGCGGCATGCTGCTCTGCTGCTGTTGTAGCTAGCCGTGCATCATTTAGGCTTTGGACATGGTCTGTCCGTGCCTGTGCAAGCTCCGCTTGTGCAGCTGCACGTGTTTGTTTGTTTGTATTTGTACTTGTGAGTACTTGTCTGTTAATGAGTATTAGTTTGTTTGTATGTATATGTTACTTGTTTGCTTGTGGGTATTTGTTTGTTTGCATGTGTACTTTTGGGTACTTAGCCTTGCCTGAGTTATGGCTTTGCCTCTGCTGGCGTTGTGTCATGCATATATCTAAGGTGCCAAGAAAACAGAGCTGACACCTTTTGCTGTGCACACGCCTTTGTATGTGTGTTAATGGACACTTGGCCTTGCCTTTCACTGTGTACACGTGTTTGCATGTGTGTTTACGCTTAACCTTGCCCTTGCTGGTTTTGTGCCATGCATATATCTAAGGTGCCAGGAAAACAGAGCCGACTGTTTGCCGTGCACACATTTGCTTACGCGCTTCATGCACGTGCACCTAATCTTGTTTTAAGCAAAGGTTGCGTACTATTACTAATTCACACCCTTGACCGACAAAGCATCAGAAATGGTTCATTCAAACAAGCATGCACGTCTACCCACCAGTGGCCATGGCTTTGCTCTGTGCTAACTGCATCTTAAGACGTGCAAGGCCCTCTGTCTCCTCCATCCCTTTTGTCAACAAAGTCTGCACACGGGCAGGTTCAAGGTCACAAGCAAGCTCATTTGAGCATGGCTTCCCTTGACTACATCAGAACGCTTTAAGCGTGCGGGCACAACATGGCACGCAGGTAGCGTATGCTGTTTAAGATCAGTTTAAGATCACAAGCAAGCGCACCTGTGCATGGCTTTCCTGAACGCTGCATTAGTAGGGTTGGCAAAACCCATACACGCGTGTGTTATTAAACTATATAGGTGTACGGTTTTATAAGCAGGAAAATATCCTTGTACTTGATCAGATGCAGTGTGGGTGTATGGTTATGGCCAGCCCTGTACATCAGAACTCTAGTGTTCGGGCACGATATGGCACGCATGTGGTGTATAGTGTATGTAGGCTAAGAAACGGCCTATGGAGGAAATGTCGGGGGCAATTATTTTTGAATGCTGATTTCTGCAGCCTGTCGTTTGTGCTGTGACTGTTTCAAAGCAACACAAGGTGCAAACCAAGGGTTGGTCAGAACCATATATATAGGGTTGGCCAGAACCATGTATATACGGTGTATATACGGTGTATATACGGCAGGGGAATCACCAAATATACGGTCATGTACGGTGTATATATACGGTCTTGGCCAACCCTACATATATACATTTACACTGTGTAATACCGTACATACAGATATTTCCTGCTAAAAGCACCATACATACACTGTTTTTATAGACGTATGGTTCTGGCCAACCTATGCAGGCTTGCAGCACTTGAATACCTGGTAACGGTCTTCAGCGTCGTCGACAAGGTACTTGAGCTGAGAGATTTTCCCGTTCCGCTCTTTCATCAAAGCCTGCAAAAGGACAAAATGGCAGCTATTACAGATTGCGCAAAAATTTCATCATTTCAGAAGTTGAAAACTCCTTCAGCACAAATCCAGACCACACCACGAGACCGCCGAGCTCTAACATGGGATGTGGGCACCCAAATGCCAAGCTTCAATTTGATAGCAACATGACAGTGCGCAGGGGCCAGCATAATTTAAAGCAGAGAAAGGCAGTGAAAAATAGGCCATAACGCTTTGGTACTCCTCAGAGAAGGATGTGCAGTAAAAACGTACGATGGGACAAGTAGTACTACAGGGTACTAGTGTAGTGGTGCTGCAGATAAGTGGTACTGGATTTTAGTAGAACAGTGCGCCACTAGTAGAACTTTAGAATTAGAGTAGTACCACAGGGTGACGTATGGCAGGATGTGCAGTAACGACTTACAAGAAAATGCAAGTAGGACTACATTCCACTTGCCTGTGTTTCAGCGAGCTTCTCCTGCAGCTGTGCTTTCTCCTTCTCTGCCGCCCTCTGGTTATCTCCTGACAGGGAGGAGAGGGGGGGGGGGGGCATGTTCTGACACGGCCACTCAAGGGAATTTCACACGCACTAGCATCATTACAAGCTAGGAAAATAGCAATAGAAGTAGCAATAATAATGATAGAAAACAGCGTGCAGTCATGTATCCACCCATACCTGACAGCGCGAGTGAGCGGTACATGCTGTGAGCCTGATCCTCGGCAACCAAGCACTGCTGGTGTGAAGCTGTATAATTGACCTGGAAAATAGGAAGGAAAAAAACAGGACATACTGGCTTTTTGAACATTCAACTTGGATGATACGAAAGGAAATATTGATTAAAATTTTATGGTTGCACAAATGTGCGCAAGAAGGCACGAGAAAAGGGAAAAGAAGAAGCTACGCAGGCAGTGAAAAACCACTTCCCACATTAATTAAGGAAAAGGAGCCACTTTGGTACCGGGTACCGTAAAATTCTTTACCAAAAAGAATATGAAAAGATCAATGTGTATTACGAGAAGGCACAAACTTAGATTATGATTTTTTTGGCAACAACCAGATGTTCATTTGCAACTGCCGTGACGTGCGCAAAACAAGAAAGGTCCCAGCTCACCTGCAAGGCTTTGTACGAGCTGGAAGAGTCGTGCAACTCATCCTGAAGCAGCCTACATGGAGGTGTTTTCCATTGTGACACGTCACTACGTGTTTCATGTGACCTTTGAGCTCACTAACTGCAGTGCCACAGTATCTGACCTCTAAAAATGTTCGAGAGTGTGCGTGTGTGTGCGTGTGAGTGCGTGTGAGTGCGTGTGTGTGCATGTGTGTGTGTGTGTGTGTGTGTGTGTGTGTGTGCATGTGTGTGTGAGAGTGTGTGTATCTGTCAACTCATGATGTTGTTTTACATACGATGGTACGAATCTATGTATGCAAAATGTTTCACAGCACCTTATATCATTCCTCAACGCAGCAGCCTGCTCATCACGATTTTGAAGGACCAGCTCAAGCTGTGAGACGCGGCTGTCGGCATCTTGACGCTGCTCTGCGGACAAGAGTGAAGCCCCCCTGCAAGTGGCAATCCATTTTAATTAGGGTCTGCTAGAACCGTATACGCACTTAGCATGTAAACGTATGCAGTATGGAGGTTTTCCTGCTAAAATATCGTATTCACGACGTATATGCACATTGTGTGGTTTCCATGACTTCCTTTCCAGCGCATACATCAGCTCTGAGCGCTGCCTTGAATCCATGACTTCCTTTACAGCGCATACATCAGGTCACCTGGCAGCTCTGAGCTCAACCTTGAGAGCCGTGATCTCTGAACTGGCTAGCTCTAGCTTCTCAGCGGCCTTTCTGCTGTACTCCTGCAAGGCACATGCATTGGCGTTAGCATGAGAGCATGGATATGATTACCACCAATGCTGTGGTAGAGCCTCAAACACAACTTGGTGCTCAGCAGCGCCTTCTTAGACGCAACTGTGGTATATTGGATTGCAAAGAGGGGCACAAACAAAGGGTCTTTGCAACATATTCCTATTCCTACAAAGAGTATACAGTATACATCCTATTCCTACATAAAGTATGCATCCTATTTTCCTATACCTGTCCAACAGTTGCCAAAAAACAAAGGGCACAGTCAGTTCCAGTCCCACACATTTATGATGCTGTCAGCTTCACCGGTAGGTAGCAGTGGTAAGTAGCAGTGGTAGAGCAGTGTTGAGCAGCAGCGGTAGAGCATTGGTAAGTAAAAGTGGTGGAGCATTGGTATAGCAGTGGTAGAGCAGTGGTAAGTAGCAGTGGTAGAGCATTGGTGAGCAGTGGTGAGCAGCAGTGGTGAGCAGCAGTGGTAGAGCAGTGGTAAGTAGCAGTGGTAGAGCAGTGGTGAGTAGCAGTGGTAGAGCAGTGGTGAGCAGCGGTGGTAGAGCAGTGGTAAGTAGAATTGGTGGAGTAGTGGTGAGTAGCAGTGGTAGAGCAGTGGAAAGCAGCAGTGGTAGAGCAGTGGTAAGTAGCAGTGGTAGAGCAGTGGAAAGCAGCAGTGGTAGAGCAGTGGTAAGTAGCAGTGGTAGAGCAGTGGTAAGTAGCAGTGGTAGAGCAGTGGTAAGTAGCAGTGGTGAGTAGCAGTGGTAGAGCAGTGGTGAGCAGCAATGGTGGAGCAGTGGAAAGTAGCAGTGGTAGAGCAGTGGTAGAGCAGTGGTAAGTAGCAGTGGTAGAGCAGTGGTGAGCAGCAGTGGTAGAGCAGTGGTAAGTAGCAGTGGTTGAGCAGTGGTAAGTAGCAGTGGTAGAGCAGTGGTGAGTAGCAGTGGTGAGTAGCAGTGGTAGAGCAGTGGTGAGCAGCAGTGGTAGAGCAGTGGTGAGCAGCGGTGGTAGAGCAGTGGTAAGTAGCAGTGGTAGAGCAGTGGTAAGTAGCAGTGGTAGAGCAGTGGTGAGCAGCAGTGGTAGAGCAGTGGTAGAGCAGTGGTAAGTAGCAGTGGTAGAGCAGTGGTGAGCAGCGGTGGTAGAGCAGTGGTAAGTAGCAGTGGTGGAGCAGTGGTAAGTAGCAGTGGTAGAGCAGTGGTGAGCAGCGGTGGTAGAGCAGTGGTAGAGCAGTGGTGAGTAGCAGTGGTAGAGCAGTGGTAAGTAGAACTGGTGGAGCAGTGGTGAGCAGCAGTGGTAGAGCAGTGGTAAGTAGCAGTGGTAGAGCAGTGGTGAGCAGCAGTGGTAGAGCAGTGGAAAGCAGCAGCGGTAGAGCAGTGGTGAGCAGCGGTGGTAGAGCAGTGGTAAGTAGCAGTGGTGGAGCAGTGGTGAGTAGCAGTTGTACTGTGCCTGACATGTTTGATAGGGAAGTGCCAGAGTTGCTTGCAAGTCTGCTTTTTATATCACATTCATGGCTTTTATGTTTTAAGTGTAGGAGCGGCGGCCAGCCCGGTTGTAGGTAAGTGCCAATATGTTGCTCATCCTAGCAAATGAGTGGCTTGCGTCTTCAAACAGAAACTGCGATAGGCCTGGTGGTGGCTTAAGCGATTGACATGGAATGATTGCCCTTTCTCACCTTTGCGTCTGCCACAGAGTTCTGCCATGTGTTGGCTTCACGCCTGATGGAGGCCACCTTGAATTCATTCTCCTCTGCCGCCTTTTGCAAGCTGAAGCGCAAAAGAAAAGGGCAAGGGTAATGGATAATTACTCTTTGCTCCACTTGAAGTAGGTCACTTGGGTTGGGCAGCCAAGATGGTTTCCTTCTTCGAAATTGGTCACACAGTAGCTCAATCATTTTGTTGTAAATTTCATTGTGAAGATGTGAAGGCAACGTCACTAGACAATATGCACTGGAAAAGCCTAAGTGATTCCCTTAATCTATTTATTCAAGAATCCTGGTTTGAGTTGCAGAGTTTGGCTTGCTTGTTTGTATAAGTCATGAAACCAATACTACCAAGTTGCCGAAGAAGACCTTCACTAGACAACCGCCTTGGACTTTGAAGATAATTGGGAACTTTCTCCGGCGCACCTTTTTAGCCTAGTCGCGCTCGAGTTTGCTTGGGCGTGAGATGCCTCCAGGTTGGCGGAAAGATTAATGTTCTGGGCTTCCAAGTTGGCAAGCTGTGCCTCCACAAGGCGAAGTCGTGCAGCCCCTGTCTCTGTTATACGCATTGAGCCCATTAAACAGCGGGTTCCATATTAATTGTGATAATTGGTGCACCGCAGTTTCAGTATCAATGAATGCATCTTTTTGCATAATACCCTGTTTCCTCTATGACAAAAAAGTGAGGAGGCTATATGTTACATGTTACACACTCCCACCCACCCATCCACCCACCCACCCACCACACCCACAACCCACACACGACCACACACACACACACACACACACACACACACACACACGCACACACACACACACACACACACACACACATACAAACACACACACACACACATACACACACACGACCACACGATCACACACACACACACACCTGCACGCTGTGCTCTTGATAAAGCATCTTCCAGCTTGACGCCCAAGCTCACAGACCGCCTTGACTCCTCGTCGTGCTCCTTTTTCAGCTGCAAGTAAGCATCATGGAAATTGCGCATTGTGTATTCGTTCCTGCTCAAAATAATAGGAGAAGGGTCTGTTTTGAAACAAGAACTTGGCTCGCTTTTAGAACTGTGTAACAAGCGAGGGTTGACCTCAGGCTAGTTAATTGCAGGCAACAACGTCGCACCCGATCCAGCTCCTGTTGTTTCTGCTGCATGACTTGAGAGAGCACATCGTAGTTCCTACAATTAATTGGGCACACAGCCCAACGTTAAAGGTTTAAAGGCACCCAACGTTTGCCCTTAATCTCCTGCTTGCGTCTTAAGACACGCATACCTCTGAACAGCGACAAGACTACTGCACTTGTCTTGCAGCAGCTGATCCTGAGCAGCTGATGTCTGACTAGTGCTGAGGGCTGTCGCAGTTTGCTGTGCACGCACTCTTGTGCTCATTAAGTGAAAGGTATACCAATAGCTAAGAAATATAGCCAACCATTGCAGATACGCCTACCATACAAAGCAGGTAGGCCCCCTAATTTCTAAAATAATTACAGACAGAAAAGGCGGAAATTATATAATTAATATTTTCGAGAATGAAATTCATCAATACTGTTAATTACGCCTTTCTAAGAATCTGAGGGCAAATGATCAATCTTGACTTCGGAGCTTTGGAGAGCTTGGAAAGCCTATTGATAATCCCTCTCCCAAGTTGCAATAGCATGAGGATGACGAGACAGCGTAGAAGCAAGGGCAGTCTCTTGTAATGGCACCGAGCGCTGCAGACAAGGAGGTGCTGCGAGAGAAAGCAAAGGCTGCCCGAAAGCGTGGGTGATGTAATATGCATACATGTTACTTGGCTAGCACTGGCCTTTGCACACAAGGCAAACAAGGCAGTGTTACACTGGTACTTTGACCATGGACAACAAGTGTTTTTGCGCGTTTGTCAATGGCACAACTTTTCTCCACCTCTTGCAGTGCAATCTCTGGCACAGCTGAATTCGGTGTTTAACACCTACAAAGCGGCATGCAGGCGGCATGGGGTACCCATGTACAAACCCCTGGTGCGGCAGATGACGGACAATATCCAAGACAAGGGAGGCAAAATCGACAAGGTGTGGCATGTACGCTGCAATTCAAAGCGAGGTTAGAGCTGTGTTAGAGTTGTGAAACGTAAATAGAACCCTGAAAGAAATTATATCAATGCTAATACTGTTGAGAACGCCAGAGGGGGCAAACTGAGGCCCGAAATGGGCAAGTTTTATATGCTCTTTGACTTGTAGTATAGTCTATCTATGGACATTCATATTATGTAAAGTTTGAAGCTTACCAATTTTGGGACGTGTGCTTAATTTGCTGTGGCGTGCAGGCCATTTTTTACCACAATTTGTTCATACCAACTCACCCACTGCACCAATTTGGAATATTTTTAATGGTATAGAATTCTTACTGGAAAGAAATATCATTGCAACAAAAATGAAAGAAAACAGCTGAGTGGTTGGTGTTTTATGAGGATTTGAGCCATTTTCCTATGGAAATCGCCACATTAGGGTTTACATGCACCATGTGAGCTTGATCCAGTCTATCTCAGAACGCAAAGCGACCCACATGAAACTGGGCACATGACCGGGTAGCTCTTAATGTCAGCTACACTTTGGTACTAAAATGGTGTCGATCGGATTAAGTGGCTGTGAGTGGCTGCCTTCTGAATGCAAAAATGAGCATTTTCAGGCATTTCCTCCGTTAGCCCCCTCTGTAAAAAAGCAGCTTACTCATGCAACGTTCTCTTGCATTTTCTCAAGGGTTGGCCGTTAAATTACTCTACCACTTGGAGCAGCAAAGAAAAAACTGCACCATTGTGTGAATCGGCATCGCCTGAAAAAGGGTATAGAAATGTATGGAGAAGACTTAGTACTCCTTAAATGCCTGGCATTCCAGGCATGCTTTTCTGTACGATTATAGCTGCTGGTCCCTTGCTTAAATATTACATTATAGTGCGCTACCTTCCCCACAAAGCCTCGCTGCTGGTAAGCTGCTGGCAATGACCCTATTTTGTTTTTCACTTTACACTTTCTGTCGACCACGTAACAATGGTTTTGCCACATAGCATGGCTGACCTGTAGGACAGAGTGAGTGGTGTATGTGTTTGTGTTTGCAGGTCACATAGAGAGGGCCTGACATTTGTGTGCGCCGGTAACAGTGGTAGGGCTTGACATTTGTGTGTGCAGGTCACATTGAGAGGGCCTGACATTTGTGTGCGCAGGTCACATTGATAGGGCCGGATATAGGCCCTGGGTCACTGAGAGCAGCCCTTGAGATGATGGCTGGGTATGCCAGTGTCAAAAACCTGGCACTGTTTGGGTGCAGCATTGGAGACGAGGTAGGATGAAACGCTACTGCTGTGATGTCGCTTGATTATTCACGGGCTATTTAGGCACATTTTCACTCACTTGCACAAAAGCCTTCCTGGTGGTGGCAACGTGATTCATGTCTAACAGACTGATCCTTTAAGAAAGAGTACTGATAATTGCCACTACGGGCTTTGAATGTGCTGCTTTTGCTGCAATATCAGAAGAATGTTACAGGAGCCTTGAATGTGCTGGTGTTCCTTTGTTCCTTTAAGGAGCGCAGCAAGTGTTCTCATCGTTGTTTCTTGCAATGTGTGTTGCAGGGTCTGCTTGCAGTGGCACAGCTTGTACGAGCAAGCTCGTGCCGTTGGTGGCTCTCATCGCTGTTTCTTGCAATGTGTTGCAGGGCCTGCTTGCAGTCGCACAGCTTGTACGAGCAAGCACGTACCGTTGGTGGTCAGGTAGCAAGCCTAGGCTGCTAGAAATCTCCTCAGACAGGGCAGGCTGCCCCCTAGACCAGTGGTATGTATTTCTATAACTTCTTATGGGCATATTAGCAAGCCTCTTATTCAACCCACGTGCACAGCGTCTGAAAGGATCGGTTTACAATATTTTTTTCCTGGAGCCCTTCTCAGTCTGCGCCACACTCTATTTAGAACCTGAAGTTAAAGTTCCAGGGAGAATGCTGCTAAAAAGTGCACCGCAGTGGTAAATATATCTTGACTTTTAGTCACGTATCGGTCAAAACGGCCTCAGACCTGGCATCGCTGCTCAGCCTATGTAGTTCTAAGCTTCCTTTAAAATACATGAAACTTGGGACTCAGACAACCTTCTTTTAACAGTAACCTGCGCTCCACCTAACAGGCCAGAGCGGTACCTGCTGCACCTGAACGGTGGGCTGGAGGTGACTGGCAAAGGGCATGCCATGCCTAGCCTTTCGATGGAAAATGACGCACAGTCCGTCACTACCAACACTATTTTCCTTGCTCAAGTAAGCCTGAGAATGTGTGTATTAAAGTATGTATTCTTGCACGTATAGGTTTGTGTGTGTATGTGCCTGAGTTTGACAAAGGAGCATATAACTTACACCTGCGTGCATTCAAATCTGCTTTTATGGTACATTAAGTCATTCACGCTTTTTCGATGTGCCTGCGCCAGGCGTCTTTGTTCTATATTTCTGTAAATGCATTTACAACTAGCCCAATGTGATTGCAAATGTGCAGGACCGCAACAAATTGCCCTGCGGCACCCCAGACATGCAAGCGGAACTTAAGCGCTTGGCCATTACTTCTCGCCCTGTGACTTCCCTGACCTTTCAATCTGGAGAGATCAGCGAAGCAGAAGCAGCGGCTGCAGAAGCCAGGCGTGCAAGCGGCATGCTGCCCAGGTAAGAAATTAAAGGGAGGAGGGAAGAAAGAGAAGGAGAAGGGTGAAGTTAGATTAAGAGAAGAAAGGGAGAGAGAGAGAGAGAGAGAGAGAGAGAG
>Ga0307968_1001669_pt1 | contig 18243 bp, 17 predicted proteins | sample OrgLakmetagen650_FD_201834 | JGI IMG/M metagenome (GOLD analysis project Ga0307968, IMG submission 201834) | Saline water microbial communities from Organic Lake, Antarctica - #650 | ecosystem: Environmental > Aquatic > Non-marine Saline and Alkaline > Saline | place: Antarctica: Organic Lake...
GCTCCTCCGGTCGTACTGCTTGGGAGTCCAGTCTTTTCGCAGTGCTGCACACAGAGCAAGCCTGTCCTCGGGAACGGACCCATCTGGAGGCATCCCAAGTTGCTCCACTTGCAGGACTTGCAGCTGCGATTTGAGGGAGTTCACGGTCTGCCAATTGAAAAACTGAAGGTGATTATTATTTCAATGCAATAAGATTCGCATAAAATAAATGACAAAAACGGAAATTAGCTTTATCAGCTACTAAAGTGTGTGCTTTCCACTCGCACAACCATACACACACAAACACACACACACACACATACACACACACACACACACTCACACACACACACACTCACACACACACACACACTCACACACACACACGAATACACGCACACACATACGCATACACCCATACACACTCATACACGTACATAAAAACACACAAACACACGCACACACACACATACAAACACACACATGATCATACTCACGGAAACACACACACGCACACACATACACACACGCACACACACACACACAAACACACACACACACACACATACACACACACACCCACACACACACACACACACACACATACACACATACACACACACTCACGTACACACACGCGCACCTAACCTTACGACTCTTTCGTGGCTTCACGTTCATACATCATTGCAACAGTCTCATTTGTAATCAATACCTTTTGTTCAGGAGCTAGAAGAACGGATTGATGGGTGCCCCATCATCGGCAAAGAAGCATTGCAGGCAGAACAGGAGGCAGAGCGGGCACAAATTCTGGAAAAAGGTACCATAGGGATTGACGTAAGAATTCCACAGTACTTGATTGCTTGAAGATGAGAGTTAAGTTAGTGGCCACACGTACCGTGCCACATACACACACACACATACACACACATACACACGTACACACATACACACATACGTACTTACATACGTACTTGCATACATGTATGCACTTATTTTCTCAACCATACACGTACACACTTACTCTCATTCTCACACCTACACCTACACACACACGCACACACACACCCACACACACCCTCGCCCACACACACACACACACACACACACACACACGCACACACGCACACACACACACACATACACACACACACACAAACACACACACACAGAAGGAGAGAGCCTGGAGAAGCCACCTTCCCCGTTCGCCAGTAGGGGTCCAGTCCAGCCTCACCAGGTGCCTGACAGCTTTGTTCCACCTTTTCAAAGACACGTGGGGGGAAGCATTGCAAGCGATGCTGAAAAGTTGGCAAAGCCTTTTGCGCTGTGAACTGGCAACTTGTGTGTGCTTTGTGTGCGCTTATACATGTGCGTGTGAGTGTGTGTATGTATGTGTGTGTGTGCGTGTGTGTGTGTGTGGGTGGGTGTGGGTGTGGGTGTGGGTGTGTGTGTGTGCGTGCGTGCGTGTGTGCGTGCGTGCGAGCGTGCGTGCGTGCGTGCGTATGTACGTGCGTGCATGCCTGTGTGCGTGAGTGCGTGCGTGCGTGTCTGTGTGTGTGTGTGTGTGTGTGCATGCGTGCGTGCGTGCGTGCGTGCGTGTGTGTGTGTGTGCGCGTATGCATGCGCGTGTGCGTGCATGAATGCCTTCAACCTGCTCACATCTGCCACATGGAACTCGCATCCACTCAGAACACACTCCCATCGTCATCGTGTCATTAAACATAATTGTTTATTTAAAAACTCCCGTGCAACTTCAATTGTGGAAATCCGTGCACCCAGTCGTGTGCTTGCATGGAGCAGCGAACTTTCCGTCCACGTCTTTGTTCAGCCCGGACCCAGCCGGCATACTCAAAAACGACTCCTGTCCACGCATGCGTGGTTGTCAGATTGATGTTCGGGGGGCATGGGCTGGGCTGAGCGCCGGTCAGCTACCTCCAGCTACCAAACATTGAGTCACTTCTTTCCACAGCACTGCTCACTGCACCCCTGGTCACCAATACTTGTATGCCCCGAAAAAAAGTTTTGCTTGGCCTGCCTGCCAAGTTTCAGACCTGGACGTTGGCTGCGTGGCTGTGGCCAGGCACTGAGTCTCAACTTTCCAAATTTTCGTTCTGGGGTGCGCCCAGCAGCACCACCTCCTGCCCCCCCCTCCCCTCCCCCTGACACCGCAGGGCTGCCTGATTTGCCAGTCTAAGGTGCCTTGCAAAGTTTGGGGACAGGGGGTGTGCTGGGCGGGCCTGCGCACACTGGTGTGAACTTTGGTGGGAACACATCAAACCTAGGGGCTTCGCCCCATGACCGGGGCTTCGCCAAAAAGGCTTTGTGACATCTAGAATAGATGTAACAATGATCATGTATGCTTTATTCATGGGTGCGTAAAGATCAATAACCATAGTTGTCGCATACATAAATACTGAGACATGTACTCATTCTTTTAATCGCTATGCTTTAGTTTCATTTTGCTTCATTCAGGAGCCTTCAACTGCCGAGCCCCCCGCTGTGGACGTGCCCCCGCTGCATGAAGCTGTGCATCCTCTGCATCATGGTCTGCATGTCATGCCGCAAGGTGGAAGTTATTCAGTTTCAAGTGTGTGTGTGTGTGTGCGTGTGGCTGCATTTGCGTGTGTCCGTTGTGAGTACGTGATTGTGTGTCGTGGTTTGTTTTGCAGGGCTGATTTTCTGAATGGATTATTCTTACGATGTAAGCGTTGCATTCAGTGAACAGTTCTATTCCTTCGTTGACCTGCAGAAGAGGCTCCAGAACTTCACCAGCAGCAGCATCCTCCACCGTGGAATGCGGTGTTCAGGAACTCGAGCGGGAGGCAGGCATCGGAAGATGGACAGATGTGGTACCCAGGAACACATCTTGCTGCATGGGAGCAGGTCAGGACCACCTCCCTCCCCCATCCCCATGTTGTGCGCCTTTCCTGAAGGATCACCGGTGCATGGCGAGGTAGGGTTGGTTATGGTGCTTAGTTTTCATCCGTCGTAGGGTAATTTGATGTCACCTGCTAACTTCCTGTGGGTATTGAAGGGGTGGGGAGGTGTGGAACAGCAGTATAATGTTGCACACGTTAAAAATTTCAAGATACACAAATGATACACTGCTTTGTATCATGAATTAAGTGACCTGTACAAGTATCATTATTCTTCCCAGAGGGGAAAGGTGATGTAGGTGGGGTATGGTGCTGCATGATGTGTACAATATGGTATTAAAGACTGACTGTTCTATGCAGTAGAGTACAGGGGGGCCCTAAAGGGCATAGGTACGTGTAACAATTGTTGTAACACGTATAATGCGAAAGATCAGAGTTACAATTGTGTGTGTGCAATATGAATGGATGCACCTTGCCCTCTACTATGAAATGACCTTTTGTGATCTTGTCTTGTTGCAGGCTGATGATGGGTGCGCGGAAGTGCCTGCGGTAGGCGGTCCCTTTGACTGCCCCTTGCTGGGACATGCCTTTGTGGGGCATAGGTTTTCTTCATTGACGGCGGTCGTGGATAAGGAGGCCAAATCCTGCGTATGGATTTCGGATGAGACCATTCGCATCGCCAGCAGCTTCCTCAACGTAAGTGATTTTATCATGTTCGTTTTCCCACGCGTTGATCCAGTATGTTTCATGTGTCAGATTCATCGTCGACGTTCAGTCCAGGTGAGGATCCTGAACCTCAATGATGAATCTGGTGATACACAAGGTGATACACCCACATGATCCTTTGCTTTGTCTAGAGGGGGGGCGGTGTGGGTGTGGGGGTTGTTTGTGTGTATCACAGTGTGTAACACTTTTGTGGCCCTGTGTATCAAGTTTCCTTAGTGTGCATTTTGTATGTAAATAAAGTTGCAAACTTAGGAAATGTAATCTCATCTTTATATATACAAAGAATGCACACACAACAGCGTCACCGATCACTCCTCACATCAATCTGCCCTGTGCGCCCGCCATGCCTAGGCTTGCTACATGACGTACATGAGGCACGCGTAATTGAAATTGTGCCTGTTGACGATAAAAACTTTTAACTTCCTGGTGTGCAGGTGAAGCTGGCGCAGCAGCACCAACGTTCCCCAGACCCTCAGGCCCCGCGGGCGGCGATCATACCCCCACAAGACTCTATGAGCACTCAGTATGCTTTTGAGCATGGGGAGGGCCTCTGCATCCCTACAACTCATCATGGACTGTATGGCGCCCTGTATGAAGGCCTTGGTGAATTTGTGAGTTTGGAATTTTGTGTGTCCTCCCCTGTTGACTGTCCTGCACGTCCCTAAAGCACTGTTTGGCGGGGTAGTACGCGGTTCCATGGCTGTTCCTGATGGACTTGGCGTTTCTTCTTGCAAGCTCCTCCGATGTGCTTGCAAGAGGAGACGCCACATCCCGCACTCTTGACGAAGCCCCTTTGAGCTCGCGCAAATGCATTTCAGAAGTGATCACACCCGCAGTTTCCTGCCTGCATGTCACTCCATTGTTCCCGCATTACAAACTCATCAACTGCATCGGTGTTCATCACTGCCTTCTTTTCGCTTGTTCAGGCCCTGGACCAATTTCGCCGTCTCACCTTCATCATCTTTGTGCGCGCTGGGCACTACATTGTGGCCAGCTGCCACTTTTCTTCAGATTGGGACACCTTGCGTGTGTACTGGGCCGACAGCCAGCAAGTGAGTCCCTGTGTGTGTAGGGTACAGGTAAAGAATTCCATGCAGTTTGTGAGGTGCCTGTGAATCGTGGTGTGACAGCTTGCTCGCTTCACATGTGGTCCGTCATCCGCATGCATGTGACAGCCTGCATGCGTCTCATTGGCGTGACAGCCAGCCGGTGAGTGGGGTTTGCAGTTTTTTTTGGGTGATGCTGAGCCCGGTCTCTCATAAGCTTGTTGCTGCAATGAATCTGAAGTTTTCATCCACCTTCCGTGCTGCCACATGGATTCATAAGCAGCGTATTGTGTGTCCTCCACAATGGTCTGCTTATGATTCCATGTAACAGCCAGCATGTGTGCATTGGCGGGACAGCCAGCCGATGAGTGCGGTTTGCAGATTTTTTTGAGTGCTGCTGTGCATGCTCTCTCATACGCTTCTTGCTTCACTCACTCTGAATCTGTCATCCACCCTTCACCCGCTTCAATCCCACCCTAATCTTGTACCAACACACTATTTTATTCACAGACCCCCAGTGATCCGAGGCTCGACTTATCTGCCCCGGCAGGTTGGAAGTGGCTGCGGTTTGCATTGGCACAGTGCATCAGGAGAGCTCCACCCACCACCGTAGAGCATGTGGGAGTGTACGTGCCGAGGCAGCGTGAGCAAGAGTGTGGTGCATATGCCACGTACGTTGCTTACATCTTGTCCGCCTATGGGCCTGCTTCGGCAAGCACCGGGGGTGTGGATTGGCTGTACCCGGCTCGGTTACGTCACTTCGACAGTATGCCAGGGTCCACCTCCCCTCTGCGCGTGTGGCTGACACACCTGATGAGGCAGCTCCTACGCTTTGTGAGTTGTTTTTTGTTGTATGAGAATGCGCTGTATTGCACATGAGCCCACACTATCCCTGAGCAGGCACTGATGGTTCTGACATGTACTGCACCATTCGATCGTACGCGTAGCATGCATTAGTCAAATACTGATAATGTCATTTTTTGTTGCAGTTCTTTGGGAGTGAGGAAAGGTTGGCATCCCAGCAGTACCGGATGCAGCTGGAGGATGGCAGGCTCCCTGACGGGCCACGACAGGCGGTGGTAGAGGAGGATCAGCAGGCAAGGGTGTGTTGTTGTTTTGAATGCTGTTCAGAATATTGTTGCAATGCAAGTGATTTGTGTAATCATTCGATTCAGCACTCCCAATGTCAATGCGTGTACTCCAGGTTGTATCTAATTCATTCATACATGCAGATGCAACTTTTTTTTGGTACTGTTGAAGTGATTTGTAGTTCATGAAGGGCGGAATGTACTGTGCAGATATAGCAATGTTGTATGCAATGTAGTGAGAGCGTAGCAGAGAAGCTGCAAGTATAGCAACTCTATACCTGCTGCTTCTCTGCTATTGTACCTCCTCAGATTGCCCATGGATCAGTGTATTTTGTGTATCTTGGCTTTAGATGAAAAGCCGAAATACACACCATCCTTCTCCAGTCCTTGTATTCCTATCGAGTGCTTCAACCCAGCAAATTCCATTGTGCTGTGCTCGAGCACTTGATTAGATCATTTCTGTGTGTTGTTGGCAACAAAGTACTCTGTGGACCTATTGATGTATTCTCATGTGCATGACCATGATGTGATTCCCGTCAGGCACATTGTCCTCAGCTTGGAAGGTGTGGCTGACGGGTATCACATCATGGTCATGCACATGAGAAGTGTGTGGTACGTAAGTGATCTCGATTGTGAAAGCAACGATTTTTTGGGTAATGTTGATGCCCATGGGCGAAATGTACTGAGCAGGTATAGCTATGTTGTATGCGATGCAGTGAGAGCGTAGCAGAGAAGCTGCAGGTAACGCTACTCTTTACCTGCTGCTTCTCTGCTATTGCACCTCCTCAGATTGTGGTAGATGTGTTATTTTGTTTTGGTCCGCGTATAGACAGCATAAATGTGTGTATTGCTGGCCTCGCATGATGCACCCGGTCGACGTAATTGATATTACAAAGAACTCACATACAAACTCCTCTACCTTATGCTTCCTTCCCAGGAATGTGACGAGGATAAGGCGGTCGTGGTCAGGACTGAGTCTGAACAGGTATGATGTTCATGTTGATAAGGTTGTTGTTTGGTGTAAAAAGCTCAGTTTTGGAAAAAATTACAAAGTTTGTAGAAATATTCTGGGGAATATAATAATTAGCATGCATTGTTACGTCCCTCATGTTCCAGTGATACACTAACTGATACACACATGCGCACGCGTGAAATACACTGTGTTGCTTCACCAGGTGGTGGTGCAGGTTAAGTCTCTCCTGATCCTCTAACCGTGTGCACGGAGTGAGGATCAAGAGAAACTCAATCCGCACCTCCTATTGGTGATGCATACAACCTGCAGGTGTAGAATTCTTGCTGCAAAAGCAGATGTGCGCGTCTGACGTGTGTGAGCGTCTTTTTTTCAGGCGCTGAGGCCTGTGTGTGCCTGCTTAATAAGCCACTGTGAAGCTTGCTTAATAAGTTGGATGGGGTTTGTGCGATTGCCAAGGTGATCTTAAGCAATCACGCAAACCCAAGCCAAGTATCGTTGATTAATGAGTATTGTGCAAGCATGGCACATGAACTTAAACCTGCTCCAAAAATTCATGTCATGTTTCAGTGATACACCCATTGATACACGCATTGATACACCCATAGGTAAAAATTAACTAGTAGATCGCATCAAGTGTTTCAGTGATACACCCATTGATACACCCACATCCCCACCCCCCACATACCACACTCCTCCCTCTGAGTATAAGAAGGTGATATCATTAGGTAGTGACAGGAGAAGGATACTCATACCCCACCTCATGAGCTCACATTCTTTCGCCCAGAGGGAAGGGGTGGCAGTTGTGTGTGTGGGGGGGGAAGTATGTGTCCCTGATTGGATGTTGCTATAATTACTTACCCAACACTTGTTTGTTTATAACTTTGTCAGGAGCAAGGTGGTGCAGAGAAAGTGCAGGAAGTGGAGGGCGGACGGGAGGCACATCTTGATGCACATAATGCATATCATTCCACAGAGGTATGGTGATCTGTCTGTAACTTTACTTGCACGCTCCTTGTTTTTTCATGGACAGCAACGCAACATAGTCTGAATTCATATGTCAACTTGCACAACAGTGTTTATTTTTTCGATTTTGAATAACCTTTGTTTAACGTCACGGCCAGATTTTGCCATTCTGAAAACCTTTGCTTAACGTATTTCACCCTTTATGCCCAGCCCGCTGGGAGGCCTACGGCCTCCCAGCATTGTTCGTGCACGTGGTATTATAAATGTTTCAGGCATGGCCCTAAAACAACAAATAAAGCATATATGAACCCTTTAACATCCGTGCCTACGGTTCCGACACCAATATAACTGCGCAGCATTTATACCCCCATCTGCTGACAGCCACTTATTAAAGCATGGCTGCTGCGTCTGCCCTGCTGTCTCATTGTATGGCTATTGTGTAATCTGTAGATGCCAGCAGGCTGCATGGGGCAGGTGCTGCCATACACCCTTTCAAGTATGCTTCATCACTCTGATTCTTTTTTGCCCTTTTGCGCGCATTCTCATCGCTCATTTTGAAATAACTTAAATTTTTGAGAAAAATTTTCGATTCCAGGCCAAATTTCGACCCTCGGATGGCCCTTGAAGGGCCCACGGGTGATTTTGCCGGGGAGTCCCCTGAAGCCCTAAATGCTCACTTAACGTCTTGGCCCAACGCCAAAAAGGATATGTTTAACGTCGGAAGACGTCAATGTCTCGAAAAAAGAAACACTGTTGCACAAACACACCTGGAGCTTGATCACCGTGCTTGATCACCATGCTGTCGCTATAGATCCCCTGCTCATTAAGGAAGTATTCCAACAGCATGGTGTTCGAGCATGGTAATCAAGCTCCAGGTGGGTGTGTGCGAGTTGAAATATGAATTTATGTTATGTTATTAACTGGTATGGCAGCAAGGTATGGGTAATCAACAGCCTTGTATTCATCGAGGAATGATTGCAAGGTTATTGCTTTTCCTGTGTTTTGTCGTGGCAAGGCAATTGGCGTCCGATTTAGTAGATAAATGCTGTACATGTATGCCCAGTACCTGATTCAAAGTTGATGAAACACCATTGCTTATGACATTAGCTTCTTCTTTTTATCTCCATGGGGTTTTGAAAAAGAATCAGGTGCAAACAATATAATGTGCATCACAATAAGAATGCTACACACACACCCACTTTTTTGCAAGCAACTTTTGTTTGTTGTTGAACCTCCTACTTAAAAGTTAGGTTCATGTAGCATTATTGCTTACTCGCTGATCGTCAATGACAAGCAGCCAGTAAGCAAGTATGCTATATGACCCTGCAGGGGGTTTCTTAAATAATTTGGTTATGTTTTTTGGGTGCAATGAAATTTTCATGACAGATTTGTAATTCGCATGAGCAGTTACGCCATCTTTTAAAAAATTTTAACCTGCCAGTTTTTTTACAGATTGGTAACCATAGTTGTCGCATACATAAATAATGAGACATGTACTCAATCTTTTAATCGCTATGCTCTTGTTTCATTTTGAATCATTCAGGAGCCTTCAACTGCCGAGCCCCCCGCTGTGGACGTGCCCCCGCTGCATGAAGCTGTGCATCCTCTGCATCATGGTCTGCATGTCATGCCGCAAGGTGGAAGTTATTCAGTTTCATGTGTGTGTGTGTGTGTGTGCGTGTGTGTGTGTGTTTGTGTGTGTGTGTGTGTGTGTGTGTGTGAGGCTGCAATTGTGTGTGTCCGTTGTGAGCACGTGATTGTGTGTCGTGGTTTGCGTGGTTGTCACCAGTTTAAAAAATCACTTACTTCATAATTGGACTCATTATTATGTATGCCCACTTGCGTGCATACTTATATCTCACACACATCTTATATGCTAATACTAGCATCTTCACTCACACCCTTACAAACACACACACACAGGCACACACACACAAACCTACACAAGCGCACACACACACACCTCAACACACACACAAACATACACACACAAACACACATACACATACGTGCACGCAGTTGAACTTTCTTGGCCCTTTCCCTCCGTACCACAATTCTCGGAACATGCTACCGAATCAGGTAACGGTCGATTTGAATTACGTGTTTCGCTTTAGCAATTATTGCGCCTGTCAGTATCTTCCGAAAATGAACACAAGGAATGATGTCAACTATACCATGCTTGTTTGATGTCTGAATTCAACAGCGTCCTCACTTTTTTGCAGACAAGGCGGCCGACGTTGTTTCTTGGTTGCATGATTGAGAGTTGACACGGAAAAACCATGTCGGCGACATCATCATGGACGTTGAGCTGGAAAACCTGATGAACCTCATGCTGTATGAGGAGGGAGAAGCCATTCCTGTGGATGACCTTCCACCGGTGAGTACCCTAATTGTGACTTATACGTTAGAATTTATACACAATTTAGGTACGTACGCATGACATTTATGTACTATACTATTCGTTCACAAAGTTAATCACTCACTCACACACACACATTGTACCTTATGGGTCATTACGCTTCTCAAACAACACCTGAAAAAAGCAACTAATTCGCCCCAATAGCATTAATGACGGCTGGGGGGATTTTAAAAACGCAATGCGTGACTGTGACCTATGCTAGGACAATGCAGCTTAGGGTTGTAAGTACATGAGTTTGCATGCACGTGTGTGTGAGTGAGTGTGTGTGTATGCGCGTACTTTTATGCGGGCTTCGTTTATAATTGTCATCTCACACACACACACACACACACACACACACATACACACACACACACACATACACACACACACTCACACACATACACACACACACCCACAAGCACACGTGCATACACACAAATGCACACACACACACACACTCACACACAGTATGTGTGTGTATGTATGTATATGTGCGTGCACATTTATGCGTGCTCGTGCGTACATGTCATCAATCACACACACACACACACACACACACACACACACACACACACATACACACACACACACACAATGTTACACATACCAACACATTTTCAGGGTATGACTCTTCCTCCTGACCAGAGAGTTAAGAGACACAAGCCTGAAAAAAAACGGTGCCCTGAATGTGAGGGAGAGCTGAGAGAAGAAGATGTTGAAGGAGAACAGATGTTGAGTTGCTCCAACCCCACGTGCAACTACACTGAAGTAATGTAACCAATTCTGTCTCTGCACTGAAGTAACGTTGTCAATGCAGATTGTAATATTATAGACCAAAACAGTATACAGGACGTTCATAAAATTGGTTGTGAGGAAGAGTCATGACATTCGAGGGCATTGTCTCTCCTTATCATTGTAGGCATTATTTTGTGACTTGTTCATTGCATGTACATAGATAGTTTCTTTGTGTATATGTTCAATTCAATTCGGGGGCCTTTAAGTCCAAGTGGGGCGCCTCCTTGTGGTGGTCCTGGATACCACTAAGCAATCTCACCGGCATGTAATTTTTAATATTTTATTAATGGAATGCCATTTGTGTGCGAAATTTGACATGAATATAGATGTATTCTCTTTCCACATTCTCTTTCTTTTCTCAATGGTGTGGGTCCTCTATTTCATGTAATGGATACAATGGGGATTGACCTTCAGCCTGGTTATTGCTGGTCGGCTGGTGGCTGATCTATGCCAGCCAAAACTACATCAACAACCACAGAGATAAATGGAACAATCTTAATGTTTCGATGAGAAGTGAAACCAAAAACAGTTAGATATTTTCGAAAAGTAAAAGGCCACGCAATTCATTCTTAACTGGAATGCCCGGGCGACTTTCACTTGTGTCTTCTGTTTAATTTATAAGTTCATCCTCAAGCCAATTCAACTGCACCACTTACCTTGCATAAAATGTAAAATGAAAGGAATGCATATTTCATCACGCCAGAGTTGATAGGTCAGAATATGAAAGGGCAGGCTTTTCTCCAGCCACCTTCACACGCATGTACCTAGTTCTGGTCAAGGCTTAAGACCTGATTGTCCCATTTTAAGCACGCTTGCGTTTACGTTGTTGACGTGAGCTCCACTTCTGTCCCTACTCTTCCCACCCCTGGCCCCCATTCCGTTGTCCTCACCACTGCATAATGTGCATGTTGCGAGGGAAGTGGTGTTCCTCAAAGACGCACCAGGGTCAAGAAAGGTGTGGTGCCCTACAGATCGCGCTCAGCAGTAGTCGAGCTCGCTCCACTAACAAAATTTGCAATGTTAATGCAGGTTTCACATCCAGAGGCTCGGTCAATCATTGAAAAGGGGGAATTGATACCTGACATCCTTGTGGTGTGGAAGTGTGATTTTGTGCGTGCATTTTGTGAACACACTACGGTGTTTTTTCGTTAGTTTTGAGCTTGCAATTCAAAATGTGCGTGGTAACAGGCGGGTCAACGAGGGGAAGTGCGCATCAACTAGCCCTTGAGGTTGCAATGCCTTTTTTAACCTTTTGGACACCCTGGCGCCGATCTTGTACACAACCAGGGTTCCTATGTCCAGTGTTGGCCAGGACCATATATGTACTTGGTACATGACTACATTTCCTGCTAAAGCTCCGTTCCTTGAATACACTGTGCGTAATGCATACAGGGTGCTTTCTTGCAAATAGCTGCAAGTCTCCTGACTGCGGCGTTTTGGTGGACGGTTTCCCTCGCACGGCTGTGCTGGTGCAAGGATAGCAGGTTGGCCGAATAGCCGAATAGTGTGGAATACCAAGCACAAGCCAGTGTGCGTAGTACTTGAGTCGAATCTAATCTACCTACACGTCTTACTGTGCTAGAAACAGGCATCTATCTAGCGCCTTTGGCCGGTGTAATTTTGCATTTTGCACACAGGTAAACATGGTGAGGCTCTCCTGACAAACTAAGTGACTTGCACACGCTATGGGACGACACGGCGCACGAAAACCAGTTCCCTCGCCACCTATTTAAGGTAGGCCCTGTTTTCACAGAGAGCAATTTCTGTATGAGATGTTTATGTGTGTGCCTATGTACGTTTTTGCGCTTGCGCATGCATGTGTGTATGAGTATGTGTGTTCTCAATACATCTGGGTGCAATGCAACAGTTACTGCTTGAGTGTCTTTCTGCGTATCCCGCTCGATGCTCTTACGCTCCATGTAGGAGGCAGGGGAGGAGCTTATGATCAGAACGTTTTTATTGGGAATGAGCAATGTGGTATAGATATGCTGTATAATCCCAGCACAAAATTATTCACAGATGGCACTCAGAATGGATACGCAACTCCATCTGTGCCTTGAGTGATTTTTTTAGGAATGGACACCTTACGTTGACATGTATAATTAAAAAAATCAACGTCACCGAGGCATAACTATGATTGATGGGGAAATTACAGGTATAATGGAATGATCAATACATGATTCAATGATACTCTTAAACTAGCACAATCCTCCAACCATTTCCCTCCCTCGTTCAGGGGTTAATTGGTGTCGTCATTGGCACAATTTGCCTCGTTATTAATTCATGGTAACGCTTTAAACGATACACCAAGTTCAGGTATCATAATTGAGGGTGTTATACAAAGAGTTGTTGCATAACCCCCCTTACTAGGCAAGAGCCTAGGAAAAGTAAGAACTTTGCTGGTTTGCCCGCCGCACAAAATTCTGTCATAATTCAGGATTTATGCTAGTCGTGGGCCAATTGTCACGTCCTTTGTTCTTTATGTCAATCGCATGTATGTCATAAAATGACATACAACATGGTCAATAGATATTCTGAACAAGCCAACTGTTCTCACACATTGGACACGAATAAGGAAATATTGATATTAACATAACATTCAATCACATTGAGCGTGTCTCAGGGTTGCCATCACTAAATCCTCAAATCTCTGGCTACATGATCTCTGCCTTATAAGGCTGCCCCATTCGCCCATCCTCCCCTTGCCCCACAACACAATCGCATGATCAGCATTGCATTGCATGCTCATTTTGTCCTTCTCCCCATAAAACGGCATATGCCCGCGTGTCATACACTGTAACTTCATCATCCTCGTCGTGGATTCTCTTCCATTATCTCCCTGTGTGGAAATGTATTGTGAGAATTGTTGCATGGGAGACAGTCACTGTATCAGTGCGTGCACACGAATAATCTTAGAAAATCACCTCTCACGCTGCGTGAATAGGTGGGATTCATCAACCTCTTGCAGATTATGTAGTCGCTGCGTACACCGAAACGGTGATAGGAAGGTATCGAGTATTCAAACATTACGTCATGATAAGCATTCAAGTGAGCAATTTCACCGTGATTTTTTGCATGATAGTTGCGTTATACACTCTTCCACGGGACTAACACAATCCATCTTAGATTACCTGTGCAAGAATGCCCACCTCCTTCTGCGCAACATCCCGCATCGACTCCACTATTGGGCTTTGAAGAACGCTTGCGTGAAGCGCCTTGAACTCTGTATCATTAAACAAGAATTTATGATATGGGGTCGACATAGCAAATGTCAAGAAATTTGAATTTTAGGAGGCGCACCAAATTAGATGAACATAACTAGATGGTATACAAAGGTGTGTGTCAATCGGCACAGACCGGTGGTCTGGGTGGGATTCCTGTTCAAATTTTGTCACAGAGTTTTCATTTTAAACTACCACTCCACGACCAAAGCCTTTTCTCGTCCCAAAAAAGATGGGAACACCATTTATGATATCAAATCCTTCTGGGTTTCATAGATTATATTTGACACGCATTTTGTTCATTTTATCAAAGGAAAATGGACAACAAGAGAGGACCTGACCAATAACTGCGTCGTTTTTGCCTCATTTTTGTTGCAATAATATTCCCTATTGAAATGTATATGCTTCATATAAAAATGACACAACTCAAGTCAGTGGGTAGCGAGATTTGTGAATGGTGGTGAATAACAGGGTTCATACAATAACCAATTTAAACATTGGTCCCATAGTTGGTAACAATTAAGCGTAAGTGATCTCAGTAGCCTACCTCCCGGTATTAAGCTTGATTGTTGGTAGCTGGGCGCACCCACTCAATTCACATGTCAAAAATACCCCCATTGGGGGCCTTCGTTGAACCCATCCGGGATACCGGGTATAATCATGGTGCGTGGTAACTTAGGCTGTGCAAAATCAACAGTAATCGTGTGCTATGGCGCATGTCGAGAAGCAAACCGTCTATCCCCAGCTTAACTCACTTATAAAGATTGTTTAAATTTGCTTAGGTCTCAAGCAGGTATATGTCTCCGTATGAGTTTAAAGTACAAAAATAGTAATAGCGTCGCGGAAATGAATTCATTGACCATCGGTACAGTATGATGTACGCATATATAGGATTCACGAATTCCTAATGAGCAGGCAACTATTACTGGTGAAGCTATTGACACGAAATTTGTGAGACTTCCGTTCCCCTTATTAACTCGCACCATCTGACTGCCACATGGCACCTCCTTGTCCGTCGCCACTGTTCATAGCAATAGCAACAGGAGGTGTACCTACAGCATGTATTGCTTTAAGAATTAAATCGTACAATACCGTTTAACAATAATAAGGAAGGTGCTCACAGATTGTTTACTTTCTCATCGTCACATTCCATTCATCGTTATTCGTTTAAAGTAGACCTCTCTCGTAGACATGCGCCATGTCAACAATTGATTGAGCGCTACTACGAGGGGCAGCTTCTGTAGCTGTGTCCATGTGTGATATATGGAGTGGACTCTTGAATTAAAAATTGGCCAGTATATATCCTTCCTCCTGTATTTGGAAATGAGCTCATCTGCCCGATACTAGCCTCGCTAAAGAAATTCACGTAACATTGAGAAAACCCTTACATAAAATACTTAGGTTGCATATGTGATTGAAATGAAGAGGAATTACAGTAAATGTTTGATTGTCTATTGCGTGGCTATCCTATCCTGACCAAAACTAGGATGTACTGTACATAATTATCATCTTACCCTTCTTAACACGGTGTTTTTTGCTCTTCCTGGGTGCTCCTCTTGGTGGTTGGACAATTTTCCTTTGTTGATTTGGAGGAGTTTTGTGTTCAGGATGGTGAAGGACACTGGCGTTGTTGTATATGTTCTGCATACACATGTGGGTTCAAACAATAGAGAAAGTCCTCTCAAGTAAGTATAAACGTGCAGTTTGAGAATACCTGGAACTCTTGGTCATAGAGACTCGGTTCTAGGAACATTAACGCTTCTTACCTCAACAACCTTGTCATCCACGTGCAGTAGCTTTGCAACCTCCAGGTACAGGACCTTAACGTTTGGATTGTGCACCTGGGCAATGAGTCATGAGTTGTTGCACCGAGGCAGAATGCATGACCAGCCCTCTGCACCTCCACATATACAAGGATGGTTCTCACTTTGTGACTGAATGCCTCTGCCAAACTCCCAAGTGCTTGCATGTTGATGTCGCTGTGCCTCGTAGTTTCCTGCTGCACCATTAACATGGCCTATGCGCTTGTGATATTCGTGATGTTTAAATGTTTATTACGAATATATGTATATCATCCTCCAATTAGAAATGACAATACACCGATAGCCATCTGTGATAGCCATCGAGGTTGTATACTATTAACGAACTAGCCATCTGTGATGGACATCGAGCAATCCTCTTACACAGGATTTTCGCTCTCACACACTTCTTGAAGACTCAAGAGGAGCAGAGCTGCAGTGTCCCGGGCAATCCGCCCATTCGCCATAATGGAGTGGCTTACTCCTCCTCCCATTCAAGCCAGCAAGCAGAGAGCACTGAGCAGCAGCAGCAGTATCAGCAAAAATGCACCGGCGGACAATGCGAAGCAAGAGCAGGTTACTGGATGAAACACTGATTTTAAAGGGGAAATCAGTCAGATGCCAATTTGTTCTTTACGCAACACATATATCCGTGTACCAGCCATGTGTTGCCCTTACTTCACTGCCTTTGTGCTGACAAAAATGCAGAACAACAGCCCTTGGAAGGATGCAGAGAACCCTGATCAGGCAATTGCTGCTGTGAGGCAGGCCGTTGAGGTGGGTTGATCAGAGCACGAAAATGAGGACATTTCATTTCGTTTCCTTACTTCTCTTCAGTCTGTCCCACCCCTTTGTGTGTGTACTTTTGTGTGTGTATGTGTGGTTGTATATGTGTGTGTGCGTGTGTGTGTGTTGTGTGTGTGTGTGTGGTTATGTGTGCGTGTGTGTATATGTGTGTGCGTGTGTGTGTCACAGAGTAATATGTTACTTGCGTGAGTGCAAGGTGAAGGTTAATCAGCACTCATCTGTAATGCTTTTGTGTGTGCCTGCCTACAGAGAGCAGAAAGTAAGAGGAATGAAAGGGAATGCCGATTTTTTTGTTTTGCCTAGTCTGATTGCAAAAACACCACAGAACAGTCCTTAATTACAAACAGAGACCATTACAAATCACTAGACAAAGAGTGTGTTAAATCTGTGATGGAGATGCGCACTTACGCTTTGAGCAGCAGCTTTCAAGTTATTTCCTGGCTCCCCCCCAACAAATTTCCTGGGCCCATGCATGACCACCAATCATTTGAGCTTCACATGTACAGTGTGAAACGGATGGTTCATTAACTTTTATCCTGGCTCTGTTTGGGCGAGACAGTATGCTATACTACACCTCCTGAATCAAACCAATCACCTGGAAATCACGAATTTCAAGGTTCCCACAGGCTCGCAAACTAAACTGCTCTCACACAGTATGTATATGCTGGATAGAAGATGGTCTCTTGTAGAGAGGCTAACCAGCTGAAATGACATTGGGCGCCTTCCTCTTTTCTCCCCAATCTTTCTGTTTTGCTCCTTCTCTGCTCCCTCCTTGCCTGGACCCTCCATCGCCCCTTCAAACTAACCCCCTTGACCTTGCACTATTTCACTATTTCACACGCTTGCTAGGCACCTTGGAAAGGCCCCAACCAATAATGGTAACTTCAAGCCGCTCGTTTTTTGAACCACAAAGAACGTTCTAATGCGTGGTTCTTGAACAACGATCTCAGCAAATTTAATAGGTTACTTTTTCCCCGTACGGATGAGTATATCTACAGTCTAATGAACACGTATGAAACGCATGCAAACCCATTTGTTTGATAATGTCTTGCGTGATACGCCAGGAAATTAGGCTCAATCTGCATCACCTTGCTATTCGTTTCGGAAAGGTACACAATTGGCCTGCTTGGGTCCTGCAGTCTTGCAAATGGCCCGAACATCATTTTGAATTAGAAACAATTTTGCAGAGAATGGGATAGCATAAACGAGGAACGTGTTCAAGCATGAACAATTAAATTGATCAATTACACGTCATTGATGAGTATCGGAACACATCCGGTCCACCTCAAGATGCTGATAAAATGGATCTGGTGCTTAACACCTTGTAAAAGGCCTCCCTGCACACACTACCAAATGACAGCATACATCCTGTGCCACGCAAACAGAAAGTTGTCTCTGGAATCACTGAGATGCTCAATTATGACCCTGAATACAATAAGCTAAACATGGCACCACCGCCCACAAATGGTTGATATTTCGGTTAAGTAATGCAACATTTGTGTTCTTAAGCATTAAGTATGTACACAGACAGGCGATGCACCTCAAAATTCGCAAAGGCCTTCCCAATTTCAA
>Ga0307968_1001670_pt1 | contig 18240 bp, 21 predicted proteins | sample OrgLakmetagen650_FD_201834 | JGI IMG/M metagenome (GOLD analysis project Ga0307968, IMG submission 201834) | Saline water microbial communities from Organic Lake, Antarctica - #650 | ecosystem: Environmental > Aquatic > Non-marine Saline and Alkaline > Saline | place: Antarctica: Organic Lake...
GTGCGGGTGCGGGTGTGGGTGTGGGTGTGTGTGGGTGCAGGTGCGGGTGCGGGTGCGGGTGCGGGTGTGGGGTGCGGGTGTGAGTGCAGGTGCAGGTGCGGGTGCGGGTGCGGGTGCGGGTGCGGGTGCGGGTGCGGGTGCGGGTGCGGGTGCGGGTGCGGGTGTGGGTGTGGGTGTGGGTGTGGGTGTGAGTATGGGCGTGGGTGTGGTTGCAAGTGTAAGTGTGAGTGTGTTGTGAGTGTGGGTGTGGGTTTGGGTATGGGTATGGTCTTAAACTTTTGGTGTGGGCATGGGAGTGGGTGTCAGTGTATGCTTCTGACGTCATCTTACGTAGCATCGGACCAATGATGGATGATCCTTCACAGCGTGTGCTGTTTCATTCACTGGTACTCTGCAATGGTGGGTTCATTTCCTCCTTGTGCTGTCTCTCAATAGTCCAGTGAACGTAAAGGTCAGGCTTGAATCCTCGTAGCTGTTATAAAGGATTACAGCAATAAAGGATTGCAACAACTTTACAACATTGCAACAGTTTTACAACATTGCAACAGTTTTTAACATTGCAACAATTTTACAAGTTTGCAACAATCTTACAACATTGCAACAATTTTACAACATTGCAAAAATCTTACAAGTCTGCAACAATCTTACAACATTGCAACAATCTTACAAGTCTGCAACAATCTTACAACGTTGCAACAAGTACAATTGAAAACGAACGGCTTTTAAGACGCTTGACTGGTAGCCTAGGGGGTAGGTAGGAAACAAAAATAACTGTCTTACGTGGTTAGGGTTGGCCAGAACCGCATATATATACACCGTATATGTATATGACAGTATATTTTGTGTTTTTCCAGCCAAAAATACCATATATACACCATATATGACCGTATATTTTGTGTTTTTTCAGCCAAAAATACCATATATATATACACCGTATGTATGTGGCTCTGGTCGACCCTGTACATGGTAAAAAGAAACACTGCTACACCTCTCCCTGCAATATTGCACGTACTTGTATAATGTAATGCACTGATGCACGCCTTTTTTATCTCCCTCGGCATTATTGCATGTGCTTGTATAATGTTATGCGCTGATGCACGCCTTTTTATCTCCCTCTGCACTGTTGCACGTACTGGTATCCCTCTCCGCGTCATTGTACGTACTGCTCTCACAATGAGGACCCACACTCACACAAAAAACGCATACACAGCTCCCGCACTATGCGTGTGGTTTGGTATGTCAGCTAACCAGTCAGCTGCAAAGGATGGTTTACACCTCCCCCCCCCCTCACACACACACACACACATACACACACACACACATACACACACACACATTGCTCTTCAGACAAGGCACATTCTTTGATGCTGACCTGGTGGCATCGCACCCCTCATACCTAGGATTGGCCAAAATCATATATATACGGGGTATATATGGCATTTTTTGCAGAGTTTACATCAACTACACGGTCATATACGGCGCACATATACGGTTCTGGCCGACCCTACTCATACCTCACACGCTCATACACAGGGTTGTCCAGAACCGTATATATGCACCGTGTATGACCGTACATTTGGTGATTATCCTGCCCAAATTACCGTATATATATGATTCTGGCCAACCTTACTCATACGTGCTCAAGCCTGTCACGTACAGGTATGCAAGCACACATGTAAGCGCGCACACAAACACACATATACACACACTAATAAGTGCATTGTATTCGTTTGCAGCTATCCGTCGTACGCGCAACGTGCCTGGGACGGAACCTCAGCTCGTCACCCAGCAGCAGTGGCTGCCTTCTTGCAGGATATGGCAGCAGCACTGAGACCACTGGCGGCTGTAGAGGCTACGCAATATGAGCGGCATCAAAGCAGAATGCAGGAGGGGCATCAAAGCAAAATGCAGGAGGGGCATCAAAGCAAAATGCAGGAGGGGCATCAAAGCAAAATGCAGGAGGGGCATCAAAGCAGAATGCAGGATCGGCATCAAAGCAGAATACAGGAGGGGCATCAAAGCAAAATGCAGGAGGGGATTCAAAGCAAAATGCAGGAGGGGCATCAAAGCAAAATGCAGGAGCGGCATCAAAGCAAAATGCAGGAGCGGCATCAAAGCAAAATGCAGGAGGGGCAGGGGCAGAGGACATTGGGGAAGGATCAAGAGAGGAGGGGGGAGCAAGAACGAAAAATATATCAGCAAAGAGCTGAAGGGCAGCATCTTTGGTCGCAGGGGTCGCCACTGAAGTCAGGAAAGAGGGCATCTGAGGATGAGGGAGGGGAGAGGGTAGACGCTGTGGGTGTGGAGCCCTGGAATGTTGAGTTTGCGCGGTGAGTTATGAATAGAGCACGCGCTCTTGCAATGCACATTTTTTGTTCCTGAGCGCGCAAACTCAAGACTTTTGCATTGAAGCGAGCGCTTGAACCGCACGCATCAGAGCCTAAGGTGTTCTATTTTCTATTTATAACATACACATGCACACACGTACACACGTACACACATACACACACATGAAGGTGTTTAGGGAATTGTGCTGTCCACCTATCCCCTGTCCCAGCAGCTCTTAGTGCCAAACACCACCCGCAGCAATGTCCCAAAGTGCCTCTGCTCGTTTCCTCTTTTTCCTGCACTGTTGCCGTCCAGAAAAAGATGTTATCCTTGGACGCGTACAGTTTAGGAAGAGCCTTTGCAAACCTGAATTTCTCTTCATGGCCATCACCAAAATCCGAAAGGTGCAGCAGCTGCCGCAACCAGCAGCATGCTCAGGATATCACTGCATTCCATGTCATACCTGTTTAATTACCCGGAGAACATCCAAGCCCTCAACGTTGAGAAGATCCTGTCATTTCTTTCAAGCCTTGGGGTTAGGGCTGATTGCGCTCTGCTCTGGCATTGAGAAGATCTTCAATTGCTTTCAAGGATTGAGATTAGGGCTGATTGCTCTCTGCGCGTTATTGCCTCACTCCTGGTCCCTTTCAAATCAACACATTCATAAGATGATGCCAAACACAAGCAACGCCCAGTCTGCCTTGCTGTATGCAGGAATGCGGTGGCTCAAGCTTCCAGTGCCTCATCAGGCTGGACCACCCTCAGCCCCCTCTTCCCCTTACACCGCTGCCTCACTGTCGGCCTCTCCTCTCAGATCAAAACTCGAACTCTGCCCTTTCCAATTTGCTTGACACAGGTTTTCAGCGGCTCTAGCTTCCGCCAGTGCCTCATCAGACTAAACCACCCTAAGCCCCCTCTTTCTTTACACCGCTGCCCATTGCCGGCCTCTGCCCTGTCCACTTTGTTTGACGCAGGGATGCGGTGGCTCAAGCTTCCACCAGTGCCTCATTAGACTAAACCACCCTCAGCCCTCTCTTCCCTCTTCACCACATCCTCACTGCCGGCCTCTCTTCTCAGATCAAAACTCGAACTCTGCCCTTTCCAATTTGCTTGACACAGCAGCTCAAGCTTCCGCCAGTGCCTCATCAGACTGAACCATCCTAAGCCCCCTCTTTCTTTACACCGCTGCCCATTGCCGGCCTCTGCCCTGTCCACTTTGTTTGACGCAGGGATGCGGTGGCTCAAGCTTCCAGTGCCTCATTAGACTGGACCACCCTCAGCCCCCTCTTCCCTCTTTACCACATCCTCACTGCCGGCCTGTCTCAGATCTTAGCCCCGGCTGGCCTACACCTCACCCAAGCACCCTGCCTTGCTGTCGATGCCACAAGCAGCAGCAGCAGCAGCAGCAGCAACAGGAGCAGCCGTGATTTCAATTCCGCTGTCTACAGCAATATTGCTTCCACCACCACCACAGGCTCAACACCCACCACCACCAAAGGCTCAACACCCACCACCACCAAAGGCTCAACACCCACCACCACCAAAGGCTCAACACCCACCACCACCAAAGGCTCAACACCCACCACCACCCATGCTCCTACATTTCCCACCCCCAATGCTCCCACACCTGCCATCAATGTTGCGCCCACTACCCAGAGCACACTGAGCAGTGATTGCAATGCTGTTGGTAGTGGTAGTGTGTACAACACAAGCAGCACAGAGATGTGGCACGACAGCGAGGGCGTGCCCTTTCTCAAATTGCTGCTGTTTGACAGCGGCACATACAGCAACACACACCACGGCACATGCAGTAACACACGCAGCACCATATGCAGCACCACATGCAGCAACACACATAGTAACGCAGTGAACGACACACGCAACAACACACAAAGCGCCACACACAGCAGCAGCGCACACAGCAAAACACAGAGTCTTGCACACAGCAGCAGCACACACAGCAATACACACAGCAGCACACACAGTAAAACAAACAGCAGCACACATAGCGATACACACAGCAATACACACGGCAACACAAACAGCGGCATACCCAGCAGCACACACAGCAATACGCACAGCAACACAAACAGCGGCATACCCAGCAGCACAAACAGCAATACACACAGCAACACAAACAGCGGCATACCCAGCAGCACACACAGCAATACACACAGCAACACAAACAGCGGCATGCCCAGCAGCACACACAGCGACAATGGAAACGATGGGCAAGCAAGGCTGCTGGGTTGCATCTACTGTGTGTTTGACCCTGGGTGCTCAATGCCCTTTACTCAGCTTGTGAGGTACGATGTGCTTTGCTCAATGCTTCATGCTCACTCAATGCTTTATTCTTACTCAATGCTTAATGCTCACTCAATGCTTACTCAATGCTTAGTGCTCACTCAATGTCCTTTACTCAGCTTGTGAGGTACGATGTTTCCTTGCTCAGTGCTTAATGCTCACTCAATGCTCTTTGTGAGGTACGATGTGCTTTACTCAATGCTCACTCAATGCTTAATGCTTACTCAATGCTTAATCCTCACTCAAGACTCAATGCTCACTCAATGCTTAATGCTCAATCAATGCTTAATGCTTACTCAAAGCTTAATGCTCACTCAATGCTTAATGCTTACTCAATGCTTCATGCTCACTCGAGGCTTAATGCTCACTCAATGCTTAATGCCTACTCAATGCCCTTTACTCAGCTTGTGAGGTACGATGTGCTTTACTCAATGCTTAATGCTCACTCAATGCTTTATTCTTACTCAATGCTTAATGCTCACTCAATGCTTAATGCTCACTCAATTCTTTATTCTTACTCAATGCTTTATGCTTACTCAATGCTTAATGCTCACTCAATGCTTAATGCTCACTCAATGCTTAATGCTCAATCAATGCTTAATGCTTACTCAATGCTTAATGCTCACTCAATGCTTGATGCTCACTCAATGCTTAATGCTCACTCAATGCTTAATGCTCACTCAATGCTTTATTCTTACTCAATGCTGAATGCTCACTCAATTCTTAATGCTTACTCAGCTTGTGAGGTACGATGTGCTTTACTCAATGCTCAATGCTCACTCAATGCTTAATGCTTACTCAATGCTGAATGCTCACTCAATGCTTAATGCTCACTCAAATGCTTCATGCTTGCTCAATGCTTAATGCTTACTCAGCTTGTGAGGTATGACGTGCGTGTTAGAATGAAAATGTAGGCAGCAGGATTGCCCTCCCCACACTCTTAATTAAAAGTAAGGAAAGAGAGCAGTGTGGGTGTAATCCGCTGTCAGTAAAATCCGTTGTCGTAATAGCAGGATTAAGGAGCGCTGTAAAATTGCTGGGGGGTTCTACTTCTGCGTGTGTGTGTATGTGTGTGTGTGCACATGTGTGTGTATGTGTGTGTGCTCAATGTTCGTCACTCAGCTATTGAATCTGCCATGCTGTATGTTTCACGACGGTGCTATGGTCACGACAGTGCTATGGCCACGACAGTGCTATGGTCACGACGGTGCTATATGGTCACGACAGTGCAATGGTCACGACAGTGCTACGGCGGTCACGACAGTGCTATGGTCACGACAGTGCTATATGGTCACGACGGTGCTATGGTCACGACAGTGCTATGGTCACGACAGTGCAATGGTCACGACGGTGCTATGGTCACGTTACAAGTCCGATTCTCCACCCATTAGCGACCATGCACATGCTCTCCAACATGGGTAAGTGAATGAGGCGACGCTTTTTTGCAAAGGGTGGGTGCCGTTACAAGTCCAAATCTCCACCCATTAGCGACCACGCACATGCTCTCCAACATGGGTGAGTGCATGAGGCGACGGTGTGCAAAGAGTGGGCGACAGTGCTATATGGTCACGACAGTGCAATGGTCACGACGGTGCTATGGTCACGACAGTGCTATGGTCACGACGGTGCTATATGGTCACGACAGTGCAATGGTCACGACAGTGCTACGGTCACGACAGTGCTATGGTCACGACAGTGCTATGGTCACGACAGTGCTATGGTCACGACAGTGCTATATGGTCACGACGGTGCTATGGTCACGACGGTGCTATGGTCACGACAGTGCTATGGTCACGACGGTGCTATGGTCACGTCGGTGCTTTGGTCACGGCGGCGCAGCTCCTTTGTGTAGCGATTCCTGCATCTGCTATCTGTAGGGTTGGCCAGGACCATATACATACGGTGTACATACGGTATTTTTGGCAGGGAAATCACCAAATATACGGTCATATACGGTGTATATATATACAGTTCTGGCCAACCCTAGCTATCTGTAATGAAGGGTTAGGGTTTAGGGTTTAACCCTAAAGTGGCGCAGCTCCTTCATGTAGCGATTTCTGCCTATGCTGTCTGTAATGAAAGGAATGTCGCAAGACTGGGGGGGTCACACCATGATGAGTATGTGTGACGCAAAGGATGAGTATGTGTGACGCAATGGAAGATGATGAATATGTGTGACGCAATAGAAGATGATGAATATGTGTGACGCAATGGATGAGTACTGTGACGCAATGGATGAGTGCTGAAACAGGAGAAACCTCCTACATAACTACTTACTCAACCGGTAGTTAACAGCGTTAACACCCACGTGATACCAAAAGTCGATGACACAAAATGCAGATGACACTGAATGTTATAGATGTCTGTTTGTCTCCCAGGCCTGGCTCGGGCTCTCACACACACACCCTCGTGACCGCGGGTCTTGGCAGCCTGAGCTCACCAGGGGATGCAAGTGAGTGAGTGGCGTGTGTGTGTATGTGTGTGTGCGTGTGTATGCGCGTGTGCGCGTGTGAGTGGGTGCGCGTGGAACGAGCGAGGATCTTGTGAGGGCGCAGGTGGGAAGTTGTTATGATGGATTTGAGTGTGTGTGAAATGTGTGTGTGTGAGCGTGTGGGTGGAGGGAGGGAGGGAGGATTGTGTGGGCGCAGGTGGGGAGTATATGTAATGGGTTTTGAGTTTTGAGTGTGAGTGAAATATGTGAGTGAGTGTGTGGGGGGGACTTGCATGCTGGTGTAATCCATTGGGCAGCTTGATCCATAAAGTAGATGCAGCAGGCCATGGTAATTGAATTGTATTCAGAAAATCAGAACTGTAGAATTGCATGTGGCTTCTACGCAGTGCTTCCATCTAAGGCTACGCGTCTTGCCTTTAGGGGTTTGATTTGCACCAGAGGGAGAAAGCGATCCTTGGCAGCCATAGAACTCTGAACGCGAACAATCGCAACTGCCGCACTGACTTGGCCATCCCTGTGCGCGTTTTGATTGCATGGCAGTGCACACGCACACACACACACACACATGCACATACACACACTCACATACACTCACACAAGGACACCTACAAGCACGCCCACACAATACACGCACATAAACAAGCATGCCCACACACACACTCACTCACACACACACACACACAATTACACAAGGATACCCACAAGCACTCAGTAGATGTCCTTGTTGCATCCAGGTACCTATTCAGCATGAAACGCACCCATGTAATAGTGAGCGTGCTACTACATGCAACATACGTGCAACATACATGAGCATGCTACTACATGCAACATACATGCAACATACGTGAGCGTGCTACTACATGCAACATACGTGAGCATGCTACTACATGCAACATATGTGCGGCATACGTGAGCGTGCTACTACATGCAACATACGTGAGCGTGCTACATGCAACATACGTGCAACATACGTGAGCGTGCAACATGCTTGAGCGTGCTACTACATGCAACATATGTGCGACATACGTGAGCGTGCTACATGCAACATACGTGAGCATGCTACATGCAACATACGTGCGACATGCAACATACGTGCAACATACGTGAGCGTGCTACTACATGCAACATACGTGAGCATGCTACTACGTGCAACATACGTGAGCATGCTACTACATGCAACATACGTGCGACATACGTGAGCGTGCTGCTACATGCAACATATGTGAGTGTGCTACATGCAACATACGTGAGCGTGCTACATGCAACACACGTGCGACATACGTGAGCGTGCTACTACATGCAACATGCGTGAGCATGCTACTACATGCAACATACGTGAGCATGCTACTACATGCAACATACGTGCGACATACGTGAGCATGCTACATGCAACATACGTGAGCGTGCAACATGCAACATACGCGCGACATACGTGAGCGTGCAACATACGTGAGCGTGCTACATGCAACATACGTGAGCGTGCTACATGCAACATACGTGCGACATGCAACATACGTGCAACATACGTGAGCGTGCTACTACATGCAACATACGTATGCAGGTGGCCACCTTCCTCATGTGGCTCTACATCTGCCCGCCAACTCTTTTCGCACAGCACAAAGTGGTGAAGCGGGCTCAGAAGCAAGTGCCATAGATCACAATCGTCATCAGCAGCAGAACCACCACCAGGGCCAAGAAAATAAACGGCACCGGAACCAGCAACAGAAGCAGCAGCAGCAGCAGCAGCAGCCTGACAGGCCGCCACACCAACAAGTGCTCCTTATGAGCAACCCTGAGCTGCTGAAGTTGGTACTCCATGAAATGGGGCACGCGCTTAGCATGCTGCTGTCTGCGCACGCCTCCCCCCACAGCGTGTTTGGCAGTGTAGGGTACGCCACCACGGACGTGCAAGAGCTGTCAGCGCACGTGCTGGAGAGGTGCGTATGGGTGGCTGTGCAAGTAAGTGCTGGAGAGGTGCGTGTAAGATATGCCACCATAAACGTGCAAGAGCTGTCAGCGCACGTGCTGGAGAGGTGCGTATGGGTGGCTGTGCAAGTAGGTGCTGGAGAGGTGCGTATAAGATATGCCACGCACCACAGACGTGCAAGAGCTGTCAGCGCACGTGCTGGAGAGGTGTTTATGGGTAGCTGTGCACGTAGGTGCTGGAGTTGTGCAGGGTACGCCACCACAGAGGTGCACGTGCTGTCAGCGCACGTGCTGGAGAGGTGTGTATGCGTGACTGTATAAGTAAAGGAGTGTGTTTTGGCGGAGCTGCCTACACCAACACAAGCGTGTGTTAAGAAAGAAGGAAACCCAACATGGTTGGCGACTACGTCAACACAAGTGTGTAGAATTGGCCAGAAATAAATATATAAGGTGTATGTACGGTATTTTTGGCTGGAAAATCACCAAATATACGGTCATATACGGTTTATATATACGGTTCTGGCCAACCCTACTAGTGTGCGTATAGGATCAAGGCTAATTACTTACACCTTACACCAACTCAGGCGTACGTACAAGAACGTATATAATGAAAAAAGAGGGTTGGGCGAATCTGGAAGAATCAGGTGCTGGAGGCATATATTGTAGGAAGGCAGAGTTTAAGAACTTTAGTCAGTGCACGTGCTGAAAAGGTGAAGGGCTGTGCGTGCTTTTCTTTGCACATTGCACACCTCTTCCCTTCTCCCTCATTTCTCGTGCTTTCTTGGCGCGAGCTTTGGTGAAGGAGCTTCACGGCATCTGAAACTTAAGCAGCCACTGTTCCCTATTCCGTGTGGGAGTGATCACCACTGCCTGCCTGCGTGGTTTTGTTTTTCGTTTCTTTTTGTGCACATGGTGCCTCCCACAGTGTCTTCCGCAGTGTCGAGGGTACACCACAACCGTGCAGGCAACCATGGGATTTTTCTAGGATGAGCTTAGGAGGCAACCATAGGATTTAAGGAGGCAACCATAGGATTGTTTTAGGATGAGGGGTACACCACAACCGTGCAGGCAACCATAGGATTCCACACACACACGCTATAGTCACCTGAAGTACATCTTGATTGTCTTCAAAGGTGCTAGTTTTCTTCGATGGAGCCTTTGGTGAACCTGCGTGCTCTCTGCCCATGGCATCCCGACCATCAACTGTCGCACACGTGCTCACGTGCACACACACACACACACGCACACACGCACACGCACACGCACACACACACACACACACACACACACACACACACACACAGAGAGAGAGAGAGAGAGAGACACACACAAACACACACACGCACACACACATAAACACACACACATAGACGCGCTCCTCAGTGTTGTATGTAGGCGCACATAAACAATAAACAATAAACACATGTACGCACGTGCAGGTGTGCGTACGACCCTGCCAGCCTCATGGCCTTGTCAGTATCCAAGAACGAGCCGCGGGCAACAGGGTGGAGCTGCAAGCAGCTAAACACAAAGGATGCAGCTTTGCTGGCCAAGACACTGCAGGCACAGAGCGGCAGCCGCTCAGCCTTTGAGATGCTTCAGCAGGTGGGCACGTTTTGTGTGTTCGTAGGTAGGTTAGCACAAAGGATGCGGGTTTGCTGGCCAAGACACTGCAGGCACAGAGCGGCCGCCGCTCAGCCTTTGAGATGCTACAGCAGGTGAGCGCGTTGCGTGTGTTCGTAGTTTGTAGGTAGGTTAGCACAAAGGATGCAGCTTTGCTGGCCAAGACGCTGCAGGCACAGAGCAGCAGCCGCTCAGCCTTTGAGATGCTTCAGCAGGTGAGCGCGTTGCGTGTGTTCGTAGGGAGGTTAGCACAAAGGATGCGGCTTTGCTGGCCAAGACACTGCAGGCACAGAGCAGCAGCCGCTCAGCCTGAGATGCTTCAGCAGGTGAGCGCGTTTTGTGTGTTCGTAGGTAGGTGGGTGAGTCCATACGTGTGAGCGTGTATGTGTGTATGTGTGGGCATACATGTGCGTGTGTGTACGCAGTTCCTGTTGTCATGTCACATACCACAGCCTGTGCTTTTGGAGGTGCTGCTGTTTATACTTGCTTTGACTGCTCCATGTGTGTGTGTGTGTATAAAGATGGGAAGCGTCATCAGAGAGACCCATCTGTATTTTCCCTCGTGTGTCTTCCTGATTGCCACGGATACTTGGAGCTGTGTTGCGTCATTTGTCATGCAAGCCAAAAGTGTCAGCAAGTCAAAAGTGTCATGCAAGCCAAAAGTGTCATGCAAGGCCAAAAGTGTCATGCAAAAGTGTCATGCAAGCCAAAAGTGTCATGCAAGCCAAAAGTGTCAGCAAGTTGGCACACATAACTCATCCTTCGCATGAATTATTCAAACTGGTCCCTATTTCTGTGCGGCTGCCTGCAGTTGCTATCTGTTGTCTATAGTAGGCGCCCACTCTTCCTTCGCTTAGACTGAAAGGAAAAGAAAACTACTGCACAGGCAGAGAAAGTCACTCACTCTCATATCAGTTAAGGAACAGCATCAATTCATCATTGTTAAGGTTGGCCAGAAGCGTTTGCATACACAAATACGACCGTATATTTGGGGATTCACCTGCCAAAATTACCGTATGTGCACTGTGTATGTGCGGTTCTGGCCAAACCTAATCATTGTACACAGATTCTAGTACTGTGTGGCAGTTTCTGTTGGGTCTGACATAGGGAGCTGTACTGTGTGGCAGTTTCTACTGTGTGGCAGTAGCCATCTACTGTGTGGCAGTAGCCATCTGCTGTGTGGCAGTAGCCATCTACTGTGTGGCAGTAGCCAGAGCTGTACTGTGTGGCAGTTTCTGCTGTGTGGCAGTAGCCATCTACTGAGTTTCTTCTGTGTGGCAGTAGCCAGGGCTGTACTGTGTGGCAGTTTCTGTTGGGTCCAACATAGGTAGCCAGGGCTGTACTCTTGCATGCACGCAAGCCCCAGTCCACTGGCTAGATGGTGTATGTCTCACTGGTTGTACACTTTTGGTACGTGGTATGACTCGCTGATTGTGTACACATTTTGGTAGATGGTATGTCTCACTGTTTGTGTACATATTTAGTACATGGTATGACTCGCTGATTGTGTACACATTTTGGTAGATGGTATGTCTCACTGTTTGTGTACATATTTAGTACATGGTATGACTCGCTGATTGTGTACACATTTTGGTACATGGTATGTCTCACTGTTTGTGTACATATTTTGGTACATGGTATGACTCGCTGATTGTGTACACATTTTGGGTGCAAGTACTTGAGTAATAAGCACCTCTGTGTGGCTGCAGGTGCTGCTGTCTCTAGCTGACCTTCAGATGCATATCTCACCACAGGACCCACACACAAGCCAGGCACAAGGCCAGCCACGCACAGAAAATGAGGCACAGCAAGATGAGGCACAAGGTAAGGCGCACACGATCCAGGCACACTTTTGGGCACACACAAGTAAGAAGTAAGGCGCAAGTTTGGCTACACAGATGAGGTACAGAAATGTGAGGCACGAAGTGAGGTACACATGGGTCAGGCATAGGAACACACACACACACGTACACACACACGCACGTACACACACATACATATACACACACACACAATGAGGCACAGCAAGATGATGAGGCACAAGGTGAGGTACACACATGAGTCAGGCACAGGGTCAGGCTTAAGTTCGGGGGGGGGGGTAGGAAATGAGGTGGACAGGGACCTGATTTGAGGTAAACAGTACAGCAGCAACAACCAACACATCTAGGTGCACCTAAGTGCTAGTAAGCTGATGGCAGGAAGCTTTACAGAGAAGTTGAGTTTTTTTCAAGGAGAGCGCAGCGCATACACACACACACACACACACACACACACACATAAAAATACACACATATACAGATATGCACACACAAACACATACACTAACAATACACATACACTTAATCATCAGGCAGTGCTGGTACACAGAGGGTGTTGGATGCAGTCTGGCGTCAATATGGTTTGGAAGGCTCCAGCTTAATTTACACGCAACAGGTGAGGGCTCTATCCATAACGTACCTCTGTAGGCATATTTTCAAAGCTTTTCAATCTGTCCTCCTATCTATCATTTACACATAGCCATCGCTCAAGCTCACATGGCCACTGAAGTGTATTGCACACATGCACATATACACACACACGTAGACACTTGCACACATACACACGCGTGCACACACATAAACACACACACAAACACACATACACACGCACACACACGCATACACACACCTGCACATACATGCAATCGCATGCAGGTGCTGCTTCTCCTCCCTCGCCTCCTGCACACCCATGCTTCGGTGTATCCCATGTGTGACGTGACCTCTGCCGCCATTTGGAAGCAGCACGGTCTTTCACACACTCCGCCACCTAGTGGCTCGGCCAGGAATGAGGCAGAAGCAGCAAGCAACGAAGACAGAACAGGCTTACAAGCAACAGCGGTGCAGGAGACAGAGGCAGCAGCAGAAGGAGGAGTGTGTAGTGCTGAGCACTCTGAAGGCACAGGGTCCATGGACAAGCGAGCGGGCTGGCTCGCTGTTCGGCGTCACGTGTTTGAGGCCGGTGCAGGCTCAAACTTTGAGGGCATCGTTGCAGGGCTACTGGGTTCATCTAGCATGCATGATGTCCCTTTACTGAATGAATCTGGGCAGCATGCGGGAAAATCAGAGGAGGGAGTGTTGCTAGATGGTGTAGATTTGGTCGGACGCGTACCGGACTTGGGAGCAGATGTTTATCAGGACTTGGATTTGTAGTAACATGCTCAGGCAGAAGAAGGAAAAGAACAGGCAGATCGGCTCACATGTCTTTCTAAGCTTGCTTCTTCTGATCAGGATGCACACATTTCGCACTGGCATTTTTCCGAGCAATGGCCGCCGTGTGGCAGCAGTATGTTCCACACAGCATGAATACTTCTGATCAGGATGCACACATCCTGCACTGCTATTCATCCAAGCATTGGCCACTGTGAGGCAGCAGAATAATTCACACAGCATGGACATAAAATGGATAACTCAATATTCATCAATGACTGATGGATTGAGGCCGTGTTGTTTGGGATGTTGCGTTGGCTGTCGACGGTCGCGATTGATTTTAGATTTTTTGTTGTGCTTCGTGAGCGCTGCGCATGTGAGTGAGTTCTACAAACAAAAATGGATTTCTATGGCTGCTGATAATAGCCATCGCTCTTGAGGATGGTTAGGTTACTGCAACTTACACTATTCCCTAATTTTTTATAATCTTGCAACCCAATACATGCAGAGATATTGAGGCAGGCAATGGCCAAGACGGGTGGTCTGTTAGAAGTTCTAACTTAGAACCTTAGCTTAGCTCTGCAGTTTCTGTACCTGGCGCTTTTGCTTGTTTGAGCCTGGTACTCGGATTTCTTTGTGACTTCCTTTTTCCATCTGGTTCTTTATTGTTTTTACCCTTGACTGAGCTTTTTTTGCCTGCTGGGAAAGGACTTGTACTTGTTACCAAAGGCCTTTGTGGGGTTTTCACTAAATTGCAATTTTCTGTTTTTGTGGAGATTACAGAATTTCTACAATTGACAATGCGTTTGGATTTCAGATTCAAATTAAATAGTGTCAACATGAATGAGAGTACACTGAATCAGAAACTTAAATGGCATGAGTGACCAAACTTCGAGCTGCCCACCCATAAATTTCTGCAAAAACCCATGACCATTAGTAACTATAAATATATTATCCACTGCCAGTGGCAAGGCGTCAGCCTGGCTGATTAAGGAGCCTCCTGTGAGTGAGCAAGGAGTGCCTAATTGAGCAAGGAGCAAGAAACTACATGTTACCCATACATAACTGTGTTGAACTCATCTTGGCGTTACTCTGAAACGCCAAAATGATATCAGAGTTACAGAGTTACAGATAAAGCCATCAGTCAAAATATGCGACTGCTAAACTGCGTATGTAAAACATGTAAACATTGTGAAATTATTGTTGTTGTTGCACCAGACTTGTAGCACCTACAAAAAAACTCCTTGGAAAGGGTAAAAGGCACAACCGACCGCATTAAATCAAAGAGGGGGGATCATCATCCGTGTGTTTTGGGCACATGAATTAAATAGACTGTCACGCTGAGGATACCAAGAATGAGGGAGGCAACTATTATATTATGTAAACCCATTTGGGCGCTACAAAAAGCAACAGGGAAACTGCCCGATCTGATATGATGAATCTCGTTTGTATGCCGCATGTGTATGTGTGTGTTTGTGCGTGGGTGGGCGGGCGGGTTGGTCGAAGTGAAATTACTTAGTTTAGGAACCGTGAAATTAACTTCCATCTTGAGATTATATATCCCATTGTGTTTGATCTGAAGCTTTTTAAACGCAAATATTAAGTAAGCCATCAAAACTGAAGCAATGCTTTTGTTTCTTTGTCACTTTTTGCTGTTGCTCGGCTCAGCTGCTGCTGCTGGTGATCCGTATCGAACTCTTGGATTGAGGCAGGGGGCTAGCTTCAAGGAGGTGAAAAACGCTTACCGTAATCTGGCTCTCTTGTACCACCCAGATAAAGCTGGTCCAAGCAGTTTAGAACGATTCATCCAGATACAGGTGCGTCCAGACACACATGTGTCCAAACTACAACTTTGGCTTTGCTCTCTTTGGGAAGAAAATGGATCTGTGTTGGTGGACCATAATTTGTCTGCAGCTGGCTTATGAGGAGATAATGAGCGGCAGCTGGAGAGACAGCAAAAACGAAAGAGGCTACCAAGAAGGCAGCCAGAAGCATTCCAAAAAGGAGCATGGCAGTGGCAAGAAAAAAGAGCACAAGGGAGGCTTCAAAAAGAACAAACGTCGATTTCGTGTAGGTCCTTGCATAATAAAAAGCAATCACACCTTGTGTCAGGTTGTGAATTGTTACATGCGATCTTTTTGCAGGATTGTGATGGCTTTTTGTGCTGGATCGCTCTTATTCTGGACACCATTTGGCCAAATTGGGTAAGTAATTGTAAAGAAAAAGAAAAAACTACGCAGGCAGTGAAAAAGCACTCCCCACATTAATAAAGGAAAGTCGGTGGTTGTAACCTGAACTATTCCTCATAAAACTCGAAACACGATTATACTCATGTGAACAATCAGGTTTGTAGCTTCTAACATTTATAACAAAGACAAGGCTTTCAGAAGTTTCCCTTGCATGTTATCAAAGAAATCGGAAGCGCTGCCACGGTGGTTCACCAGGTAAAAGGTAGGCTGAGCAAAGTGATATCGCGATCATGAAATCTTAAAGTAAGGAACACAGACTGCCAATTGACATCAACAACGGCAAATGGATTTGTTTCACAAAAACATTATGATAAACTTTGATCCTCTGAGACCAGCGAGCTGTGAAAAAAGCGAAGGTGTCAAGATTGAAGTCTCAACAAGTTTCAATCCAACAGCGATTTGTGCTAAATAGGCGCCCAATCTATTTTAAACAGCAAACAAGGTGTTGTTGCATTTGCAGCTCCCCTGATCTTTGGCCATGTGTGTGTGTGTGTGTGTGTGTGTGTGTGTGTGTGTGTGTGTGTGTGTGTGTGTGTGTGTGTGCGCGTGTGCGTTTTTGTGCGTGATGTCACATCCAGCCTTTTTCAACCATCTCTTGCTGCCATTCAACAGTGTCTTATGCAACTCTTTGACGCAGAGGCTCGTCATATGATGCTGATGACAGCAACATTCCTTGAAACAGCTGCTGGATCATTCCTCGTGCAACCTGTTGCAATGTCTGCAAATATTTCGCTCAAGCATTAAGTGAGATTGCGTGGTCGTATTCTGTTGCATTTAAACATGGTCAGCATGGAAAGTGTAGGAAAAGACATATTCCTCTGTCGGAGTATTTTATTGGAAGAAGAGCCAACTTTGACTGCAATATTAAGCATGGCCCAACGAATCTTTGGTAGTGTAAGCACAGAGGGTGCCTTTGCAATTGCAGGCATTCACTCAAAATTTCCTGTATTGGACAGTTGCTGAGGGGCACCGTCTTACCATGCTGTGCGTGAACAGTTCACTTTTGGTTCTTCTTTATGACATGTACACCTTTTCAAGCGCCTTGTTGCATGACATACACTTCTTTAGAACTCCTGGTTGCGCCAAATTGCTCTCTTACGCAAGGTCTTTGTAGGTGTGCCTGATGTGGCATTTTACAAGGTGTCAGAGTAATCGCCCTTTTGGATTTTTGTATTGAGTTATAAGATTGATTTGTTTTATATATTTGGTCCGTTTAAAAGGAATTATCCCACCATATCAAGTCATATTTGCTATGTGTGTTCATGTAATGCAGTATAGATGCAGCAATCAACTGCTCAATGTAAATTATAATAACATAAGGATTGCATACGTACCCAGCTTTACAGACAAACTTTACAAAAGGGAAGGAGCACTGCCTTGATTTTGGCATGTAATTCACAGACCTGTCTGTCAAAATTATAATAAAAGCTGCTCTGGGAATTTCCTTTATTTATCATGATCTTAGAGGAAGACGCTGGTATCATTCTATTGTCCAAAAGCTCAAACATGCGAGTGTCCAAACATGCTCTTTTCTAATAATTAAGGGATCTTCTTGCACAGCGTTCATCACATTGAAATCAATCAACCTCAAACTAAAGCTGTCATTGACAGCTGCCAGAGTGTGTGTGCTCAATTTCTTCTAAGTTGATATGACAAATAGACAGGACAAAACCCATGTAGGGCACCTATACCCTAGGAAGGGAAAACATCATTGATATCTGTGCAATAGGTGGACAGCCATGCAGATAGGGCAGTAAGAGTAGAGTTCCCGCCATGGCTTATTATCCGACATGGCTCCCCAAACTCGCAAGGTCAGACAACATATAGTGCTATGGAAAGCTTGTAGCTGCAATATCGGGAACCCGCGGCTGCTACAAACAAACCCAATTTGATTAGGATTCAGCACAAGCTCGTGGATTCCTATTATCCTTCCTTTTATGGTTAGGGCAGTTGATTGCACCTAACTGACACCAAGCTGTCCACTAAGCCAGTGGACACATTGTCCACTAATGTAGTGGACAAAACCACACCAAAAAAAAGAAAATTTTCCTTTCTCACCTATATTTGCTTAATTTCATTTGTATGATTCAGTGTGTATACCGTTGTTCTCCTCGCCGCTCTGGTCGGGTCATTAAATGTTTGGGAACTGCTTACCCGGCCATCAAAAGTCTCA